>OLZF01000169.1_pt1 | contig 75354 bp, 58 predicted proteins | sample 1674391 | NCBI WGS metagenome assembly OLZF01 (sample SAMEA103958166, study PRJEB25191) | human gut metagenome | biome: human-associated habitat [ENVO:00009003]; feature: intestine environment [ENVO:2100002]; material: feces | place: Germany | collected 2013/2015
CCCTTGACCCTGCAAGGGGCAGACGAAAAGGGACGAAGTCCCCCCCTTGACCCCTCCGCGCGATTGGGTTGGTCACACTTTCATGCTCCTTCCGCGTGCAGCTTTTGGGGGCTTCGCCTAAGCCCTTGTTTGCTTCCCCAACTTTCCGTGAAGAACCCAAAACGCGGTCAGACAGCTTTTTTCGCCATCTGACCGCAGGATGCCCTATTTTGCGGATAATCCGCTTACCAAGTGATATCCTCGCCCGTCAGCGCCTTCCACGCCTTGCGGATATCCTTCTGATGCCGCACGCCGTTCTTCGGGTCGAGCTTCGCGGTTTCCTCCATCGTGCGCGGGAAATGGACGCACAAATGCCCGTCGAAGTCGTTATCCTTGATGCTGCCGGAGAGGTGGGGCATACAGTGCATGGAGGCCAGCACCCATGTGCCGCTGGGCAGCAGGACATACACCGGCTTCTCGTCCCACGAGAACTTGCCGCCCCACGCCGCCTTCATAATCGCGGTATCCTGCGCCGTCAGCGGCTCAGAGTCCGCGTGACGACCCAAGGAGTAGAAGCGCAGGCGGAAGGAGGAACCGCTTCTCGGCTCATAGACTAGCACCGTCTGCCCGCTCTTGATGGTCGGCTTGATTTCCGTGTACCACATCTGCAGCTTAATCTGGCTCTTTGCCGGGCCATTGCCGAAGGAGCCGCCGTTATTGCCCGGTTCTGACTTGTTATCGTCCGGGAGCGCGGTATCGCCGGTCACGCAGTCGCCCGTGTACAGCTTCGTCTGCGTGTTCACGCCCGCGATGCCGTCCGGGGCAAGCCCGTTGCGCTTCTGGAATGCCAGCACCGCCGCGCGGGTCGTCTCGTCATAAGTGCCGTTGATGGTCACGGTATAGCGCAGGTTGCTCAGCGCCTGCTGGAGGCGCAGCACCGCGTCGCCCGTCGCGCCGACTTTCAGGTTGGTGTACACCGTCGGCGTGTTGGAATCAACCTGCTTGCCCTCCGCCGTAATCGCGTTGACGGAGTAGAGGATGGTGTACGTCGCCGTATCGCCGTTGCCGGAGCCGGTCAAGCCATTGCGCAGCTGGAACGCGCGCATGGCGGCGACCGTGTTCGCGCCGTACTTGCCGTCCACCTTGTCCGTCAGGTAGCCCAAATCCTTCAGGCGCTGCTGAACGCTCTTCACGTCGTCGCCCGTGCAGCCGGAATAGAGCAGGCGGGTCGGACGCGTCACGCCCGTGGTCGGGGTGGACGTCGGCGTGCTGATGGCAGCAAGCGCATCCGAAGAATACAGCTTCTTGTAGGTGCGCTTGCCCGCCACACCGTCCGCGCTCAAATTGTTGCGCAGCTGGAACGACGCAACCGCCGCCATTGTGCCCGTGCCGTAGTTGCCATCCACCGTGCCCGTGTAGTAGCCCAGCGCCTTCAAGCGGCTCTGCACGCTCTTCACGTCATCGCCGGACGAACCTTCGCGGAGGGTGCGTGTGGGCACGATGCCGAAGGACTGCGTGGGGGTCGGCGTAGGCGTCGCCGCGGACGGATCAGCCGCAACCGCATTGCTCGAATAGAGGATTTTAACCGTGTTCGCGCCGACTTTGCCGTCCGCCGTCAAGCCGTTGCGCGCTTGGAACGCCTGAACCGCCGCCACCGTCGCCGCGCCATAGATGCCATCCAGCGCGCCGGAGTAGTAGCCGAACTTGTCCAGTCGGCTCTGCACGCTCTTCACGTCGTCGCCGGACATGCCGGGGCGCAGGATGCGCGTGGGTGCGCTTTCATCCACCGGCTTGGGAGAGGGCGTGACGGAGCTGCCCGCGTCAATCGCCGCGCTGCTGTACAGCGCCTTGACCGTGTCCTCGCCGCAGATGCCATCGGACGTAAGCCCGTTGCGCGTCTGGAAGCGGCGAATCGCGCTTTCCGTCGCCGTGCCGTACACGCCGTCCGCCTTGCCCGTCAGGTAGCCCAGCGCAATCAGCTTCGTCTGCACACTCTTCACGTCGTCGCCCTTCATGCCCAGCGTCAGCTTGCGCTCGCCCACGCCGTCGGGCTGCGACGTTTCCTTCGCGCCGATTGCGCCTTCGGAGAAGAGGCGCTTGCGGGTGTTTGTGCCCAGCACGCCGTCAGCGGACAAGCCGTTCTTCTTCTGGAAGGCAAGAACCGCCGCCTTCGTCGCCGCGCCGTACTGCCCGTCGGAGATGCCGGTCAGGTAGCCCAGCGCCGCCAGACGGTCCTGCGTGTACAGCACATCCTGCCCACCCATGCCCTCGCGGAGCGTGCGGGTCGGGATGCCATAAGCGATGTTGTCCAAATCCGCGGTGGGCTTGGGCGTAATCATCGGCTGGGTGACGTTGCCATTGCTGTCGAAGTAGCTTTCCAGCTTGACGAGCGTGTTCTTGCCCGCCTTGCCATCCACCGTCAGCCCGGTCGCCTTCTGGAACGCCATGACCGCCTCGAACGTGGACTGCCCGAACACGCCGTCCACCTTGGAGATGGTGAAGCCCAAATCCTTCAGTGCCTGCTGCAATACCCGCACGCGTGAGCCGCTGGACGTGTACTGCAATTTGCTGTAATCGCCCTTGAACAGCCCCGTCGCGGTCGAAGAGGAGGACGACGAATTGCCGTCAATGTCAATGCCCGTCTGCTTTTCCAGCAGAGCAATCGTCGCGGAACCGGCGATACCGTCCACCGTCAGGCTGTTCGCCTGCTGGAACGCGCTCACCGCCGCCTTCGTGCCGCTGCCGAAGCTGCCATCCACCGTGCCGGAGTAGTAGCCCAATTGCGTCAAGGCCTGCTGCAAGCGGCGCACATTGTCGCTCTTGTCGTTCTTCTGCAGCTTCAAGGCTGCCGCGCTGCTTGTGATGACCAGCGTCAGCATCAGCACCAGCGCCAGCACACGCACGATGCTCTTTTTCATAGCATTCCCCTCCAAATAATCCGGGAAGCTCTGATGAAATGAGGTAGTCAGATGGTGGATGGATTTTTCGTCAGATGCAATTGCAAAAATCGAAGGTTTACTGGAGGTAAATCGAGATTTTTGCAAGCAGCAGATGGCGGAAAAGACATTCGCCAGATGGCTGCCGAATGAATCAGAGATTCCCACAGGTACTGTGGCTATTGTATCAGAAAATCACGCAATTGTAAAGAACTATTACGCATTTGTTACAAGTTGAACTTCTCCAGCAATTCCATCGGGTGGGCAATCAGCACCTTCGCGCCATTGTCCAGCAGCTCCTGCGCCGTGCGGAAGCCCCACAGCACGCCCACTGGATTCATGCCCGCGCTGCACGCACAGGTCATATCCACCTTCGTGTCGCCCAGATAGAGGAAATCCGCCGGGGCAATGCCGAGCTGCTCCGCCACCAGCAGCGCGCCCGCCTTGTCCGGCTTCACCGGCACGCCCTCCACCTGCCCGCGCACGACGCTGAACGGCACATCCGGGAAGAAGTGGCTGATGACGTTCTTCGTATCCGCGTCGGGCTTATTGGAGAGCACCGCCAGCTTCAAACCGCGCTCCGCCAAGGCGTGCAGCAGCTCCGGAATACCGTCGTAGGGCTGCGTTTTCACCTGCGTATGCTTCTCGTAGTACGCCTGATACTCCGCCTGCACCGCGTCCGCCAAATCCTGCCGGTCGCGAACCGCCCGCTGCGCCAGAATCTTCGCGCCGTTGCCGACGAGGTAGCAGTATTCCTTCGTCTCCCAGCCGGGCAGCCCGTGCAGGCGCAAGGCACGGTTCATCGCCGTGGCAATGTCGTCAATCGTGTTCGTCAGCGTACCGTCCAAATCAAACAAAACCGCCTGAATCATCAAAAAAATCTCCTTTATGTGATGAATGGATTTCGCGCCGCGCTGCCATGCTAAGGCAGAAAGGAGCGATGAACATGGACAAAAAACGCAAGGATTCCGTCATTCGCGCAACCGTCGACCGTGCCGCCCTGCCGCGCGGGGTGCTGATGCTGACGGCGCTCGCCCTGCTGCTCTGCTTCGGCTTGAAGCCCAGCCGCGCCGCCGCGCCCGACGCCGAGGACGGCGCACTGACCGCCTCCGACGCCTCCGCCCGCCTGAGCGCCGAGTGCGAGCTGCTCCAGCGCGTCACCTTTTCCCCCTGCGGGCACGAAATGACGCGCCGCCAACGCCTGCCAGCCGAACTGGCCGGCATGACGAAGGACGAACTCGCCGCGAAGTACGACCAGTGGGTCATCACGTCGTTTTCACCCGCGCAGGTGAGTATGGAGCGCGCGCTTGCCCTCTACTGCCCGGAGCATGTTGTGCTGATGCCGGACGAAAGCGGGCAGCTGTGCATCTTCCGCAACCGTTACGGCGACGCGCTGGCGCTGGTGTGCGAACTCGGCGTGCCGCTGAGCGACTTGCCGGACGATGTGCAGGAGGAGGTTCGTCCCGGGCTGGGGTTCGATGACGAGGTCACGCTGGAGAAGTGGCTGGAAAGCGTGCAGTCGTAAATCCCCCACCCCATTGTACGCCGATTCGCGCCGCTTGTCCAGCGGATTTCGCGGTTTTGTTTGCTTCCAGCGAAGAAGTATGCTATAATGATAGCGAACTTTCGCGATAGAGGTGAGCGCATGGCACGAATCGGCATCATGACCTTCCTGCACAATGACAACTACGGGTCGATTCTTCAAGCGTGGGCGCTGCAAAACGCCGTCCGTTCCCTGGGGTACGACGCGGAGCATATCGACTATGTTCCCTCGCAGACGGAAAAGATGAAGAATCTGCTGTGCAGCGGCAATTCGCCCCGCCTGATTTTGGACGGCATGAAAAAGCGCAGCGCATCGCGCGGGCTGAACGAGGGCTTTGATGAGTTCCGGCAGACGCAGATGATTTTGTCGCCCATCTGCCGCGACCAGAGCGCGCTGGCGCATCAGGCGCTGTCATACGATGCGCTGATTTGCGGGTCAGACCAGATTTGGTCGCCGACGTGGCTCAATCCGGCGTATTTCCTGAATTTCACGAAGAAGCCGAAAGTCGCCTACGCGCCGTCGCTGGGCGTATCGACGATGACGGACAGCGCGAAAGGGCGCAAAATCGCCGCATTGATACGGGGGTTCGCCGCCATCTCCGTCCGGGAGGAAGAGGGTGCGGCGTTCCTGCAATCCCTCATCGGCAAGAAGCCCGCCGTCATGCCCGACCCCGTGATGCTCCTGCCGCGCGAAAAGTGGCTGGAACTCATCGGCGGCGACATTCCGATGGGCAATGATATTCTGTGCTTCTTCCTGGCGGACAATCCCGCGTACTGGACGCAGGTGGAGCAGATTCGGCAGAAAACAGGTCTGGGCGTGCGCGTCATTCCGCGGACGGAATCGGCACTCCAGTCCGCGTATCCGCTGGCAAAGGGCGTGACCCCCGCGCAGTGGCTTCGGCTGATTGCGGGCGCGAGTATGGTGCTGACGGACAGCTTCCACGCCGCCGCGTTTTCCCTCCTGCTGCACACGCCCTGCACAATTCTCCGCCGCTACCGCGAGGACGACCCCGAAAGCCGCAACAGCCGCGTTGACCAGCTGCTGCGCACGCTGCAAGTCGCCGACCCCACACATCCGGATTTCGCCGTGGTGGACGAGCAGCTTGCCATCCAGCGGCAGCGGGGTTTGGACTTCCTGCAATCCGCCATCAGTCAAGCAGTGTCGCAAGCGACGCCGGCAAAGGCGAGGTAAGCGACAGCCAATCCCCCGTCATCGGGTGATGGAGCGTCAAGGCGCTGGCGTGCAGCGCGAACCGCCCCGGCAATTGCGGAATTTCCGTGCCGTAGAGGAAATCCCCGACGACCGGACAGCCGATGGACGCCATGTGTACGCGAATTTGGTGCGTGCGCCCGGTTTCAAGCACCAATTCCACCAGCGCGCGCGTTTTTCCGCGCTTCAGCACGCGATAGTGCGTCACCGACGGCTTGCCGCTGGGCGTCACGATACGGCGGATGCTGGCGGCGTCCTCCTTGCCGATGGGCGCGTCAATCACGCCGCAGTCGTCATCCGGGCAGCCCTCCACCACCGCCTGATACGTCCGGATGAACTCCGGCGTATGCAGAAGCGCCTGCAAACGGTGCTGAATATGCGCGTCCTTGGCGACAATCATCAGCCCGCTTGTGCCCTTATCCAGCCGATTCACCGGACGGTAGACGAAATCCGTCGGACAGCGCAAATGAGCGTACAGCGCGTTTTCCAGCGTGTCGTCCGGGTGCAGGGCGCTGGACTGGCTCGCCAGCGGGGCGGGCTTGTCAATCACGAACAGCCAGTCATCCTCATGCGCAATGGTCAGCGGCAGGTCATACGGCTTGACCGCGTACGCCGGCGCGTTCTCCCGGAAGCGGATTGCCACCACCTGCCCGGCGCGCACAAACGCATCCACCGGGGTCACGACGCCATCCACCGTGATGCCGCCGTTCCACTTGGCGGACTTCATTGCCGTGTAGCTCACGCCCATCACGCGGCGCAGCACATCGCGCAGGCGCATTCCGTCCTGCTCCGGCAAAACCATATGTTCCAACAAAAGCACCTCTTTTCAGGAGATGAAACCAATGAATGACATTCTTGCAATCCTCTCCGGCGGCGATTATGTCTCCGGCGAAAAAATCAGTCAGGAACTGGGCATCAGCCGCGCCGCCGTGTGGAAGCGAATTGCCCAGCTGCGCGAAGACGGCTGGCAGATTGAAGCCGCCGGCCGCCGCGGCTACCGCCTCATCCCCGGCGACAGCCTCGACCCCATTTTCTGGGTGAATCAGCTGACGACCAAGACGCTTGGACGTGCCATCAACCACTACGAGCACACCATCACGTCCTCCAACACGCTGGTGAAGCAGATGGCGGTGCAGGGCGCGCCGAGCGGCAGCCTTTGCCTGTGCGAATGCCAGACGGCGGGCAAAGGGCGGCTGGGGCGCACATGGTCAGCCCCCGCGTGGCAGGCGATCCTGATGAGCGTCCTCCTGCGGCCGAAGCTCCCGCCGAAAAACGCGCCGCTGATTACCCTCGCGACCGCGATGGCAATGGCGCACGCCGTCCGCGAAGTGACGGGCATTGACGCGCAGATTAAGTGGCCCAACGACCTTGTGTTCTCCGGCAAAAAGCTGTGCGGCATTTTGCTGGAAATCAGCGCCGACCTCGACCAGATTGAGTACGTTGTCGTCGGCACGGGGCTGAACGTGCTGCGCGGGGCATATCCGCCGGAGCTGTCTGACCGCGCCGCCGCCTTGGAGGAATTCGCCAATCCGCCCGTGCGCCGGGAGATTGTCGTGCACTACCTAAAGGCGCTGGAGGACACCATGACGCTGCTGGAGGAGCACGGCTTCCCCGGCATACAGGAAGCGTACCGCCGCCACTGCTGCACGCTGGGCAGCCGGGTGCACGTCATCGGCACGGAGATTGACTTCATCGGCACGGCGGAGGACATTGACGAAACGGGTGCGCTGCTGGTGCGCGACGAAAGCGGCGTATTGCAGCGTGTGCTGTCCGGCGACGTATCTGTGCGCGGGGTCATGGGCTATGTCTGAGCTTCGCGGCATCGGGCTGGATATCTGCGGCATTGCGCGGATGGCACAGCAGCTTGACAACACGCATTTCCTCCAGCGCATCCTGACGAAAGAGGAAATCGCGTACCTGCGCAGCCGCGGCGCGTCGGCGGCGGACACGCTGGCGGGGCTGTACGCGGCGAAGGAAGCCATCGTCAAGGCGCTCGGCTGCGGCATTGCCTTTCCGCTGACGGAGATTGCCATTTCGCACACGGGGCAGGGGCAGCCGACGGCGGCGCTATCCGGCGAAGCGGCGTTGCGCTATCCGGGACATCTGCTGCTGACGATTACGCACGACGCGGGGGTCGCGGCGGCATCTGCGCTCTATTTGGAATGAAGGAAAGCCTGCTCATGCGATGATTGGCGTGGGCAGGCGGTTTTTTATCTTGGTGGAAAAAGCAGCTTGGGGGCGCGTCTGCGGACGCGCAAAGTTACTGCGCAGGGACGCTTCGCTGCCTGCGGCTAAGGCGGCAGGGTTGAGCGCGTTTAGCATAGTTGGATTGACGGTGTAACAGTTGGGGCGTTGCCCCAAACCCCAGCAGGGACGCTGTCCCTGCACCCTGCAAGGGGCAGACGAAAAGGGACGAAGTCCCCCCCTTGACCCCTTCGCGCGATTGAGTTGGTCGCGCTTTCATGCTTCTTCCGCGTGCAGCTTTTTGTGGCTTCGCCTGAGCCGTTATTTGTCCGCCTTCAGCCAGCTTTCCCAAATTTCGGGCTGGTAGCCGATGGTGCATTTTTGTCCGCTGCGGACGATGGGGGATTTCAGCAGCCACGGGTTTTCCTGAATCGCGGTCATAATCACGCTGTCAATGTTGCAGTAGCACGCGGGATGCTCCTTCGCGCGCTTGTCCTCGCGGTCAAGAAGCCCCTGCATCCCCACGTCCTTCGCCATCACCTGCAATTCGCGCTCGCCCAGCTTGTGCTTCTTCAAATCCATCACCTGCACCTGCACGCGGCGCTCCTTGAAGAAGCGCTCCGCCTTCTGTGCATCGAAATTCTTCTTGCTGATATAAAGCTGAATCACGCCTTGTTCCTCCTTACGTCGTCGCCCAAGAATTGCAGCAGCATACACTGCTTTCCATCCAGCAGGCGGGATGTGATGCGCTCGGTGTAGCGGCGGCGCAGCTCCTCCACGTTCAAATTGGTGCTGATGACCGTGCCTTTGCCGCGCAGCTGCCGCTCGTTGATGAGGTTGAACCACTGCACGATGGTGATGTTCTCCATCAGCGGTTCAACGCCCATGTCGTCAATCATCAGCACGTCGGTATCCATCAGCGTGTCCATTTCCTCCTGTTTGCCGGAGAAGTACGCGCGGCGGGCAACGTCCAGGAAGCGGTAGGCGCTGATCATCATCACGTTGAAGCCGCGCTCCAGCAATCGCTTCGCGATGGCGTGCATCAGGTACGTTTTGCCCAGACCGCTCTGCCCCATCAGCAGCAGATCCATCGTCGCGGCGTTGGGGTACTTTTCGGCGTACTGTTCGCACTGGTGGCGCAGCATGTCCATCAATTGCCGCTGGCTGTACTTTTTGCCCGGCAGCGGCTGATCGGAGAACACTTTCGGGTCAAACGCGGCGAACGACTGCTCCGCCTTTTCGCCCAAGCCGACCTCGCGGTACAGCCGCGCATAGAACGCACTGCGCAGGCACGGGCACATTTCGCGAATCGGCTCGCCGACGTAGCCCGTGTCGCGGCACTGCTTGCAGCGGTAGACGGGGTCAAGATAATCCGCCGGGAAGCCGCTTTGGCGGAGCAAATCGGCGATGCGCTTGTTCATCACGTCCATGCGGGCGGGCAGGTCATCCGCCGCCGCTTTGCCGTTCAGGATGCCGCGCACGCCGCCGAAAATCAGGTTCTGCCGCTCGGCGAGGTACTGCCCAATCTCCGGGCAGCGGGTGATAACCTCCTGCCGCCGCCGTATTTCCTCCTGCGAATTTTTGAGGCGCTGCTGCTCGTACTCCTGCTGCAGCGCCTGCATGATTTCCTTACGCATGGCTTTCCTCCCACTCCTGCATCATGGCGTCCATGGCATCCTGCGTCGGCGTGTAGGTGCGCTGGGTGTACTGCTGCTCCCCGACGACCTTCGGCGCGCGCGCGGCGGGTGCGGTGGATTGGCTCGGCTGCTGCTCGAAGCGTTCGCGCTCCGCCTTTGCCGCCTCCATCGTCGTGATGCCTTTTTCCCGGAAAACTTTCAACATCTTGTTGAGGTATGCCATCGGTGATTTCTTCCCTGCCGCCCACGGCGCGCAGCCCAGCACAAACATCTGCGCGAACCGCCATTCCTCCGTCCACTGCTTCACAAGGGCACGGTCGGCGGCGTTCGGCTTCGTCTTTTCGTCCAGCTGCATCGCCTGATACAGCACAATCAGGAACTCGTTCTGCTCGTCAATCTGCCGCATGTACGCGTCAATTTCCGGCAGCGTGCGCAGGCTGCGGTTCTGCCACGCCATCAGCGTCTGCATCACGTCCTGCAGCGTCGTCATGCCCCATTTGGCGCACTGCTGCGCCGCCAGCAGAATCACCGGGTCAGGGTACATGGTCTGGAAGCTCTTGTACGTCGCTTTCGTCGTGTCGTTGATGGTAATGCTGTAATTGCCCAGCGCGCGCAGAAATTGCTTGATGGGCTCGTTTTCCTTCCGGCTGCCCTCGATATCGCCCGACACATCCTGCTCCGTGCGCACATTCCCCTGCTCGTGCAGCCGCTTCAAAATCCCGTCCAGATACGCAAACGACGGGTTGCTGCTCTTGATGGTCTCATCCACCGCGCGCAGGATTGCATCCGGCGTGAACTGCCAGTCCACCAGCCACTTGCTGTACATCGTCTGCTCCGGCTCGGTCGGGTAGCGGCGCAGGCCCAGCTTCTCCAGCACCTTCTTGCTGCCGCTCCAAACGGTCTGGTCGCGCCGGAAAATCTCCTGCACCTCCTCCACCGTCTGCACCTTTTCGTCCGCCAGCCGCATCGCCATCTGCTCGGCTTTCTTCATGCTCACGTTCTTGCCGTGCTTCTGCACCATGTGGCGCATCATGGCAATCACCACATCCGGCGGCAGGCGCATCTGCTCCACCCACTCGTAGCATTGGCTGACGTCCTTGCCATGCAGCCGGCGGTCGTTGTCGAACACGCCGTAGATGGCTTCCGCGAATTGCTCGTACGCGGGGTCAATCTGCGCCTGTGCGCCCGTCATCATCACCTGATAGATGTTCTGATAGCGGTACTGCGGCGGATTATCCGCCACGCGCTGCACCAGCCCCTTGCGCTCCCAGTAGCGGTACGCCGCGCGAATATCATCCTCCGTCATGTTCAGCTCCCGCGCCATTTGCTGCAAATCGCTGATGGCCTCGTGATGATAGCACGCCACCAAGCCGAAGAGGTACACGCGCACCGCGTCCCCCGACGCTTCGGGCAGATAATTAAGGATGAACTGGTTGGGCAGCGGCGTTACGTCAAACAGCGCCGCCTGCTCGTCAAAGGAAAACATTGCCATGCAAGCCGACCTCCGTACCATCTTCCGACAGGTTTCCCTCCTATTATACCATGCTTGCTTCAAGCCGTCAAATATGGTATAATGGAATTTGTTCATGCGGATTTCTGCATAAAAAAGGCACGGATATACATCATCAGGAGGATTCTCACCTATGGGGCGTACAGTAGTCATTGCGGAAAAGCCGAGCGTGGGGCGCGATATTGCCCGCGTGCTTGGCTGCCAGAGCAGCGGGCGCGGCTGTCTGACGGGCGGCGACTGGGTCGTGACGTGGGCGGTCGGGCATCTGGTGACGCTGGTTGAGCCGGACGAGCTCGATGAAAAGTACAAGCGCTGGTCGTTTGATACGCTGCCGATTCTGCCCGCCGAAATCCCCTTGAAAGTCATTGCCAGCAGCCGCGATCAGTTTGCCGTCGTCCGCAATCTCATCAACGCGCCGGAAACCGACCGGCTCATCTGCGCAACCGACGCGGGGCGCGAGGGGGAGCTGATTTTCCGCTACATCTACGAAAAAGCGGGCTGCAAGAAGCCTTTCGATCGCCTGTGGATTTCCTCCATGACGGATGAGGCGATTCAGGAAGGCTTCCGCGCCATCCGCAGCGGCAGCGACTACGACGGCTTGTACCGCAGCGCGCAGTGCCGTTCACAGGCGGATTGGCTTGTGGGCATGAACGCCAGCCGCGCTTTTACCCTGCGCTATGACGCGCTGCTGTCCGTTGGGCGCGTGCAGACCCCGACGCTTGCGATTCTGGTCAAGCGGCGGAAGGAAATCGAGGACTTCAAGCCGGAAGAATACGCGACCGTCACGGCGGATTTCGGCGACTACCGCGGCATGTACTTCCGCGAAGGCTTGGAGCCGGACACGCACATCCCCAAAATCGACGACGCGAAAGCCCTCGCCGCGCAAATCAAGAATCAATCCGCCACAGTGATAAGCGCCGAAACCGCCCGCCGCCGCGACCTGCCGCCCCAGCTCTACGACCTGACCAGCCTCCAGCGCGACGCGAACCGCCTGCTCGGCTTCACCGCCGACAAGACGCTCAAGCTCGCCCAGTCGCTCTACGAAACGCGCAAAGCCCTCACCTACCCGCGCACGGACAGCCGCTATCTGCCGCCGGACATGATTCCGCGCGTTGTGCAGACGATGAAGGTGCTGCCGGAAAGCTATCAGGCGCTTGTGCCGGGCGCGCTGCCGGATGGGAAGCTACCCGTCAGCAAGCGCACGATTGACGAAACGAAGGTCACCGACCACCACGCGATTCTGCCCACGCCGAAGCGAATCAATCTGGACAGCCTGCCCGAAGACGAGCGGCAGCTGTACGATATGGTCGTCCGGCGGATGCTGACGGCGTTCTATCCCGCGTGCGAGTACGACGCGACGAAGGTCATCACCGGGGTCGGCGAGCACCGATTCCGCACGAACGGGCGCGTCGTGCTGCAAAACGGCTGGCGGGATGTGCCGCCGCTGGCGAATCCGCCGAAAACCGGGCGCGCGAAGAAAAAATCCGCCGACGCCGAGGAGGAAACCGCCCTGCCGCCGCTGTCCCCCGGCGACACGCGCACCGTCCGCGCCGCCGAGGTCAAGAGCGACCAGACCAAGCCCCCGGCGCAGCACAACGACGCTTCCCTGCTCTCCGCGATGGAAACCGCCGGGCGCGAATCCACCGACGAGGAAATCGCGCGGCAGATGAAGGGCAGCGGCATCGGCACGCCCGCGACCCGCGCCGCCATCATCGAGCGGCTGATTCAGGTCGGATACGCCATCCGCAAGGGCAAGACGATTCTGGCGACCGACAAGGGCGTGCAGCTGATTCAAATTGTGCCGCAGGAGCTGTCCTCCCCCGAAATGACCGGGCGCTGGGAACTGGCGCTCGACCAAATCACCGACGGCAAGCAGGACGCGGACAGGTTCATGGACAGCATCCGCAAATTCTCCACATTTCTGGTGAATTTCGCCCGGAATAACCGCGCCGACGTGGTGTTCCCGGATGATGGGCATCGAAAGAAGCGCACGCAGTCGATGGTCACGCGCGGCACGAAAATTGACGGCTGCGTCTGCCCGGTCTGCCGGAAGGGCGGCGTGCTGGAAAGCCCGCAGGCGTTCTTCTGCTCCCGCGCTGCGGACGGCTGCCACTTCACCCTCTGGAAGGACTGCCTGACGCGCGGCGGCGGGCCGATGCTGACGGAAAAGCTGCTGCGCCTGCTGCTGGAAAAACAGGTTGTGCGCGGCTCAACGGGCGCAATCACCTTGCTGGACGGCGCGATTTCGTTCTTCCCCAACGGGTCGGATCGCGCCAGCGCCTGCCGCCCGCTGACGTACGAGAAAAAGCACCGCTGATACGCCTTGCTTTTTTTCCGCTGATGCGTGTACAATAGAGTGTGTTTCTAAAATGAGACCGGTGCAGTTTCGAGCAGATTTTCTTGCAATTCAAGGATGAAAACCGAAGGTTTACTGGCGGTAAATCGAGGTTTGAAGACGCAGAAGTGCATGAAAAGATGCCGAAAATGCTGCCGGGCGAATTTAGAAACACACTATAGGAAATGGAATGGAAACGCCGGTTTTTTCCCGGCAGAAAGAGGTCTTACAATGGCTGCAAAGCTCCGCACGCGTGAGGAAATCCCCGCGCAGTACAAATGGGACTTGTCGCACATTTACCCTGATGATGCCGCGTGGGAGGCCGCTTTGGCGGATGTGCTTGCGTCCGGCAAGAAGTTCGCCGCGTGGGAGGGCAAAGTCGCCGAAAATCCCCGTCAGGCCATTCGCGAGTATTTCGACTTGAATCAGCAGGCTGAACCCGTTTTCTCCTACGCGTTCCTGCGCGGCGAAACGGACAACGGCGACCCGGTTGCGCAGGGACTTCGCGCCCGCGCGTCCCAGATGGGCGTACAGCTGTCCACCGCAATGTCCTTCTTTGAGCCGGAGCTGCTCTCGCTGGATGATGCGCTGCTGGCGGAAATCGCCGCTGATCCGGCAATGGCGGATTATGACGCGTTCCTGCGCAACCTGATTCGCCAGAAGCCGCACACGCTGCCCGCCGAGCAGGAGAAGCTGCTCGCCATGATGGGGCAGGTCGCCCAAGCCCCGAACCACATCTTCGGGATGCTGACCGACGTGGATATGTCCTTCCCGCCCGTGCAGATGCCCGACGGCACGACTGCTGAGCTGACCGAAGGCACATATTCCCAGTTTATCCGTTCGGAAGACCGCGAAGTCCGCAAATCGGCGTTCGACGGCATCATGAACACCTACGGCAGTTTCGGCAACACCATCGCCGCAACGTACAACGGCAGCGTGCAGAACGACGTGTTCCAGGCGCGCGCCCGCCATTACGCCACCGCCCGCGATGCCCGCATGGAACCGCTGGAAATCCCCACGAGCGTCTACGACAACCTCATCAGCGAAGTGCACACCGCGATTCCGGTGCTGAATGAGTATCTGGCGCTGCGCAAAGCGCTGATGGGGCTGGATGAATTGCACATGTACGACCTCTACACGCCGATGGTCAAGGATTTCCACATGGAGCTGAGCTACGACAAGGCGTTTGACCTTGTGCTGGAAGGTTTGAAGCCCATGGGCGAGGACTATCTGGCGAAGCTGCGCGAAGCCCGCGTCGGCGGCTGGATTGACGTGTACCCCTCCAAGGGCAAGTCCTCCGGCGCGTTTTCCTCCGGCAACCTGCGCGACGTGCACCCCTATGTGCTGCTGAACCACAACGACAATTTGTCGGACACGTTCACCATCGCGCACGAGTTGGGGCACTCCATGCACTCCTTCTACTCCAACACCAACCAGCCCGCGCCCAAGAGCGATTACAGCCTGTTCGTGGCGGAAGTCGCGTCCACCTGCAACGAGGCGACGATGATGCGCCACCTGCTCAAGACGTTCGCGGACGACAAGAAGGCGCTGGCGTACCTGCTGAACCACTTCCTGGAGCAGTTCCGCACGACCGTGTTCCGTCAGACGATGTTCGCGGAGTTTGAGCTGATTGCCCACACGATGGCGGAGCAGGGGCAGCCGCTGACCCGCGAGAGCCTGTCCAAGGCGTACTACGAATTAAACCAGAAGTATTACGGCGCTGTCTGCACGGTGGATGAGAACATCGCCAACGAGTGGATGCGCATCCCGCACTTCTATCGTTCCTACTACGTCTATGTGTACGCGACGGGCTTGTGCGCGGCGGTTTCGCTCAGCGACAAGATTCTGTCCGAAGGCGAAAGCGCCGTCCGCGACTACCGCAAGTTCCTGTCCGCGGGCTGCGCCGTGCCGCCGATTGACGCTTTGAAGCTGGCGGGCATCGACATGAGCAGCCCCGAACCCATCCGCCGTGCGCTGGGCGTTTTCAAGGACACGCTGGCGCAGTTCAAGGCGGTTATAATGGCGTAATACGATTTTTAGCTTCGCCTGAGCAATCTGCTTGCACCTTTTCCGCTCTGGCGTCCGGTCATTCCATTTAGCGTAGTGCCACTACGCTGCATTTCATTCCCGTTAGCCAGAACGAAAAATGTGCGGCGCATCTTTGCTCATTCTTAGCTAAAAACCGTATAAACAGGAGGTTTATCATCCATGATGCAGGGTTACGACAAGGATGCGGCGGTCGAGTTCATCACCCGCTGCATCCGCAAGGCGGATCACCCGGAGCTGGCGGAGGACATTCCCGCGCTCGTGCCGCAGATGATTGATGCGGACATGGCATACATGCACGAAGCGGGCGTTTTGGACGCCGACGGCTACGCGGGCGACGCCTACTACGAGGATGACGAAGCAATTGAGTACATTGTCGAATCACTGGCGGCGAAAAACGCACTCGACCCCGAACAGGCGGTCAAGCTCGCCGCGCTGGTGGACGACTACCTCGATGCCCAGCAGATGTTTTTGGAATCGCAGGGTATGGTGGAGTACGACGAATAAACATTACAGACATTAAAATAGGTTCTGCACCTCGCATTTGTGGGTGCAGAACCTTTTCTTATCTCTTTACTTCTCGACGGTAATCGGAAAATTTTTCTCTAAAATCTGAATTGTTGCTGTATCGTAACCAAAGTTAGTGCTATATGACAAGATGTTGTACTCACATATAGTTTTTATCACTGCAATAAAGTCAGCAAGATCCTCCATGGTCGGCTCCAATGTAATGCTTCCAAGTTTCATTTTAACTTTAAAGGAAATTTCTTTTGCATTTGCAATAGCTTGCAGTGCATCTGCATTCGATGTCAAGACAAGTGTTACTTGTTCTCCGTCTATTGGCATCAATTTACAAGTAATCAATGTGTCATCCGCCAGTATTGACACCTCTTCGACCATACTATATGTCTCATTCTTGTTGTCCACGGCTTTTGCATAGAATTGTACCGCCAGTACAGAATCCTTATCACCATCGACTTGTATTCCAATCACAAGCCGCGCATCAGAGTATTTCTTTGCATAAGCGCCATAGTATGACCAAGTTTTTTCAAACTTGTCATAGCTGTACCCTTCCAGCTTTTCCAGCACGGTATAGTCGAATTTCTGCTCCTCCGCTAATCCGACACACCCGCACAGCATGACTACCAGCATCAGCACCGCCAGAAACCGTTTCATTCGTTTCTCCTCCTTTTTCGGGTTCGCCCCGTTGCAACTATTATAACCTGTTTCAGGTTATTTGTCAATACTCTGTTTCAGGTTATAATAGAATATTACGCGAGGTGATGTTGATGCGGTATCGTCGATTGCGTGATTTGCGCGAAGACCACGATTTGAAGCAAATCAACGTCGCCTCTATGCTTAACATGTCACAAACTGGTTACAGCAAATACGAAACCGGCGAAAACGATATTCCGACGCACATTCTCATCCAGCTTGCAGATTTCTATCACGTCAGCATCGACTATCTGCTCAATCAAACCGATAATCCGGAACGAAACAAATGACGGATCTCTTCCATCAACGGAATGAGCCGTCATTTTTCATTCCACGCAAAAAGAGCGGCCTGCTCTTTTCAGAACAAGCCGCTCGATATTTACGCAACCGTCAAATTACGCGTGGGGGCCAGCTTCAACCAGCGCCTTGCCAGCGTCGTTGCCGGTGTACTTGACGAAGTTCTTCTCGAAGCGGGACGCCAGATCCTTCGCCTTGTTCTCCCATTCGGAAGCGTCGGCGTAGGTGTCGCGGGGGTCGAGAATCTTGGAGTCCACGCCCGGCAGTTCGGTCGGAACCTCAAAGTCGAAGTACGGAATCTTCTTGGTGGGCGCCTTCAGGATGTCGCCGGACAGAATCGCGTCGATGATGCCGCGGGTATCCTTGATGGTGATGCGCTTGCCAGTGCCGTTCCAGCCGGTGTTGACGAGGTACGCCTTCGCGCCGTTCGCCTTCATCTTCTTGACCAGCTCTTCGCCGTACTTGGTCGGGTGCAGTTCGAGGAACGCCTGACCGAAGCAAGCAGAGAAGGTGGGGGTCGGCTCGGTGATGCCGCGTTCCGTGCCAGCGAGCTTCGCGGTGAAGCCGGACAGGAAGTAGTACTGGGTCTGTTCGGGCGTCAGGATGGACACGGGCGGCAGCACGCCGAACGCATCAGCAGACAGGAAGATGACGTTCTTCGCGGCAGGCGCGGCGGACACCGGGCGCACGATGTTCTTGATGTGGTTGATCGGGTAGGACACGCGGGTGTTCTCGGTCACGGACTTGTCGGCGAAGTCAATCTTGCCGTCCTTGTCGAGAGTGACGTTCTCCAGCAGCGCATCACGGGTGATGGCGTTGTAGATGTCCGGCTCGGAGTCCTTGTCGAGGTTGATGACCTTGGCGTAGCAGCCGCCTTCAAAGTTGAACACGCCGTTGTCGTCCCAGCCGTGCTCGTCGTCGCCGATCAGCAGACGCTTGGGGTCGGTGGACAGGGTGGTCTTGCCGGTGCCGGACAGACCGAAGAAGATGGCAGTGTTCTTGCCTTCCTTATCGGTGTTGGCAGAGCAGTGCATGGACGCGATGCCCTTCAGCGGCAGGTAGTAGTTCATCATGGAGAACATACCCTTCTTCATCTCGCCGCCGTACCACGTGTTCAGGATGACCTGCTCACGGCTGGTGATGTTGAACGCCACGCAGGTTTCAGAATTCAGACCGAGTTCCTTGTAGTTCTCGACCTTCGCCTTGGACGCGTTGTAAACCACGAAGTCCGGGGTGAAGTTCTTCAGCTCTTCTTCAGAGGGCTGGATGAACATGTTCTTGACGAAATGCGCCTGCCACGCCACTTCCACGATGAAGCGGACGGCCATGCGGGTGTCCTTGTTCGCGCCGCAGAAGGCATCGACGACGTACAGCTTCTTGCCGGACAGCTCCTTAATCGCCAGATCCTTGACGGACGCCCACGTGGACTCGGTCATCGGATGGTTGTCGTTCTTGTAGCCCTCGCTCGTCCACCACACGGTGTTCTTGGAGTTCTCGTCCATGACGATATACTTGTCCTTGGGGCTGCGGCCGGTATAAATGCCGGTCATGACGTTCACAGCGCCCAGTTCGGACACCTGACCCTTTTCATAGCCCTCGTTGGTGGACTTGGTTTCTTCTTCGAACAGCAGATCGTAAGAAGGATTGTGCACAACCTCGGTCGTGCCGGTAATGCCATACTTGCTCAGATTCAGCTCTGCCATGTAGAACCTACCTCTTTCTTTAAATTGGTGGGACAATACACTGCGGATTCAGGGAAAATCCCGATTCTCCGCATCTATATCATACACCACTTGCGCGGTAAAATCAAGATGTACTTTGGCAAATTTTCTGCGAACAGCTTGACACTTGATGCTTTTTGTCTAAAATCACAACAAGGTCAGGGGTAAACCCATGCGGATTCGCCCCTGACCATTATACTATTTCCAGATAAGAATGCGCCAAGATGCGCCGCGAATTTTTTCTTCTGCCTAACGCGAATGGAACGCAGCGTAGCAGCGCTACGCTAAGTGGAATGAGCGGACGGCGGAAGGAAAAAGGCGCAAGCAGATGGCGCAGGCGAATCTGGAAATAGTATTACCTATTAGACAGGCATCGTCTTGTCAGCCTTGTTCAGCATGGTGGAATCCACCTTCAGCTGCTGGGCAGCGCGATACTCGAAGAACTTCGGCGCAACCTTCGGGAACATGGCGTAGGACAGCACGTCTTCCTCGCACTGATACCATTCGCGCATTTCCTCACGCAGCTTGTCGAGTTCCGGCGGAATGTCGTCGGCGTAGCGATGGGTGATGACCTTCGTGTCGCCGATGCACTTCTTGCGCACGTCCTCGTTCACCTTGCCCGGCAGACGGCCGTAGTGGCCCGCCAGCAAGTCCTTGGATTCCTTCGGCACCATCTTGTAGCGCTCGCCGCCCAGCACGTTCATCACGGCCTGCGTGCCCACGATCTGGGAAGTCGGCGTGACCAGCGGCGGATAGCCGAAGTCCTTGCGCACGCGCGGCACTTCCGCCAGCACGTCGTAGTACTTGTCCATCTGGTTCGCCTGCTTGAGCTGACCAATCAGGTTGGACAGCATGCCGCCCGGCACCTGATACTGCAGGGTCTTGACGTCCACGCCCAGCACGCGCGCCGGGTCACGCCAGCCGTCCTTGGTCAGGCGATCCGCCACCGTGCGGAAGTGCGCCGCCAGCTGCGCCAGCAGGTCGAGGTCGAAGCCCGTGTCGTATTCCGTGCCCTTCAGGGTCGCAACGAGGGATTCGGTCGCCGGCTGAGACGTGCCGGAGCCCAGCGGGGACAGGCAGGTATCCACCACGTCCACACCCGCTTCGATGGCCTTGAGCAGCACCATGTCGCCCGTGCCGGTGGTGTTGTGGGTGTGCAGGACGATGGGCAGATCGGTTTCCTTCTTCAGGCGCTTGACGAGGCTGTACGCCTTGTAGGGCAGCAGCAGGTTCGCCATGTCCTTGATGCAGATGACGTCCGCGCCCATCTTCTGGATGTCCACGGCGAGCTTGACGAAGTAATCCTCGTTGTGCACGGGGGATTCGGTGTACGACATGGCGATTTCCGCCGTGCCGCCGTACTTCTTCGTCGCCTTGACGGCGGTCTGCATGTTGCGCAGGTCGTTCAGCGCGTCGAAGCAGCGGATGATGTCAATGCCGTTCTCTACGGCCTTCTTGACAAAGAAATCCACCACGTCGTCCGCGTAGGGACGGTAGCCCAGCAGGTTCTGACCGCGCAGCAGCATCTGCAGCTTGGTGTTGGGCAGCGCCTTGCGCAGCTTGCGCAGCCGCTCCCACGGGTCTTCGTTCAGGAAGCGCAGGCACGCGTCGTAGGTCGCGCCGCCCCAGCACTCCAGAGAGTAGTAGCCAACCTTGTCCAGCATTTCGCAGGCAGGCAGCATCTCATCGGTACGCATCCGGGTCGCGGCCTGAGACTGGTGGCCGTCGCGCAGGATGGTATCCGTAATTTGAACCTTTGCCATAGGACGAATTTCCTCCTTCAGTTCGGTCAGAGGCGGAGAAGCACTCCCCTGCCCCTGACCGGATACGTTGGATACGTTTCCATCTGACTGCTGATTTATTCAGCCAATTATCAGCCAAACATACTGAGCAGCACACCAGCCGCGATGGCAGAGCCGATAACGCCAGCAACGTTCGGGCCCATGGCGTGCATCAGCAGGAAGTTCGCGGGATTGGCCTTCTGACCTTCCTTCTGGGACACACGCGCCGCCATCGGGACAGCGGACACGCCGGCAGAGCCGATCAGCGGGTTGATCTTGCCACCGGAGAGCTTGTTCATCAGCTTCGCCAGCAGCACGCCGCCCGCCGTGCCCATGCCGAACGCGACGATGCCCATCGCGATGATTTCAAGCGTGCGCACCGTCAGGAAGGTAGAGGCAGTCGCCGTTGCGCCGACCGTGATGCCGAGGAAAATCGTGACGATATTCATCAGCTCGTTCTGCATCGTCTTGTTCAGACGTTCGGTCACGCCGCATTCCTTCGCGAGGTTGCCCAGCATCAGGCAGCCGACCAGCGGAGCAGCGGACGGCAGCAGCAGCGCAACCAGAATGGTGACGACGATGGGGAAGATAATCTTCTGCGTCTTGGTGGCAGGCTTGAGCTGCTCCATGACGATTTTGCGTTCCTTCTCGGTGGTCAGGGCGCGCATAATCGGCGGCTGAATGACAGGCACCAGCGCCATGTAGGAGTATGCAGCGACCGCGATCGGGCCAAGGAGGTGCGGGGCGAGCTTGCCCGTCAGCCAAATGGCCGTCGGGCCGTCCGCGCCGCCGATGATGCCGATGGCGCCCGCTTCCGCAGCGGAGAAGCCGAACACGGCATACGCGAAGATGAACGTCATGAAGATGCCCAGCTGCGCCGCCGCGCCCAGCAGCAGCGTCTTGGGGTTGGAGATCAGCGGCCCGAAGTCCGTGCCCGCGCCAACGCCCATGAAGATAAGGCACGGATAGATGCCCAGTTTCACGCCGAGGTACAGGTAGTCCAGCAGACCCGCGGAAATCGTCTTGCCCGCCGTCGCCAGCATCGCGCCGGTGGCGGTGTAGACCGCGCCGTTCTTCAGGAAGGCATCCTCCAGAATGATGGAAGCCGCGTTGCCGTTGGCAGCGAACTGCGCCAGGATGTCAGCAAAAGGCACCAGCTTCGTCGGGTCGTCGATGGTAACAGCGTTGACGAAGTGACCCAGCACGACATTGTTGCTGGTCAGAATCTGACCGGCGGCATTGACCATGTAGCCCACGGAATCAACAAAATCCTTGCCGTCTATCAGAACCGCGCCGCCGAACAGCGCCCAGTTGGCATGACCGCCGGCGAAGAGTTCTTCGTGAAAGATGTCGCTGCCCAGCAGGTTGGTCAGCAGCATACCGAAGGCAATCGGCAGCAGCAGCAGCGGCTCAAATTGCTTGACAATGGCGAGATACAGCAGTACGCAAGCGATGGCGACCATGATCAGCGCCAGCGGGTTCGTCAGATACTGGTAGATACCCGAGGTCGTGACGAGCCCCATGAGGGTTTCGCCCACATTGATTCCCATTATATCAGCTCACTTTCCTTCGGGATCGGTAAATACGTCGGATTACGCCAGCACGACCAGCGTGTCGCCCGCGCCGACCGTCGCGCCCTTGGTCACAACGACCTGCGCCACTTTGCCGTCCTTGGGGGCGGGGATTTCGTTTTCCATCTTCATGGCTTCCAGCACGCACAGCACCGTGCCCGCCTTGACCGTGTCGCCAACCTTGACCTTCACGTCCAGGATGTTGCCGGGCATGGGCGCCTTAACGGGTTCGCCGCCCGCCACGGGAGCCGCCGCAGCAGCCTTGGGCGCAGCAGCCGGAGCCGCCGCAACGGGAGCAGCCGCCACAGGGGCAGCAGCGCGCACGGGCGCAGCGGTCTGCACGCCGCCGACTTCTTCCACATCCACCACATAAGTCTGACCGTTGACCGTAATATTGAAGGTACGCATGATGGGATTTCCTCCTGTCAAAATCGTTCAATTTGTTGTCATGTTCAAGCCGATACTATTTCCAAATGAGCATGTGCCAAGATGCGCCGCGAATTTTTCTTTCTGGCTAACGTGAATGAAACGCAGCGTAGCAGCGCTACGCTAAGTGGAATGAGCGGACGCCAGAAAGAAAAAGGCGCAAGCAGATGGCACAGGTGAATGCAGGAAATAGTATATTAGAAGCGGCTGTACACCTGTTCTTCGCGGCCAGCCTTCTGCCAGGCGGGCGCATTCTGCACGCGGCGGACGCGGCGCACCGTGAAGGCGCTGCCATCCTCCATCATCATCGCCACAGCGGCGGAAATGACCGCAATCAGCTCGCTGTCATCCGCCACGGGCACTTCCTCCACCACGGGCGCGGCAACCGGCGCGGGAGCGGGCGCTTCCGCCTGCTTCTTTGCCTTCTTGCCGCTCTTGCCGAGGTTCGCGGTGGCATTTTCCATCAGCTTGATCAGACCAATCAGCAGCACCAGACCGAAGAAAACGGTCAGCATGCCGATGAGTGTGACGATCAAGCCGAAGCCCAGATTATTCAAAAAGCCCATTTTTTACACGATCCTTTCCTCAATCACAGCGGCAGGTTGCCGTGCTTCTTCGGGGGATTGGATTCGCGCTTGGAGGAGAGCATCTCCAGCGCCGCAATGACATACTTGCGCGTTTCGGCGGGATCAATCACGTCATCGACCATGCCAGCCGCGGCAGCCGCCACGCCGTCCGCCACATCCGCAGCGAACTTCGCTTCCAATTCCGCACGGGACTGGAGCGCCGGCTTCTTGTCCGCCTTCAGGTCGTCGGTGTAGAGCACCTGCACCGCCGCTTCGGGGGTCAGGGCGGAAATCACCGCGCCCGGCCACGCGTAGGTGACGTCAGCATTGCTCTTGCCGCCCATGGCGACATACGCCTGACCGATGGCATTGCCGGTGACGATGGACACCTTCGCCGTCGTCGCTTCCGCGTAGGCGTAAAGCAGCTGGGTGGTCGCCTTGATGGTCGCCGCCTGCTCGTCAACCGCCGGGACGGCAACGCCCTTGCTGTTGATCAGGGACACGACCGGCAAGCTGTAGCAGTCGCACAGGCGGATGAAGCGCGCGGCCTTGCTTGCGGACTGCGCCGTCAGCACGCCGTCGTTCTCCTTGCCGTTGCCAACCACCAGACCGACCGGACGGCCGCCCACGCGGGTCAGCGCAACGCGGATTTCCTTGCCGTAGTCCTTGAAAAGCTCCACATACGCCGCGCCGTCCGCCATGGCAGCCAGCTGGCTTTCCGCGTCCGCCGCGTCCAGCACGGGCAGAATGCGGTTCATGTCGTCGGTATCCACAATCGCGGCATCCTCCGCGTTGCAGCCGGGCAGATAGTCCAGCACCTGCACCGCCAGAGAGATGGCTTCGTCCTCGTCCTTGGCCGTCAGCGCGACGCCGCCCTGCGCAGCCATCGCCTTCGCGCCGCCGACCGCCTTGGCATCCACCGTCTTGCCGGAAATGGCGCTCATGACCTGCGGGCCATAGACCATCAGCTGACCAACGTTTTCGGCTTCAATGGTGATGTCAGCCAGCTGGGCGATCATTGCCGCGCCGCCGACCACCGGGCCCAGCACCAGCGCGATGACCGGCACCACGCCGCTGAGCTTTGCCAGACGGGTGAAAACGGAAGCGTAGGCGTTCATCGCCGCCGCGCCCTCGTCAATGCGCACACCAGCGCTGTCGCACAGGGCAATCACGGGCGCGCCCGTCTTCTGTGCCAGATCCAGCACCTTGACAATCTTCTGCGCCTGCATCTGCCCCATCGCGCCGCCATGCACCGTGAAATCCTGCGCGAACACGTACACAGGGCGATCCTGCACCGTGCCGCTGCCGGTCACGACCCCGGCGTAATCCCCATTGCGGGATACCAGCGCGTCCGTCTCCACGAAAGAGCCGGCGTCCAGCAGCTTCGCCACCCGTTCACGGGCGGTCAGCTTGCCAGCCGCGCGCTGCTTTGCGATTCGTTCCGCGTCTCCCTGCAGGATGCTCTGCTTTTTCGCCAGCACCTGCTTCAGGTTCTGCTCACTCATGTTCAAAACTCCCTCCATGTCATGCCCCTTTCGGGGCGGGAAAAGTTGAGGTTACAATTTAGCCCGACTTTTCTAATTCTACATGTCACCCCTATTTCCTGCTGCCCGGAAAAATTTTGTGGTTTTTCTGAGGAATCCAGCAGAATTTTTGTGAAAATCGTCCGAACCGTTGAAATTTCGTCAAAAAATGCACCCGGCGGTGTTGACAGAAAGTCGACACTGCGTTCGGGTGCATCAGAGGTTACATTGATTTTGTGGATTTTTGCCGTATTGTTACATGCTGATTTCGGATGGTTATCAGGCTGGATTCTCCCGCTGCTCCCGTCGCCTCTGCGGAGGCGATTCTGTTACTTTCTGGCGCGCCAGAAAGGTTCCAAAGAGCGCCCAGAGGGGGCTGAAAAGTGAAAGAGCGGGGATTTCAGCCCCCTCTGGACTCCCCCCGCCGCTCATGTTTATTGAGGGAAAGAGCGGCGGTTGACTGCCCGGCTTGACTTTGCTCCCCCGCTCCCTCTTTTTCCGAAGGAACGTCGGCTGACTGCTGTTTTAGGGTGGATACTCCCCAATTTCCGATACGCTTCCAGAAATCAGCTGCTCACCCCTTCACGTCCTCCTGCACCATCGTGTTCGCCTTGCCGAAGGTCGTTTCCAGCGCCGCGAGGAAGGATTCGTCGCTCTGGTCGGCTTTTTTCTCCTTCACCGCGCCGATCGCCTCAAAGCGGCATTGCATCCCAGATGCCTGCGTCAGCGCCGACGCAATCGCCATGCGCTTCTTCTCCTGATTCATCAGCCCGACGTACAGTTCCTGCCCCATCGGCGCCTGCCAGCGGTAGGTGTCGCCATCGCACCCGGCGTATTTGCCCATCGTCAGCATGGCGAACGTGCCGGGGTCGGAGCGCTTCAGGATGTTCATGGCTTCCTTCCACGCGTCCGCGTCGGTCTTGCCGGTCGGGGTCATGACCACAGGCGCGGCGGGTTTGGGCGCTTCCTGCTTCGGCTCGGATGCAGGCTTTGCCGCCTTTTTCGCGGGCTGCGCAGGGGTAAACGCGCCGCTTTGCAGCTTCTCCTGCAAGGCGGTCAGCTGCTTTTCCAGTTCGCTGATGCGGTCGTTGAGCGCCGCCGTATCCGCCTCGCTCGTCCGCAGGCAGCTTTTCAGCGCGGCGTTTTCCAGTACGATTCGCGGCGACGACGCCCAGCGCAAATCCGTTTCCACGCGCATGAACAATTCCAGCATGTTCATCAGCCGCGTCGTGGTGAATTTTTCCGCCTGCTGCGCGTACTCCTGCGCGTCCTCCTGCGTCATGTCAAGCAGGGCGCTCAGGTCGTCCGGGCTGCACTTGGCAATCAGCAGCGCGCGCAGGTGCTGGCTGACGTCCTTGGCGAACACCATCGGCTCGCGCCCGGCGCGCATCAATTCGTCAATCATCCGCATGACAGCGGACGCGTCCTCTTTTTCCAGCGCATCGGCGAAGCGGAACAGGAAGCTGCGGTCGCTCGTGCCCAGCACATTGCGCACGAGGTCTTCCGTCACCTGATTGGAATAGCCCAGGCACATGTCCAGTATCGACAGCGCGTCGCGCATTCCGCCCTCTGCGGCGCGGGCGATGAGCATCAGCGCATTCTCCGACGCTTCCGCCTTCGCGCCCTCCGCCGCCTGACGCAGCCGCCCCGCGATTTGGTGCGCCGGAATCCGCCCGAAGTCGAAGCGCTGGCAACGGCTGAGAATCGTCGCGGGCAGCTTCTGCGGCTCGGTCGTCGCGAGGATGAAAACGACGTACGCCGGCGGCTCCTCCAGCGTTTTCAGCAAGGCATTAAACGCGGAAGTGGACAGCATGTGCACTTCGTCGATGATGTAGACCTTGTATTTCCCCTGCTGCGGCGGATATTTGACCGTCTCGCGCAGATTGCGGATTTCCTCGACGCCATTGTTGCTCGCCGCGTCGATTTCCATCACGTCCATCGACTCGTCCGCCAGCAGACGGCGGCAGGATTCGCACTGCCCGCATGGGTCGCCGCCCACGGGATGCTCGCAGTTGATGGCGCGCGCGAGGATTTTCGCGGTGGACGTCTTGCCCGTGCCGCGGCTGCCGCAGAAGAGGTACGCATGGGCGACGCGCCCGCTCATCACCTGATTGCGCAGCGTGGAGATGACCGCCTCCTGTGCCACCATGCTGGAAAAGTCTTTGGGTCGCCACTGGCGGTAGAGTGCCTGATATGCCATAATTTCTGTTTTACTCCTTACAGTATGCGATTATTGCAGAGGATTTCGCGTCTGCGGACGCGAGGAGGGGGCTTTCCGCTCGCCCCCTCCACCCCTTCGGCGCCGCCACTTGTTTGGGAAGCTCCAATCATTTCAAATCATTCGCTTAAAGACGATGAATTCTTCCCCGCGCGCGACCAGCACGCCCTGATCGCCTTCCGCCGCCAAGCCGTAGTCCTCGCCCGGCACTTCCATCTCCATCCGCATTCCGTTCACCTTCTGGAAGGTCATATAGTAGATGGTTTTCGGCGCGCCGTCCTCCTGCGTCACCAGCGTGCGCTTGCCGACGACGCTCGCTTCCATGCTGTCAATCGGCGCGCGCGCATCGTCCGCCTCCACATGCACCATGCTCGTGATTTTCGCCACCAGCATCAGCACCAAAATCGCGCCTAACACTGTGCCCAGCATCGTCAGCACATTCCGCAGCATTTCTGCATCCATCCGTTCTCTCCTCCGTTTGCTTCATCATGGGCATTATACCATAATCGGCGCATATGCACAAGAGTCGCCGGGCAGAAAAGCAGTTTTTTGCGCAAAATAAGCGAACGTGTATTCTGAAATCTGCCCCAAATGCCGCCTGAAAAAAAGTTTGCAATTTTCCCGAAAAAATTTCAAAAAACCCCTTGCATTTTTCCGAGAACTATGCTATAATACTTTCTGTGCTCAGCGCTTCACCGCCTGACACAAAGAGAACAAGCGCTTGGGGCATTAGCACAGTTGGTAGCGCGCGACATTCGCATTGTCGAGGTCAGGAGTTCGAATCTCCTATGCTCCACGGATGGTCAAGGTTGAAAAACCTTGACCTTTTCTTTTGCTTTCAAACATCCCACAGCAAAAAGCCGACCGGACGGAGGATTTCTCCCCTGCCCGGTCGGTTTCTGTTTGCGAATATTGTTGGCGACTGAAACGCTGCCGGGACGCGGACAGCGATTTTTTACCCCGAACCAGCATTCACGCATCACAAACCTATTGAAAGCGAACGAATGCGGCTGCACAAAACAAAATCAAGTTTCATATTCAAAACACACATGGATTTCCCACTGGAAATAAAGGAAACCGGACAGAGCCATTGCGCCCCGTCCGGTGCTTTCCTATTTATTCCTCTTCTCCCCCGATGGCTTCCTTCAGCGTCCGCCAGCCCAGCACGGCGCACTTCACGCGCGCGGGCATGTGCGAAATATCCTTCAGCGCCCCGGCTTCTTCCAGCTCGTCGATTTCCTCCGCCGTCGCTTCGCCCTGAATCATCTTGCGGAAGATTTCGCCCAAGCGCAGCGCTTCTTCCTTCTTCCGCCCGACAATCATGCCCAGCATAATGTCCGCCGAGGCCTGCGAAATCGCGCAGCCGTCGCCGATGAACGCACCGTCGGTAATCACGTCGCCATCCACCTTCAGCTTCAGCGTGATGTCGTCGCCGCAGCTGGGGTTCACGCCTTCCAGCTCAATGTTCGCGTCCGGCAGATCGTGCTTGAACTCCGGATGGATGTTGTGTTCTGTCAGAATTTCGTTATAAAAGCTCCTGTTTTCCATAGCCCATTCGCTCCCTGATTGTTTTCAGGCTGTCCAGCAGCCGATCCACCTCGTCCGGCGTGTTGTAGAACGCGCAGCTTGCCCGAACCGTCGAGGAATAGCCGAGGTGCTTGAGCAGCGGCTGTGCGCAGTGATGCCCCGCGCGGATGCACACGCCGTCCGCCGCGAGGATTTCGCTCACGTCGTGCGGATGCACGCCATCGACCGTGAACGTGACAATGCCGCTGTGTTCCTCAGGAATTGCCGACCCCAGCACATGGATGAACGGCATATCCGCCATCCCCGCCATCATGCAGGCAACCAGCGCCGTTTCGCGCTCGTGCATGGTGTCAAAGCCGACGGACTGCATGTAGCGAATCGCCGCGTGCAGCCCGACCGCGCCGGCGGCATTGCCCGTGCCCGCCTCAAACTTGTAGGGCAGCTCGGCATACGTCGCCCCGGTGCGCGTGACGGACTCGATCATCTCCCCGCCGGAGAGGAAGGGCGGCATCTTTTCCAGCAGCCTGCGTTTGCCGTACAGCGCGCCAATGCCCATCGGACCGAACACCTTATGCCCCGAAAACGCAAGGAAATCCGCGTCCAGCGCCTGCACATCCACGGGGATATGCGGCGCGGACTGCGCGCCGTCCACCACGATGACTGCGCCGACGCGGTGCGCCATATCCGCGATTTCGCGAATCGGGTTGACGCGCCCGATGACGTTGGAAACGTGCGTCACGGCAACGATTTTCGTCTTGTCGGTGATGATTTCCGATACCTTGTTCAGGTCGAGCCGCCCATCCATTTCGCAGTCGATGAATTTGAGCGTTGCGCCCGTTTGCCGGCACACCATCTGCCACGGCAGCAGGTTGCTGTGATGCTCCAGAATGGACACCACCACCTCGTCGCCCGCGTGGACGTGAGACAGCCCATAGCTGTACGCGACAAGGTTGAGCGCCTCGGTCGTGTTGCGCGTGAAGATAATCTCCTGACTGCTCTTGGCGTGCAGGAAATCGCGAACCGCCAAGCGCGCTTCCTCCACCGTCTCCGTCGCCGCGATGCTCAGCGGATACAGCCCGCGCAGGGGATTCGCGTTCTGCGTCTCATAGAACGTTTTTTCCGCATCCAGCACGCACCGCGGGCGCTGCGCCGTCGCCGCGTTGTCCAGATACGCCGCCGTTTCCTGCATCAGCAGCGGAAAATCACGCCTGTAATCCGTCGTTTTCATCCATTTCCCCATCCAGTTCGTTCAGTATCGCCGCGCGCGCCGTTTCGCTTTTCACCTGCTGCGCCACGCGGGCAATCGCCGCGCGCGAAAGCAGCTTTTCCGCCGTTTCGCGGTCGATGCCGCGGCTGCCGAAGTAGAAGCGCGTGTCGTCGTCCATCTCGCCGATGGTCGCGCCGTGCGTGCCCTCGACATTCTCCTCCGCGCAGAGGATGACCGGCACGGTCTTGTTCACCGCGTCCTCGCCCAGCATCAGCACCGTTTCCTGTTCGCTGCCGACCGACCCGGACGACCCGCGCTTGAAGTCAATCGTGCCGCGGAAAATCTTCTTCGCCGCGTCATTCAGCGCGCCGGACGCGTTGATTTCGCACTTCGTCTTTTTCCCCCAGTGGTTGACGACAAGGTTCATGTCCAGCGTCTGATTTTTCCGCGCCAGATAGCCGATATTCGCCGCAAACGACGCGTTCTCGCCGTCCAGCCCGATGCCCGTCTGCGCGTACACATCGCCGTGACCCAGCGTCACTTGCCGCAGCACAATCCGCCCGCTGCCGTGGCAGTGCCCGATGACTTCATCATACACCAGCGCGTTTTCGCCCGGCGCAACCAGCTGAATCAGCTCAATTTCCGCGCCGTCCTCGGCGGTCAGCTCCGTCTGCACATGCAGCTTGCCCGCCGTGCGAAGGGTCTGGAAAAGCGACTTTTTCGTGCCCTTTTCCGCCTGAACGGTCACGCGCTTGCGGGCATACGCCGCGTCCGATGCAATCAGCATATCCGCCTTTTCCGCGGATTCTTCCGGCAGCACGACCGTCGCGCTTTCGTCCCAGTCAATCGTTGCTTCATTCACGCCCAGACGATTCCACGTCCGGCTGGGCAGCTGATTGATGGTCATTTTTTCCATTGATGGATGCTCCTTTCCGCTCAGCCGATGCTGCCCTTCATTTCAAGGCGGATGAGGTTGTTCATCTCCACCGCATATTCCACCGGCAATTCCTTGGACACGTTGTCCGCAAAGCCGCTGACAATCAGCGCGCGCGCGTCCTCTTCGCTCATGCCGCGGCTCATCAGGTAGAACACCGCGTCGTTGCTGATGCTGCCGATTTTCGCCTCATGCCCGATGGCGGCGTCGCGCGTGCGGATGTCCATCGCGGGAATCGTGTCCGAGCGGCTCTCGCTGTCGAGCATCAGCGACTGGCAGGATACCGCGCTCTTGGCGTGCTTGGCGCTCTTCTCCACCAGCACGCTGGAGCGGAACGTGCTGATGCCGCCGCTCTTGCTGATGGAGCGCGTGTTCATGTACGAACTGGTATTTTTGCCAACGTGCACGACCTTCGCGCCCGTGTCGAGATTCTGCCCCGCGCCTGCGAACGTCACGCCCGTGAACTCCATGCGGGCGCGGTCGCCCTTCAAGATGCTCATCGGATACAGGCAGCCCACATGCGACCCGAACGAGCCGGAAATCCACTCAATCGTGCCATCCTCCTCCACCAGCGCGCGCTTGGTGTTGAGGTTGTACATGTTCTTCGACCAGTTTTCGATCGTCGAATAGCGCAGCTTCGCGCCCTTTTTGACGTACAGCTCCACACAGCCGGCATGGAGGTTCGCCACGTTGTACTTCGGGGCAGAGCAGCCCTCGATGAAGTGCAGGCTTGCGCCCTCGTCCACAATAATCAGCGTATGCTCAAACTGCCCCGCGCCCTTGGCGTTCAGGCGGAAATACGATTGCAGCGGAATGGACACCTGCACGCCCTTGGGAACGTACACAAACGAGCCGCCCGACCAAACCGCGCCGTGCAGCGCCGCAAACTTGTGGTCACGCGGGGTGACGAGCTTCATGAAGTACTTGCGCACCATCTCGGCATATTCGCCGTGCAGCGCGCTCTCCATGTCGGTGTACACCACGCCCTGCGCCGCCACTTCCGCGCGCACGTTGTGGTACACCAGCTCCGAGTCGTACTGCGCGCCCACGCCCGCCAGCGACTTGCGCTCCGCCTGCGGAATGCCCAGCCGCTCAAACGTGTCCTTAATGTCCTGCGGCACGTTCTCCCAGTTGTTCTGCATCTTCGTGTTCGGGCGGACATACGTCGCGATGTGGTCGATATCCAGCCCGTCCAGCGACGGCCCCCAGTCCGGCACGCGCATATTATTGTAGATTTGCAGCGATTCCAGCCGGAACTGCTCCATCCACGCCGGGTCGTTCTTCTCCTTGGACAGCTTCTCGACGATGGCGGGGGTCAAGCCGGCTTCCATGCGGTACGCGTCATGCTCCGCGTCGCGAATATCATAAATGCTGCGGTCAATGTCCGCAACTTGGCTCTTCTCTGTCATGCCGCTCCCCCATCAGCCCTTGAAGCCCTTTTCGTTGATTTCTTCCACCAGCGCCGCGTCGCCTTCGCGCACAATGACGCCGTTTTCCATCACATGCGTGCGGTCAACACGCAGTGCCTCCAGAATGCGCGTGCTGTGGGTGATAATCAGCAGCGAACCGTGCGTCTTTTCGCGGAACAGGCGGACGCCCTCGGACACCGTGCGCACCGCGTCCACGTCCAGACCGGAGTCGGTTTCGTCCAGAATGGCGAGCTTGGGTTCGAGCATCAGCATTTGCAGGATTTCCGCCTTCTTCTTTTCGCCGCCGGAGAAGCCGACGTTCAAATCGCGCTCGGCGTAGCTTTCGTCCATCGACAAAAGCGCCATCGTTTCCTTCAGCTTCTTCTTGAAGTCCCACAGGCGGATGCGGCTGCCGCTCTTCTGCTCCAGTGCCGTGCGGATAAAGGCGCTCAGCGTCACGCCCGGCACTTCCAGCGGGTTCTGGAAGGACAGGAAAACGCCTTTCTTCGCGCGCTCATTGACGGGCATAGAAGTAATATCCTCGCCGTCAAACGTAATGCTCCCCCGCGTCACCTGATAGGCGGGGTTGCCGGTGATGGCATAGCCGAGGGTGGATTTGCCCGTGCCGTTCGGGCCAAGGAGGACATGGGTTTCGTCCGTGCCGACGGAGAGGTTGACCCCGTGGAGGATTTCCTTTTCGCCCACCTGAACGTGCAGGTCGCGGACGGACAGCAATTCAGCGTGTTTCATATTGCAAAAGCCCTTTCTCTGGCTGATTGATGAATCATTCTTGTGCGGCAGTTTATAACCTACTTCCGCAATAGGATTTTACTCCCGATTCCCATGCTTGTCAAGAGGAATATGCAAATTCCTATGGATTTTGAGTGTTTTGGAATGCGTGCGAACGCCGCAGATTCCCCGAAAAAAAGCGCATCCCCTTCGCGTTTGGAAGAGGATGCGCCCCGTTTGTCAATCAGCCCAGCGGCTTGATTTCGGTGATTTCAAAGAACAGCGCGGTTTCGCTGCCATTGACGTTGAGCACCTTCAGCAGTTCTTCGTCCGTCACCTGCTGGAGCACCATGCGCGCACCGGCGGTGATGTAGGGCTTTGCGCCTTCCTCGGTGGAGGGGTTCGCGGCGTAGACCGCCAGCGCTTCGCCCGTGCGGAGCAGGTTCTGCTTCGTCTGGTTCTCCGCCAGACCCATCTGGATGTAGTACTTGTCCTCGTTCTTCACGCACGCGAAGATGAACACGCCCGCGTTCGCCGTGCCGTCGGGGTTGGTGGTGCACACGAGGTACGTGCCGGAGAAGGAGTTGATGGCGTTCATCAGGTCATCCCCGGTCAGGGCGGAATCCGCGTAGTAGCTCGCGACGGACGCGGAGGTGAACGCATCGGTTTCTTCCGCCAGCACCGCCGTCATCGACAGCGACAGGACAAGCGCGCACACCAGCGCAAGCAGCTTCTTCATAAATAGAACCTTCCTTTCGCGCGTCCAGATTTTTCCCCGGAATCGCGCCTGTGATAGTTCTATTTTACACCCTACCTGCGTTGTTGTCAAGGTTTTCACAAAGCATTTTCCCCGCCCATTTTCAGGCACTCCAGCACCGTTTGCAGCATCTTTCCCGAATCCACCGGCTTGTTCAGGAACAGGTTCATGCCTGCCTCGCGGCTGCGCTGCTCGTCCTCGGAGAAGGTATTCGCGGTCATTGCTACAATCGGGATGGTCGCCGCATCCGGGCGCTGCATCGCGCGAATCGTCCGCGTTGCTTCCAGTCCGTCCATCAGCGGCATCATCACGTCCATCAGGATGCAGTCAAACGTACCCGGTTCGCTTTCGGAAAAGCGGCGAACCGCCTCCTTCCCGTTCCACGCCTGAGCGACAATCGCGCCCGCGCCCTCCAGTATGTACTGGCTGATTTCCATGTTCAGCTCGTTATCCTCCACCAGCAGTATGTGTGCGCCCTTGATGGACGCCGCCTGCTCCGGCTTGGCGGATTCCGCTTCCGGCGTATTCGGATCTACGCGGAACGGCAGGGTGATGTAGAACGTTGTGCCGACGCCCAGTTTGCTCTCAAAGTGGATTTTGCCGCCCATCTGCTCGACAAGTTCCTTGGCAATCGGCAGTCCCAGCCCCGTGCCCTTGTAGGCCGTACGCGCGCCGGATTCCTCCTGCGCGAACGCCTCAAACGCGTGCTGCTGGAACGCCGCACTCATGCCGCGTCCCGTGTCGGCACAGGTGAAAAGGAACGTCGCCGTCGTGCCGTCAAAGCCTTTCTCCTCGCAGGAGATGGTCACGCTGCCGCCGGGGCAGTTGTACTTGACCGCATTGCCGACAACGTTTTGCAGCACCTGATGCAGGTGCATCGGCGAGCCAATCAGGTTTTCGTGATTCCACGCCAGCGTCTTGCAGGACACCTGCACGTTTTCGTGCCACGCCTGCCCCTCCACCATCGTCACAATTTCGTTGACCATCTGGCGCAGGTTGAACGGCTTCTCTTCCAGCGTCACCGCGCCGGATTCGAGCTTGTTCATGTTCAGCACATCGTTGACCAAATCCAGCAGGAAGCCCGATGCGGTCATAATTTTCTCGCGGCACTCTTCCTGCTTCGCTTCGTCTCCCACATATCGGCGGCTGATTTCCACCATGCCGCGGATGCCGTTAATCGGCGTGCGGATATCGTGGCTCATGCGGCGCAGGAAGTCCGTTTTGACGATGTTGGCGCGTTCGGCGTCCTCCGCCGTCTTTTTCAATTGCAGCTGATAGTCGCGTTCGCGTTCCTTCTCCGCCGTCACGTCCTGCGTCACCATCAGCACCGATTCGAGCCTGCCGCGGCGGTCGTAGTTCTGCGGCAGCGTCGTCATCAGGTACACCTTTTCCTTCGGGTCGCGGAACTCCAGCGTCAGGTTCGGGTTTTCCTTCAAGCGCTGCGCCAAGGTCGTCAGGTCGCAGTAGCTGATGAACGCCTCGCGGAAATCCGGCGCAACGTTTTGAGCCGCTTGCATCTGCACCACTTCGTTCATGCTCCATGTGCGGTCCATCTTCATCAGTTGCTCCACCGGGTGCTTGATGATGCGCACCGTGCCGCGCTGGACGTTAACAAGGAACGTGAAGCAGTAGATTTCACTGATGGCGCTGATAATCCGCGCCTGCTCGCTGTTCCTCTCCAGTGCGCGGCGGGACTGCTGCGCGCGCAGCCACGCGAAGCAAAGCCAGATTCCCATGTAAATCAGCGTGCCGTAGAGGAGAATGGTGTTGCGGGAATTGTAGACGGCAAGATCCGGGAACATGGCGTACACCGAGTAGTTCTCAAACGCCGTGCGCTTGCCCGACCACGCCGTCATGCCGTCAACAATGTGCAGCCGCCCCGATTCGTCCCACTGCACACGGGGGATGCTGTCTTCCTCGATTTTTTTTACGTTGCGCCCGACGATTTCGGCGCTGCTGGAAGCAATGATGGTTTTGCCGTCCGACACGGTGACCGTGCCGTCCATTGCAAACGTGAAGCCGCTGAAGAGTGTCTCCAGCTTCATGTCGCTCTCGTCCTCTTCCTCGCGCTCGGCGTACGCCACCACAAGGCCCGGCGCGTCCTCGCGCGCGACGGCGGCGAAATCCACCGTGCGACTGCCCACCTGCGTCCGCGTCATGTACACCTTTACGGGGTAATCCACAATCTCCCGCACCGTCGGCTTTTGCAGAATGGCGTGCAGCATCGCCGCTGTGTCGCCGTCAATCGTCGTTTGGACGACGGCATTCATGTCCGCATCAAGGATGACGATGCCCGTCAGCCGCTGCGCATAGGCGTACTGGTCAAGCTGTTCGTTCGTTATCACCCCTGCTTCCGCGATGCGGGAGTTGAGCTCCGCCGTTTTGTCCAGCAGGCGGATTTCGCTCTTGGCGCGTTCGTTCGACATGGCGTTGAAATACTGTTCGAGCCGCGCCAACGCAAAGTCAAGCGTTACATCCATTGCATTCCAGACATTGCGTGTATCATGCCACGTCAGCACAACAAAGGATGTGACAAGCATTACCAGATACAGTGTCAGCGGCATCCAGAGCATGCTGATGAAGCCTCGCCGCTTATGAGAGGTTTCCTGTTTCATTTGCTTTCGATTCCTCCCATGCGGACGATGCCGTTGATGCCGTATGCCGTCAAAATCTCCGCCATCGTGCCGTCCGCCGCCATTTCAGCCAGCGTCTGCTCCAGCTGCCGCGCCAGTTCCTCGTGCGTCCCCTTCTGGAACGCGACGCCGAGTTCCGCCGTGCCCAGCAGGGTTTCCAGCTTCCGGTAGCGCCCTTCATTCTCCGCAAGGAAGATGTTCAGCACGCACTCATGCCCGACAATCGTGTCCGCGTAGCCCTTGCGCATGACGACGAACACCTCATCCATCGACGAGAAGCTGTACACCGTTTTGACCTTCGGGATGCCCGGCTGATCCTGCCGAATCAGCAGATATTCCGCCCAGCTCGTCGCCTGAACCGCCGCGCGGCAGCCCGCCAAATCAGCCAAATCCGCATAGGCGCTGTCCGCGCGCACCACCGCCACCAGACGGCTGAACAGGTTGAGTCGCGCCCATGTGTACTTGTCCTCGCAATTGTTCATCATGAACCCGCTCCACAGGCAGTCCACCGTGCCGTCTTCCAGCGCTTCGTCCTTATCCTCCCACGCCACATGGCGGAAGACAGGCGCATACCCCATGCGCCGGAAGGCTTCGCGCGCCATTTCGACATCCACGCCCTGCGGCGAGCCATCCACGTTGTAGTAGCTGTACGGCTGATATTCGTCGCTGCCGATGATTATTTTCGGCAGATTCTCCCCTTCCTCCGCCCGCGCCGACGGCAGGAAGAGCAGCGCAAACAGGAGAAGCAGCGCACTGCTCCTCCCGATAAACCGACCAAGATTCCACTTCTGTTCACGCATGTTTTTTGTCCTTATGCCAGCTGCCGCACGGCGTCCAGCACAATCTGCTGCTGCTGCGCCACGGCGTCGTAGAGGGCAGTGTCCGTCAGCGGCTTTCCCCCGCGCATTTCTTCCGTCAGCGCGAACGCGGCGCGGTACAGGCCGTCAAAACCGAGGTTCTGCGCCACGCCCTTGAGCGTGTGCGACGCGCGGAACGCCGTTTCCCAGTCCTGCGCTTTCACCGCTTCGGTCAGCTGGGCGTAAGTTTTGTCGTCGGCATACTTCTTCACAAAGCGCAGCACCATCGACTCCTTGGGGATTCTGTTCAGGGTTGCGTCATAATCGCCGCCGACTGCGGCATAAAACTCCTTGAGCGTCATGGATTTTTCCTTTCTTTTGCGTCCGGCAGCAAAAAAATGCCGTATAATAGAAAATGGTTATCCGAATGCAGGATTCCACTTTCTATTATACGGCGACAATGGGGATTGTCAAGCGGGTTACATTCATTGCAGCCGAACTTGCAACCGTTGTCTTGCGAATATTACGTTTTGGGGCGATAGACGCCTGTTTTTACTTTGCTGATGATTCTGTCGAGTGCTTTCACCTGTGTCCATTCTTCACCGCCGATTTGAACAAAGAATGCACGCATCTGTTTGCCCAATTCGATTGCTTCTTCCTCACGTCCCAGCAGTGCAAGTGCACGAACACGCGCCGACTCGACCACCTTTGCATCAATTTCCCCCATCTGCTGGCGCACAATCGGCAGCACCTGATTTAGGGCTTCATTTGCTTCCTTTCCCTGTTTTAATTCGAGCAAATTAGAGATATACGCCATTTTGAAACAGCAGTACAGTGAGTTGTTTTCACCAAATAGTTTCTGCACTTTTTTAAGCGCATCAACTACAGTCTCCTGTGTTTCCAACCTTCTCCCCATTTCCTGCATAATCGTCACATAATTGTACAGTGCCGTAAAATACGTTTTTGTGTTTTTCGGCGTATGCTCAACAGCAGCCTTCGCGTAAGAAAGTGCCTTGTCATATTCCTCCAGAATATGAAAAACCAATTCGCACCCTTCATAGAAGGCAAACGGCAAATTGTCAACATCCTTCGTTTTTTCTTCCAGTAGCTCCGCCAGTGCTTTGATTCGCTCTCTGGGCATACCTGCCAGTCCCATTGCACAAAGCACCTGCGCAAGCTGCCCAGCCGCATCAACCACGCGCTTTGGTTCATCCAACGCTTCCATAAAGCAGGAAATGGCTGCATCCAAATCTTCTTGCGGCACACTTTCCTTGTTCAGCAGTGCAATAGCAGTTTTCTCCGCTCTCATTGCCGCTGCATTCGGATGGTTCAGCGGAATCAGTTCGCCAATTCGGGCAAGGAATTTGCTGGTATTTTCACGCTCCATCTGCTGCGCCTGATTGCCACAGGTCAGCAGCATAAACTCTATATCATCTTCACAAGCGCTGGAAAGATTCGCAATCACTTTTTCGCCATCTTTCACCAAATCGCCGCCCAGAATGGAATCAAGTGCCAAACTGAAACATCCGTCCAAGAAGCGTCTATGTTCTGTCTTTTGAAGTTCACCTTGCTTCTTTTGTCGCCACAATTCCAGTCGTGCGGCAGGAATTTCTCCCCCATGAAGATTCAAAAGGTAAAAAATCGCCACTGTCATGCCGCCCATGGTTTCCACAGGCGCATCATCGAAGTCTGAAATTGCGTACAGCGCCAGCGACATCAGCGGCGCCGTCCGATAATCTGTCTCGCGGTAATGCTCTTTGCACTCCTCGAACACCTCCGCCAGCCTCGGCACCTTCTCCATCGGCGGCAGCAGCGGCCGGAAGCTCTCCGCCAGCACGGGGTGCATGGCGTATCCGCGCCAGTTCGACGCAAGCAGGCCGTAATCCGCCGCCGTTTCGAGCGCGGAGAGCAGCTCATCCTCCGTGCCGAAGTCGCGCAGGAGGGTCAACGCGTCCCGCACCGGGATTGTCCACGCCGGAAACGTGGCGAAAACCGCCAGCACCTGCCTTTCGCGGTCGGTCAGCGCGTCGGAGGACACCATCTGGGCGATTCTCTGCGCAATCGCGCTGAATTTGCCGCCCGCCAGCCGCAGTCCCTCCGGGCTGATGCGGTCAAGCTCTTCCAGCAGCTGCGCCATCGTCCAGCGCTTCATCTTCGCCAGATGCGCCAGCAGGATAATCGCCAGCGGATGCCCCGCCACGCGCGAAAGCACCTGATGCAGCGCCTCCGTTTCCGCGCTGCCCATGCTTTTCAAGTACGGGTCGTGCTGGACAAACAGCGCCCGGCTGGCTTCCTCCGACAGCAGCGGCACGGCGATATTCCGGAATCCCTCGCCCAGCGGGAAGCGCGTCGTCACCAGCACATCGCAGCCCCAATGCTCAATCTCGCGCAGCCCCTCGTCCGCTTCCGGCGGCATATCGACGCTGTCAATCAGCAGCAGCGTCCGCCCCTGATAGGGCGCTTCCAGCTTCTCGCGCACTGTTGAGAGCACGTTTTCCTCCGCCACGCCGTCCAAGCCGTCAAACGCCATGCGCAGGCTCGCCGTCAGACTTTTTCGTACTGCACCCACGCCATGCGGCTGAACAGCTCTTCCTTCGCCAGCAGCGCCAGCGCCTGCCGGGTCATTTCCGTTTTGCCGATGCCACCCATGCCCGTCACGGCGATTTTGCCGCCCTGCCGAATCGCGTCCGTCAATTGCGGCAGGCACGAAGCCGCATCCATGACGTATTCATCCTTTGATAGCCCCTGACGGCACAATTCGCAGTTGCGCCCCGTCATCGACAGCGGCACGCGCCGCCCGAACGTGACGTGCGACGAAAGCAGATACAGCGCCTGCGCCGAATGCTCCTGCGCCTGGCAGAAGTCCAGCAGCTCGCGGCTGCCCATTTCCGGCCCGTAGAACGCCAGCAGCACCAGCCACGAGAGCGTCAGCATGTCCACAAACGTGCGCGGCAGCGTCTCCCGCGATTTCTGCAGGTTCTCAAACACCTGCTCGTGCTCCGGCTTCATGCACTCCTCGTTTTCCATCATCATGCGCACGAAGTCGGGCAGGGCGCGCGTGAGGGCATCGGCATCGTAGTGCGCGCTGCGCAGGAAATCCTGCACCTGCTGGCTCAGGCGAATCAGCGTCTCCCCGGACAGCAGCGCATTCATCTCCTGCTGCAATTTGGGCGGAAGCGGCTGCACGCCCGTGCGGTTCATCATGTCGCTCAGCCGCCGCGAGCGCTGCGTGCCTCCAAAGAGCGACGCGTGCCATTCCGGCGGAATGATTCCGTCGAGCACCTGCGCCCAGAATTTCACCAGCGTCAAGCCCTTGCGTTCCGCCACCGGAATCACCCCATGCGGATACAGCCCCGGCAGATTGTCCGTCAAAAAGCGATAGACGTTTTTCGGGGTCAGTACTTCCTTTGTGTTTGCACCGCTTTCCATTTTCCAATTCCACTCCCTCAACCTAATACGATTTCCGAATGTAAACAAGCCAAAATACGCTGCGGATTTTTTTCATCTGGCTGCCGCGAAGTGGAGTGCGCGGACGTCAAAGGGAAAAACGCGTAAGCAGATGGCTCATGTTGATTCAGAAATCGTATGAATTTACCTGTTTAATTATAGCGATTTTCGGCAAGGATTGTCAAGTGTTTTTTCCATATTTGGCTATCATTTTCCTATTTTTTTCGGCAACAAAAAACTCCGGGACGCAATGCCCGGAGAAAGAAATGACAGCTTTTCATGTCGTTTCCAATTGTTTTGGCGCGGCACAAATTCTCCCGCCCTGCGGGATATGCATTTGCTCACTCGTAAGACACCGAGCGTTTCGACGCCGCGTCATCGGGGAAAATGACAATCAGCGTGCGTCCGCGCAGGAGGGCGATTTCCTCGCCGCTTGCATCGTAGTAGACCGTGCGGGAGGTCATGCTGTCGCGCTTCCAATAGCCGGAAATATGCTTGCCACCCAGGAAGAAATCCGCATTGCCCTCCGCCGCTTCGCCGTTTTCGCCGATGACGTACATAATCGGCTCATTCTTGTTGTTGTGGTTGTAGTCCACGCGCGTGAACTGCACAATCACGTTCTGGAAGGCAATGGCGCTGTCGTCCGAATCACGGTCGGCGTACCAGTTCGTCTTGCTCGTGCCCATGTAGCGCAGGTAGCCGTTCCACTCCTTGCGGTAGACAAGGCGCGAGTTGTAGAGCTTCGCGCTGTCCCCCCATTTGATGTAGACGCGGGTGGCGCTGTCGCCATCGGGCGCATCGTCGGTGAAGCGGAAGGCGTGGTTCGGCGCGACGTGGTCTTCCGGCACGAGGCGGCTCATCGCGGCGACGTTCGCATCCACATCATAAGGGGATTTCGCGCCCGCGCGGCTGGTAAAGTAGCGCTTGAAGTTCGTGCCGCCCGTAATGCCGCTGAAGATAACGCTCCTCAGGTCCGCGCCGAGCCGCTTGATTTCCGCCTTCACGTCGCTCCCTTCCACCTCCTGCTGCCCGTAGAACAGGAAGCCGCCGCCCCACTCCTCGCTCAGCCACACATGCCCAATGCGTGCCGAGCGCACGAAGCCGACCGAATCCGGGATCATATCGGAGAAAACGGCGGTGATGCGCGTTTCGTGGCTCCTTGTCAGCGGCGTTTCGTAGAGGATATCCGCACACGCCACGCCCCACGGCGCGCGGTTGCCCACGCCGCCGCCGTCATTGCCGATTTGCACCAGCATGGGCAGATAGCGCCCTGTCGCCGCCAGCCCCGCGTACCCCTCCGGCACATAGAGCTTGCTCAGCGTCCGCCCGGTCGTCGGGCTGATGCCGTCGGGCGTTTCATTCTCCCCCGCTTCCGTCAGGGAGATGTTTCGCGCTTCCTTCGGGTCAATGGTCGTTTCTGCCAGCGCCTGCGCCAGCAGAAGGCACAGCGCCGTCAACAACGCGGCGATTCGCTTCATCCCTTGCACCCCCGTTACTTCTTAATCGTCGTCACGCCGTCGTCGCAGCGGAAATACACTGTGTCCGGCTCCAGCGTCACGCCGTCCTTGGCGAACAGCTCATCCACCGTCAGCAGAATGTACCCCTGCTCGTAGAGCCATTCCGCCATCACTTTCGCGGTGTTTGGCGTGTTGTCCTTGATGTCGTGCATCAGCACAATATCGCCGTCGGTGAACTGCTTCTTCGTCTTGCTCATAATCAGCGACGTACTGCGCCCGCGCCAGTCGTAGGTATCCACCGACCACTGGATGTACGACCAGCCGACTTTCGCCTTGATCATCGCCGGATACACGCCGTAGGGCACGCGGTCATAGCGCGTCGGGATGCCGATGATGGAAATCAGCGCATTGTTGACCTTCTCCGGCATGGCGCGGAGGGTGGCGGCGCTGATTTTCCGCGCGTCGCCGTGCGTCCAGTTGTGGCTGGCGACGGCGTGACCCTCGTCGTGCGCGCGCTGCACCAAATCGGCGTAGGGCTTCATGTTTTTGCCTATCATAAAGAATGTAGCCGGTGCGCCGACCTCTATCAGGCTGTTGAGGACTTTGGTGGAGTTGGTGCGCGTCGGACCGTCGTCAAACGTCAGCGCGACGGTCTTATAATAGGAAAGATTGTCCGTCTCGATTTGCGCCTTTTCGGTCATGTACTCTCGGATGTCAGGGTAGAACAGCGTCGTCTCAATCAGCGTGTGATGCTCCGGATAGAACGCGTCCGCCGAGAGGTGAATGACCAGCGACATGCCGTGCAGCGTGAAGTCGAGATTCCGCAGACCCTCGTCCGACAGCACCTGCGCAACGGCATCCGGGTCAGGCGTTTCATCCGGGAAATAGTAGTTGATTTGGGCTTTGAGCTTCTCGCGCAGCATCGTCCAGCCCTCGCTGCCTTCGGGGAAAATGTCCGTCAGCAGGATTCTTTCGCCGGTCGTCATGTCGAACGTGCGGCTGGTGAACTCCTGCGCAATCAGGTCGCGGTGGTAGGTCGTGCGCGCCTGCACGAGGAAGCTCATCCACGTCAGCCCCGTTTTGCTATGGCGGATTTCAACATCCAGCCGGCTATTCTTATCGCCGTTCGCTTTCCCGGCTTGGAGCGTCGGGGCGATTTTGTCCGCGTACGCCTGCGCCAGCCCATTGATTTCGTCATCGACGCTCGTCAATGCGGTTTTGACCGACCACAGCCGGATGCCGCTCTTGTTGCTCTGCTTGGAATCGGTATACTTCGCCGTCACGCGGTGGCACGCCTGCATTCCGCCCTCCGCCGATGCGGATGCGGGCAGCATCGTCAGCAGAAGGATAGCTGCAAGCAGGCAGGCAATGTACTTCTTCATCATCGGAATGCTCCTTTCCAATGCGCGCGAATGTTGCGGCTTTTGTGCCGCAGGTGATGCTGAAAACAAACTTGTTTTTTTGCTGCTCCCGTCGCGTCTGCGGACGCGAAGTTGTTCCTTTCTGGCGCGCCAGAAAGGAACCAAAGAGCGCCCAGAGGGGGCTGAAGAGGGTGCAAGTCTGGACTTCAGCCCCCTCTGGGCTCCCCCGCCTCTTCCATTTCTTGCGGGAAAGAGCAGCGGCGGCTGTCCGGCTTGTCGGCACTTCCCTTGCGCTGTTTTTCGTGTGGAAAATACAAAATTCGCACTTGTTTGCGCAAAAAGAGACAGCGGCACAGGTACACACGCATTTTCCCGCCTTTTCGCTGTCCTCTGCGTTTTGCGGCAGCGGTTTTGCGGAATCGTACGGTTAATACTGCGTCGTGACCCCGTCAAGGCAGCGCCAGTACGCCTGATTCGCTTCCAGCGTCACGCCGTCCTTGGCGAACAGCTCATCCACCGTCAGCAGCATGAAGCCGCGCTCCTCCAGCTTCGGGATGAACATCTCCGTCGCCTTGGCGGAGTTGATTTTCATGTCGTGCATGAGGATGATGCCGCCGTCCTTGGTGCTGGCGGCAATGGTATTGGCGGTGCGGTAGGCATCGGGGCCCTGATCGCCGCCGCTCCAGTCCTGCGCCTCCGCCGTCCACTGAATCAGCGGCCATCCGACGCCGTAGCTGCCCATGCGCTGCCACTGTCCACCGGGCGCGCGGGCATACGCCGGGGCAATGCCGATGGCGGCGATATGCGCGCGGTTGACCTTGTCGTACATGGCGCGGAACTTGCCGCCCTGCTCCTGATTCGCGTACAGGTGCTCGTAGAAGTGCGTCCCAATCGCGTGCCCCTCGTCATGCTCCTGCCGCGCCAGATACGGAAAGTCGCTGACGCGGCTGCCGACGAGGAAAAACGTCGCGCGCGCGCCGGTTTGCATCAGCGCATCCAGCACATGCGGCGTAATCCACTGGTTCGGGCCGTCGTCGTACGTCAGCGCGCAGAAGCGGTACAGGTTCGCGTTGTCCGTTTGCCGCTGCGCTTCTTCGGTCATGTACGCGCGAATCTGCGGATAGTACAGCGTCGCCTGCATCAGCTGCGGATGATTTTCGTACACCGACGGCAGCGGAATGACCAGCGACATGCCATAGAGCATGAAATCCGCCTGCGCGAGATTTTCGCAGAGCGCCTCGACCGCCGCCGCATCGGGCGTTTCGTCCGGATAATAGGCATTTGCTGTGTCCCGCACGGTCTGCGAAATCAGCGTCCACGCGGGTGAATCCGCCGGGAAAATGTCGGCAAGCGTGATTCGCTGCCCAGTCAGCATATCGTAGGTGCGCGTGGTGAACCGCACCTGCTGAATCTGCCGATGGTACTCCTGCCGCGCCTGCACCATGAAACTCATCCAGCTCATTCCCGTCCGGCTGTGGAGGATACGCACGGTGAGTGCGCTGTTCTGCGTGCGCTCCCTGCCCGGCTTTTGGAGCAGGGGCGACAGTTCCGCCGCGTAGTCATCCGCCAGCGCGTTCAGCTCGGCATCCACCGTGCCCAGCGCGGTTGTGATGTGCCACACGCTGATGGACGCGCCATTTTGCGCGGTGGATTTCTGCTCGGTCATCGTCACCTGATGGCAGGGCTGAATCGGCGTGCCGTCCGTTTCGGCGGATGCGGCCGTCACCATACACAACGAAAGAAGCAGGCAAATCCATCCCAGAAGCAGTCGTTTTTTCCCTTTTTTCATGGGCGGATGCCCTCCTTTCGCGCAGTGTTATACTATTTCCAGATAAGAATGCGCCAAGATGCGCCGCGAATTTTTCATTCTGGCTAACGTGAATGAAACGCAGCGTAGCAGCGCTACGCTAAGTGGAATGAACGGACGCCAGAATGGAAAAGGCGCAAGCAGATGGCGCAGGTGAATCTGGAAATCGTATTATCCCTCCGCGTCCGTCAGCCCCGTCAAGCCCTCCTGCGTCCGCAGGTTGACGTAGCTGTTAAACACCTGCTCTACCTTCTGCGGATTCTCCTCGACCACGAATGTCATGCCGCCGTCGTCCGTCGGCTCGATGCGCGTCACCAGCACCTGCTCCTCGCCGTCGGGGTTGTCCTCCATCTCCAGCAGCACGGCATATTCGATGTCGTCCAGCGGAATCACCGCGCCGAAGCGGAAGCGCATCACCGTGCCGTCAGGGGCAGTCAGTTCAATCAGCGGTTCGCCCATTGCTTCCAGTTTGCTGCCCTCGTCGTTATTCGTCATCGCCGCTGCCCTCGTTCACCAGCTGGAGAAACTTGTCGAACACCGCCTGCTGAACGGCCTCATCTTCCACCTGAATATAGCTTTCCGTGCCGTCTTCTTCCTGCGCGACCTGCATGATGAACACCTCGCACTGCCCGTCCTCCGGCGCATCCGCCTCGGAGAGCGCAATGTACAGTTCACCCTCGTGCTCAATCGTCGCCAGATGCTGGAAGCGAATCGGCGCGCCCGTCTCGTCGTCAATCAGTTCAATGATGTTGTCCTGTTCTTCCATTTTCGCTGCCTCCTGTTGCTGCTGGTTGCGGCAGGTGTCCAGATACTGCTGCAAAATCACCGCCGCCGCTACCTTGTCCACATTGTGCTTGCGCTCCGCCCGGTGCATGTTGCCCTCGATGAGCGCGTTCGTCGCGGTCACGGTCGTCAGGCGTTCATCCTGATAGACGACCGAAAGCCCCGCTTTTTCCAGCTGTTCGCAAAACGCTTTGACCTTTTCGGACTGGAAGCCCGCCGTGCCGTCCATATTCAGCGGCCAGCCGGAAAGCACCTGCGTCGTGTCGTAGCGCTGGCAGATTTCCACCACCTTGCGCACGTCCGGCCCGTAACCGACGCGGTAGATGGTGTCGATGGGCGTGGCAATCAGGCGCGACGCGTCCGAAACCGCCACGCCGATGCGCGCGTCGCCGATGTCCAGCGCGATAATCCGTTCGTTCATGTTTCTTTACTCCGCGTATTTTTCCGCGCCCTTGCCCGCCACCGCGAGGCACGGCTCGGCGGTCAGCACCTTGTGCGCCACGTCCATCACCATTTCCGGCGTCACGGCTTCGATGGCGCCAATCGTCTTTTGGTGGTCAGTCGGATGGCCGTTGAGCAGCGTCGAGCGTCCCATCGCCTGCATCCGGCTGCCGGAGCTTTCCAGCCCCATCAAATAGCCCGACCGAAGCTGCGTTTTGCTGTCGCGGAACTCCTTGTCCGTCATGCCGTCCTTCAGGAAACGCTTGAGTTCGCTGTCGATTTCCTCCAGCACCTTATCACCGTTTTTCGGGCTGATGCCGGCGTAAATGCCGTATGTGCCGATGCCCTGATACGAGTTCGGGTAGGTGTAGATGGAGTACGCCATGCCCAGCTCTTCGCGGATGCGCTGGAACAGCCGGGAGGACATCGCGCCGCCCAGCACGTTGTTCATCACCGCGACGGCATACACGTCGTCCGTGCCGTACGCAAATCCCGGATAGCCAAGGCAGATGTGCAGCTGTTCCGTGTCCTTTTCCTTCACAACGCGCCGTCCGGTCAAAACCTGCTGTTTCGGCACAACGAGTGCGCTTTCGCCACCCTGCCAAGTGCCGAAGTATTTTTCCATCAGCGCCTGCACCTGCGCGGGTTCATAGTTGCCCGCCAGCGCCACCACCGTCTCTCTCGGCAGGTAGTGCTTGTTCTTATAGTCCATCAAGTTGGCGCGGGTGTACGCCGCCACCTGTTCCGCCGGCCCCAGAATCGGCTGTCCCAGCGACTGCGTGCCGAACTGTGCCTTTGCCAGCAGGTCATGCACCAAATCTTCGGGCGAATCCTCGTCCATCGAGATTTCTTCCAGCACAACGCTGCGTTCCTTGTCCAGCTCCTTCTCGTCCATCGTCGCGTTCATCACCATGTCGGCGATGATGTCGATGGCGAGTTCGATGTCCTCGTCGATAACCTTGGCGTAGCAGCAGGTGCAGTCCTTGCCCGTGAAGGCGTTCAGCTGCCCGCCGACCGCGTCCATTTCCTCGGCAATCTGCCGGACGGTGCGCTTCGTCGTTCCCTTGAAAATCATGTGCTCAATGAAGTGGGAGAGGCCGTTTTCTTCCGGCGTTTCCATCATCGAACCCACATGCATCCACGCGCCGATAGACACCGACCGCAGATGCGGCAGGCGTTCCCCCAGCACATGCAGGCCATTGGGCAGCACCCATTCATCACGCATACATTCATCAGCTCCCGCTACGTTTTTCAGTATGCTATCCATTTGATTCCTTTCTGATGCACAATTGCATCGTTTCGTACGATTCCCCTGAAAAAGCAGAAAATTCGCAAAAGCCCGGTGCAATCGCAGGGACTTTTGCGAATTTCTTCATATTATTACATTCTGATTCCGCATAAAGGGTCATCCCTCTAAATTTAACTTTCGATAAAGTTCAAGCAAGAGAGTGTGCATCCGAAGGGGTCAAGGGGGCGATCGGAAAGCCCCCTTGCGCGCCCGCAGGCGCGTCTCCCTGCAACAAAAGCGACCTTTTATGCAGAAAATTCAACCAAATCAGCAATCAACCATCGAAAGGTTGTCGGAAACGCGATTAGTTCCGACCATCCCGGCGCGGAGGACGCGCACGGAACCCTTCCGCACGACGCGGGGCAGCCGCAGCGGTGTTGTCGTAGGTGATGTCGTTGCGCACGAGGTTCACACGACCCTGCGCGTCGATTTCCGCGACCTTCACTTCCAGCGTGTCGCCAATCTTCACGACGTCCTCGACCTTCTCCACGCGGTGGTTCGCCAGCTTGGAGATGTGAATCATGCCGTCCTTGCCGGGCAGCAGCTCGACAAACGCGCCGAAGTTCATGATGCGCACGACCTTGCCCGTGTACACCTCGCCGACCTCGATGTCCTTCGCAATGCCCTCGATGATGCGGCGCGCCTTGTCGGCGGCTTCCGCGTCGGGGGTGGAGATGAACACGCGGCCGTCGTCCTCGATGTCAATCTTCACGCCGGTTTCGGCAATAATCTTGTTGATCATCTTGCCGCCGGGTCCGATAACCTCGCGAATCTTCTCCGGATTGATGGTGAAGCGGACAATCTTGGGCGCGTACTTGCTCAGTTCCTTGCGCGGCTCGCCGATGCAGCTGAGCATCTTTTCGAGGATGAACAGGCGACCCTTGAGCGCCTGCGCCAGCGCGGTTTCGAGAATCGTGCGGTCAATGCCCGCAATCTTGATGTCCATCTGGATGGCGGTGATGCCGTTCATGGAACCAGCGACCTTGAAGTCCATGTCGCCCAGGAAGTCTTCCAAGCCCTGAATGTCGGTCAGGACAGCCACCTTGCCAGACTCCACGTCCTTAATCAAGCCCATCGCAACGCCCGCGACCGGCGCGTGAATCGGCACGCCCGCGTCCATCAGGGACAGGGTGGAACCGCACACGGACGCCATGGAGGACGAGCCGTTGGAGGACAGGATTTCGCTCACCAGACGCATTGCGTAGGGGAACTCTTCCTCAGAGGGGATGACGGGCAGCAGTGCGCGCTCCGCCAGTGCGCCGTGGCCGATTTCGCGGCGGCCGGGGCTCTTGAGGCGCCCCGCTTCGCCCGTGGCGTACGGCGGCATGTTGTAGTGGTGGATGTAGCGCTTGAAATCCTCGCTGGACAGGCCGTCCAGCACCTGACCCTCGCTGGTAGAGCCCAGCGTGGTCACGGTCAGCGCCTGCGTCTGACCACGGGTGAACACGGCAGAGCCATGCACGCGCGGCAGCACGCCCACTTCGCACCAAATCGGGCGGATTTCCGTCACGCCGCGGCCGTCGGGACGAATGCCCTGCTCGATAATCTTCTTGCGCATGACTTCCTTGTTCAGGTAGTACAGCGCATCGGCGATTTCGGCTTCGCGCTCCGGGAACTGCTCCGCCAGCGCTTCGATGGTTTCCTGCTTCACCTGCGCTTCACGCGCCTGACGCTCCTGACGGTTGAAGGTGTCGAACACCCACACGCACTTGTCGTAGGCGAATTCACGCACGGCCTGCTTCACGTCGTCGCCGGTCACGTTCAGCGGCACCTCGACCTTTTCCTTGCCGATTTCCGCCACAATCTTGTCCTGGAACTCAACGAGCTTCTTGATGTACTCGTGGCCGAACATGATGGCATCGAGCATCGCCGTTTCGCTGACCTCGTTTGCGCCCGCTTCCACCATCATGATGGCGTCCTTCGTGCCGGCGAGGTAAACGTGCATATCGCTCTTTGCGCGCTGCTCTTCATCGGGGTTGATGACGTACTGCCCGTCCACGCGGCCGACAACCACCGCGCCCGTCGGGCCGTTCCACGGAATTTCGCTGACCGCCAGCGCGATGGACGAACCGATCATCGCGGGGATTTCCGGCGGCACATCCTGCTCAACGCTCAGCACGGTCACAACAACCTGCACATCGTTGCGCATTCCCTTGTTGAACAGGGGGCGCAGCGGGCGGTCGATCAGGCGGCAGGTCAGGGTCGCCTTTTCGGTCGGACGGCCTTCACGCTTGATGAAGCCGCCGGGAATCTTGCCCACGGAGTACTGCTTTTCCTCCACGTCCACAGCCAGCGGGAAGAAGTCCACGCCGGGACGGGGGGTCGGCGCCATCGTCGCGTTCACCATCACGACGGTATCGCCCAGATGCACCCAGACGGAGCCAGCCGCCTGTTCGCAGTATTTGCCGAATTCCAGCGTCAGCTCGCGGCCCGCCAGATCCATGCTGTACTTTTTGCTTTCCATTGAGAATCTCCTTATACTCAGTCGTAGAGTGTGTTTCTAAAATGAGACCGGTGCAGTTTCGAGCAGATTTTCTTGCAATTCAAGGATGAAAACCGAAGGTTTACTGGCGGTAAATCGAGGTTTGAAGACGCAGAAGCGCAAGAAAAGATGCCGAAAATGCTGCCGGGCGAATTTAGAAACACACGCTTAGGAAGGCGGATGGCTGCCTTCCTGAACCGCCCGGAGATGCTATCATATGAAAACCCCCTGAATCAGGCGATTCGGGATTTTCAAGGGATAACATCTCCAGACCCTGCCATGTTCTGCGCCGCCTTGCCGCAAAAAGCCGCCGTGAGGAGGAATGCACAGGGGGATTCTCCCCTGCCGCGTGTCTCCAGACGGCGGCTCTTGCGCGCAAAGCCGCCGAGTTCTGCGATAATTACTTACGCAGGTTCAGCTTAGCGATCAGCGCACGATAACGCTCGATGTCGGTCTTCTTCAGGTACTCCAGCAGACCACGGCGACGGCCGACCATCAGCAGCAGGCCACGGTTGGAGTGGTGGTCGTTGCGGTTGGTCTTCAGGTGCTCGTTCAGGTGGTTGATGCGGTCGGTCAGCAGGGCAATCTGCACTTCGGGAGAACCGGTGTCGCCTTCATGCTGGGCGTAGGTGGCAATGATTTCGCTCTTGGTCATGGAATTTCATCCTCCAAATTTTTATTTCGGGCAATGCCCGTGGGCAATCGCCTGTTCACGCAGTACGCCGTCGGAGTCTTCGGTCGTCCGCGCAAACGGTTCGCAGACCCATCCATTATTGTATCAGATTTTTTCCCGTTTGTAAATGGTTAATTCGCGCCTTTCGGGAAAATTTCAGGCAATTTGCTGGGAAAATTAGTACGCTTTCGCGAAATACATAACCTTCTTCGCCTTTTTGCCGCAGCAGACGCAGGTATCGCCGAACCATTCCTTTTCCTGGTCAAAGGGCATATTGCGGGAGGAGGCATTGAATTTCTCCTTGATTTCGTCCTCGCACGCGCGTTCGCCGCACCACATGGCCTTCGCGAAGCCATTTTCGACGGCAGCGCCCAGCTCCTCCATATTGTGGACGACATGGGTCTTTTCGTCGCGGAACTTCTTCGCCTGGTCAAAGAGCGTCTGCTGAATGTCGTCCAGCAGCGCCTTCAATTCGTCCGCCAGATTTTCCAGCGGCAGCGTCACCTTTTCGCACAGGTCGCGGCGGAACACGGTCACAACACCGTTTTCGAGGTCGCGCGGGCCAACTTCCAGGCGCACCGGCACGCCCTTCATCTCCCAGTCGTTGAACTTGTAGCCTGCGGAGACCGTGTCGCGGTCGTCGAGCTTGACGCGAATGTCCGCCGCCTTCAATTCCTCAAGCAGCTTCTCGCACGCCTCCATCACGCCCGGCTTGTGCGCCGCAATCGGCAGGATGACCGCCTGAATCGGGGTAACGCGCGGAGGCAGGCGCAAGCCGCGCTCGTCGCCGTGGATCATGATAATCGCGCCAATCAGGCGGGTCGATACGCCCCAGCTCGTTTCCTCGGCGTAAGTCAGCTTGCCTTCCTTGTTCTGGAACTGAATGCCGTACGCCTCGGCGAAATTCGTGCCGAAGTTGTGGCTCGTGCCTGCCTGCAGCGCCTTGCCGTCCTGCATCATGGCTTCCATGGAGTACGTCGCGCGCGCACCAGCGAACTTTTCCTTCTCCGACTTCTGCCCGACATACACCGGCAGCGCCATCACGTTTTCCGCCACTTCCTGATAGACGTGCAGCATCTGCATCGTTTCTTCCTGCGCTTCCTCGGCGGTCGCGTGGATGGTGTGACCCTCCTGCCAGAGGAATTCGCTCGTGCGCAGGAACGGGCGGGTCGCCTTCTCCCAGCGCATGACGGAGCACCACTGGTTGTACTTCATCGGCAGGTCACGCCACGTCTGCACCCACTTGGCGTACATCGTGCAGAAGATGGTTTCGGAGGTCGGGCGCACTGCCAGACGCTCCTGCAATTTTTCCGTGCCGCCCTGCGTCACCCACGCCACTTCCGGCGCGAAGCCTTCCACGTGCTCCGCCTCCTTCAGCAGCAGCGATTCCGGAATCAGCATCGGGAAATACACATTTTGATGACCCGTTTCCTTGAAGCGCTTGTCCATTTCCGCCTGAATGCGCTCCCAAATCGCGTAGCCGTAGGGTCGCACGATCATGCAGCCGCGAACGGGCGCGTAGTCGCACAATTCCGTCTTGAGGATAACGTCGGTGTACCACTGGGAGAAATCCTCGTCGCGGGGGGTGATGTGGGTGACAAATTCCTGTTTCTTTTCCTTGGCCATGATTTTTTCCCTCCATGATTGATGATTGATGATTCGAGGCGATACTATTTCCTGATGAGAATGCGCTAAGATGCGCCGCGAATTTTTCTCGCTGGCTAACGCGAATGAAACGCAGCGTAGCAGCGCTACGCTAAGTGGAATGAGCGGGCGACAGCGGGGAAAAGGCGCAAGCAGATAGCACAGGCGAATCTGGAAATAGTATGAGAAAAAGCCTCCGCCTCTGCTGATTTTGCAGGGACGAAGGCATTGCTGACTTGCATTGCTTCGCGGTACCACCCGGCTTAGGGCAAAGGCGGATGTTCCCCCTTGTCCTCTCTCTTGCGTCCGCTCTCGGAGACGAACCGGCGGGGATTAGCCGCAGCTCCCGGTCGGGATGACGCGCCCGCTCCCCATGCGCCTTCCACCGCCGCGCACTCGCTTTCCAGGGGCAATTCCCGCGTCAGAACCGTTCATTGCTCTGCTGTGATTATACACCACGCCCGCCGCAAATGCAAGCACTCCGCGCAAATTATTTTCCCCACAGCGGCCGCGGATACTCGCCTTCCTCTGCCTTGCGCAGCATCGCCTTGGCGACGACTGCCCTGTCCTCGTGGTACGTCACGCCGTACCAGCGGTCGGGGCAGGTCAGCACGCGCGCCGTCGCCCGGTGGCGGTCAAGCTGGCGGCTGACGGCGGTCGGCAGGTAATACTCCGCTTTCATCGGGTTGTTCTCCATTGCCTCGTTCAGGAAGGGCACGAAGCCCTCCGCCAGCGCATCCAGAAAATCCGGCGTAAAGCCCCAGCAGTTCATGCTGACGGTCGTATCGTCCGGCAGACGGCGGTACATTTCGCCATCCTCCGTGAACAGCGGGCCGTCGCAGCTGGCGATAATGTGCGTGCGCTCGCGCACCTCCTTCAGGAAGCCGAACTCGTTGACCGTGCACACGCCGCGCGACACATAGCCGTTCTCCGTCAGCGTATTCTTCAGCGCGTAGCCGACCATGAAGTACTCGCCGCGCTTGCCCCGCAGCGTCCGCAGGTACTCATACGCCAGCTTGAACGCGCCCGCGCCGTAGTAATCGTCCGCGTTGATGACGAGGAACGGCGCATCGAGGAATTCGCGGCAGCACAGCACCGCATGCCCCGTGCCCCACGGCTTCACGCGCCCTTCCGGGACGGAAAAGCCCTCCGGCAGCTTATCCAATTGCTGGAAGGCGTAGTTTGCTTCCATCCCCGCCGGCACGCGCGAACCGACCATCGCCTTGAAGGCATCTTCAATCTCGTGCTTAATCAGGAACACGACGCGGCGGAAGCCCGCCTGGTACGCATCGTAGAGGCTGTAATCGAGGATGACCTCGCCGTCCGGGCCGACCGGATCCAGCTGCTTCAGTCCCCCGTAGCGGCTGCCCATGCCCGCCGCCATCATCACCAAAATCGGTTCTTTCATGGCTGATTCCTCCTGCTGATGAGTTTTTCCTGCCGCCATTATAGCGCGAATCCGCAATTTTTACAATCTGCAAACGGAAAAAACGCGCTATCAGGTTGCGCAAACCAGAATTTTGTCGTATAATAGATACTGATTTAGAATGCAAGGAGGAACATTCCTCATGGACTTTTTGAAAACGCTTCTGGCGTATGTCGCCCTGACCGTCGCCTTCTCCGTTCAGGAGGGGCCGCTGCCGCAGGATGTCCCGACCCCGACGCCCCTGCCGCCGAACGTGACGGCATCCCCGATTCCCAACGCGCCCGCCGCGACCGACGTGCCCACCGCCACGCCGACGGCCTCGCCCATTCCCGAGCCCACGATTACGCCCAACATGGGCTACAAGACCGTGCAGTGGCAAGACCGCGGCTCAGGCGTGCTGAAGGTGCAGAAAAAGCTGATTGAGCTGGGCTATCTGGCAGAGGGCGAGGATGACGGCGCGTACGGCAGCAAGACGACCGCCGCCGTCCGCCGCTTCCAGAAGGCGAACGGGCTGTCCGTGGACGGCATTGCGGGTCAGGCGACGCAGACGCGCCTGTTTGAAGACCCGAACGTTGTGCCTTACTCCCCGCCGACCGTGCCGCCGACGGCGACCCCGACCCCCGCGCCGGAAACGCCCGCGCCGAGCGCCGCGCCCACGGCGGAGGATTTGCCCCTGCCCGATGTGACGGACGCTTTCCCCGTGGACGTAGTGACGACCGAAGCGCCCGTGTATACGCCGGATGGCTTGACGCTGCTCCCGAATGGCAGCATCTTCCTCGGCAGCGGCGGCAATGGACAGGCGCTGACGATGACCGTCACGCAGGATGGCGTGGGCTACACGCGCCGTCCGAGCCTGTGGGTGAACACAGTAGGCAGCCCGGTCATGTCCCTGCGCGAGCTGGCGGCTTGCATCGACGACTGGCAGCTGGATGTCAGCGAAAGCGGCGTGTGGGTGCTGTCCGCGGCAGGCTACACGGTCGTCATCCGCGAGACGGACAGCGGTTTGTCCGTGATGGTGGATGGCAGCGCAATTGCGATGGAATCCGGCGCCGTCCGGCTGGACAACGGCGAAATGTACATCTCCGACATGTTCCTGCGCACGGCGCTCCGCGCGACGACCATCTACGACAGTGACGAACAGTCGCTGATTCTGTTCGTGCGGAACAAGTCCGTCAGCACATCGGCAGACTGAAGGGAATTCGGAATTCGATGGTTTGTTCGCGATTCCGCGAAAAGCAAAAAGAATCGCCCGGTACATCTGTGTTTGGCAGATAACCGGGCGGTTTTTTTATACTATTTCCAAATGAGAATGCGCCAAGATGCGCCGCGAATTTTTCACGTTGGCTAACGCGAATGAAACGCAGCGTAGCAGCGCTACGCTAAGTGGAATGAGCGGACGCCAACGGGGAAAAGGCGCAAGCAGATGGCGCAGGTGAATTTGGAAATAGTATTAGTTGTACTCCACCGTCTCCTGATACGCCTTATACGTTGACGTGCAGAGCAGCTTGCGGTCGACTTCCTTGCCGTTCTGATACCAGATTTGGTAGGTTTCGACGACGTAGCCAGTGCGCTTTTTGATGGTCGTCTCCTGCGTACCGGCGGCGAGTTTCGTGTTCTGGACGTACTTGGTGTCGCTCGGCGGGTCAATCGTGCGCGTGACGGTGCTTTCCAGGTCAATCGACACGCCGTCGGGCAGGAGCATCCCGTAAATTTCGACGGTGCACTTCTGCTTGGAATAATTCGCGACGATGTAAATCGGCCACTCGGTATCGTTCTTGAACTTGAAGTCCAGATTCGGCCAGTTGACCGTCGCGTCCATCCCCTTCTGGACGTAGGAGCTTGGCCACGCGTGCGGGCTGCGGTAGACGATTTCCAGATTTGCGCGCGCGACGGCGTTGAAGAGCGTCGAGCTGGTCTGGCATACGCCGCCGCCCACCTCCGGCACGCTCTGCCCGCCGGAAATCGCTGTTGCTTCCTTGTAGCCCTTCGCCGCCGTGCGCTGCCCCGTCGCCTGATTGAAGGAGAACGTATCCCCCGGCGCAACCTTATAGCCGTTGATGGCTTGGCAGGACAGGTCGATGTTCGTGTTGCGGTTGGAATTGCTGGTGGTTTTCGTCGTGTAGGTGGAAATGCGCCCAAACTTGCCCACAATCTGCGATTTTGTCACGTCCGCCAGCACCGTGTCCGACTGCAAACGCAGGGATGCAGTGTAATTGCCCATGTCCAGCACGCCCGTGAGCGTCTGATAGACGCTGTTGGCATCCAGATACGCGCCGCTGATGTCGCTGTTGAAGGTGAACTGCTTCGTCGCCGGGTCAAAGGACTCCACCGTCGCGTTCACGGGCGTGCAGGTCACATCCGCCGCGATATTCTCCGCGATTTTTCGCACGGCATCGCGGTCGTAGGTGATTTGCGTCTGAAGCGTCACGGGGCTTTGCTGCATCGCGCGAATCGTCGCGACGCGCTCGCTCAGCGGGGTCCGCCCCGAACCGCGCAGGGCGGTTGTGTTCCCGCGCCCAGCGGCATAGGCAACCGCCGCCATCTCGCTCACGTTGCGGTAGAGCGGCACGTCGTAACCCGTGATGTCGTAGGTGTACGCATCCGCCACCACATGCAGGTTCACGCTGGAATTGTCCACGCCGCCCTGCCCCAAGGCGCTTTCGGCGTCCGCGCGGGTCATTCCGCCAACGTTGATGCCGTCAATCGTCACGCCGGGGAAAATGCGGTCGGTGTTGACCAGCGCGACCGCCTCATTGAAATTCGCGATTCGCTCCGCGTCATACCGGATGATGCTGCCGTTGACGAAAGCCAGCGTCGGCAGCCCAGCCAGCTCCATGCCCAGCATCTGCGGCGCGGCAAGCAGCAGCAGCCCCGCCGTGCACGTCAGCGAAATCAGCATGACAAGCAGCCATAGGAAGGTGCTGCTGCGCTTTTTGCGCCCCTTGCGCGGTTTGCGTGTCGTTTTCCGCTTCGGCGCGGATGGACGCTTGCCCGTGGGTGTGCCGCGTGTTTTGGGCGGGGCGCTCCGGCGCGCTTCCTCATCTATCAGCCGCTGTGAGCGTCCCTTCGGCTGGCGCATGGCGGGCTGGCGCGGCTTCGTCTCCGGCGCCAATTTTTCCGTCAGGCGCGTCTGCTGGCTGCGGCGCGGGCGCTGCGTTCCGCCCGAAATGTTGCTCATGTCATTCCTCCAAAATGGATTCCAGCCCTTGCACAGCGGCTGCTGCGGAGGGCTGGTGTGTGATTTATACTATTTCCAAATGAGAATGCGCCAAGATGCGCTGCGAATTTTTCGCTCTGGCTAACGGGAGTGGAATGCAGCGTAGCAGCGCTACGCTAAATGGAACGACCGGACGACAGAACGGAAAAGGCGCAAGCAGATGGCGCAGGTGAATTTGGAAATAGTATTATACCACATCCGCCGCGCGCTGCATAGGATGGCGACAGGAAAAGAACAGCGGAACACATCCACCTATCAAAAACGCGCCTCCCGAAGTTTCCGGGAAGCGCGCTTTTGTCTGACAAGTTTTGAGAAAAATCAGTGGCAGCCCTTGCATTTTCCGCAGTCGCCGCCGCAGCTGCAAGCAGAATTGCCGCTTTTCTTGTCCTTGATCATCTTCCAAATGACTGCGCCAACAATCACCAGAAGTACACCGCCAACAATCCACGTTGCCATGGTTCGTTCCTTTCTGCGCCGATGCGGATGGAGGAAAACCGCTTTTGCGCGATAGAACATATGCCGGAGGGGAAGCGCGGATGATGCAGAACCCGCGCCGCCCTCCGGCGTTCACAAGAGGGGTTTCAGAAAGCACCGGATGCAGCGGCGCTTTCCTCGGTTAAGCCCGATGGAAAATCAGGCGGAAACCTTCTGCGTGAGGTGGTTGTCGTTGTAAGGATTCTTACGAACGACCAGATACACCAGACCAGCCAGCAGCAGGATGGCAATCGCCGTCGCAACGGTGAAGCCAGCGCCGCTGAAGAGCAGGCCAAGCTGATAGACAATCAGGGCGACGACGTAAGCGAACACGCACTGATAGCCAACCGCAGCCAGCGTCCACTTGGCATTGTTGAACTCACGCTTCATCGCGCCGATGGCCGCGAAGCAGGGAGCGCACAGGAGGTTGAAAATCATGAAGGCATACGCCGCCAGACGGCCATGACCGTTGGAGGATTCGTTGAACGCCGTCGCAATCGGGCTGAGGGCTTCCGCCTTCTCTTCCGCGGTCATGTCCTCGTCGTCAACAACGTCCGCCGCGTCATCCGCGCCATACAGCACGCCCAGAACGCCAACGACTTCTTCCTTCGCAACCAGACCCATGACCGTAGCGACCGTGGACGGCATATTGCCGAAGCCCAGCGGCTTGAACACCACACTGACCGGGTTGCCGATCTTGCCAAGGATGGAGTTGTCCATATCCGCCACAGCGCCCCAAGAGCCAGCCGCGCGATCCATTTCGGGCGCGAGTTCCGGCGCTTCCTCGTCTTCTTCCAGCGTTCCAGCTTCCGCCTTCGCGTTGTAATCAGCCAGTTCCGTCTGGTAGGTCTGCTGCGCTTCCAGCTGCACGTCCGCCGCGGGCGCCCAGCCGTAGGTCTTCGCAAACCAAATCACGATAGAGGACAGGAGGATGACCGTGCCAGCGCGCTTGATGAAGCTCCAGCCGCGCTCCCACACGCTGTGGAACACGTTGCGACCAGACGGGAAGTGATATGCCGGCAGCTCCATGACGAAGGGAGCCGGGTCGCCCGCGAACATCTTCGTCTTCTTCAGCATGATGCCGGAGATAACAATCGCCGCCACGCCGATAAAGTATGCGGACGTCGCAACCCACGCGCTGCCGCCGAAGACCGCCGCGGCAATCAGGCCGATAATCGGCATCTTCGCGCCGCAGGGGATGAAGGTCGTGGTCATGATGGTCATCTTGCGGTCACGGTCGCTCTCGATGGTACGAGAAGCCATGATGCCGGGAACGCCGCAGCCAGAACCAATCAGCATCGGGATGAAGCTCTTGCCGGACAGCCCGAATTTCCGGAAGATACGGTCCATGATGAAGGCGATACGAGCCATGTAGCCAACGTCTTCAAGGATAGCCAGCAGGAGGAACAGCACCAGCATCTGCGGCACGAAGCCCAGCACCGCGCCGCAGCCGCCGACGATACCATCCACAATCAGACCGCTCAGCCAGCCCGCGCAGCCAACGCCATCCAGCCACGTCTGAAGGTTGCCCTGCACGATTTCCGCAACGAACACATCATTCGTCCAGTCCGTCAGCAGGGTACCAATCGTCGTCACGGAAATGTAATACACGAGGAACATGATGAGCGCGAAAATCGGCAGCGCCAGCACGCGGTTGGTCACCACGCGGTCAATCTTGTCCGAAACGCTCAGGCTGCCCTTTGCCTTGCCCTTCTTCACCGCGTTCTGCATCAAGGTGTTGATGTAGGCATAACGCTGGTTGGTGATGATGGACTCGGCGTCGTCATCCATTTCCTTTTCGCAGGAGGAGACGGCTTCCTCAATGCCCTTCTTGACATCTTCGGACAGCTTCAGTTCCGCAACAACCTTCTCGTCGCGTTCGAACAGTTTCACGGCGTACCAGCGCAGGAAGCGAGGTTCAACCTTGCCGCCGATGAGGTCTTCGATGTGCGCCAGCGCGTGTTCCACCGAGCCGGTGAAAACGTGCGGATGCTCGCCCATCGTGCGGTTCTTGGCAGCAGCGGCAGCCTTTTCAGCCGCTTTCACGCTGCCTTCGCCCTTCAGCGCGGAAGTCTCGACAATTTCCACACCCAGCGCTGCGCTCAGCTTCTTCATGTCGATCTTGTCGCCGTTTTTGCGGGACACGTCGATCATGTTCATCGCGATGACCATCGGCGTGCCGAGTTCGAGCAGCTGCGTGGTCAGGTAAAGGTTGCGTTCGATGGAGGTGGAGTCCACAATATTCAGGATGGCATCAGGCTTGTCGTTCACCAGGTAGTTGCGGGCGACGACTTCCTCCAGCGTGTAGGGAGACAGGGAGTAAATGCCGGGCAAGTCCTGAATGACCACATCGTCATTGCCCTTGAGCTTGCCTTCCTTCTTTTCAACCGTAACACCCGGCCAGTTGCCGACGAACTGACGAGAACCCGTCAGCGCGTTGAACATGGTCGTTTTGCCGCAGTTCGGGTTGCCTGCGAGCGCAATCGTAATCGCCATTTTCGGCGCCTCCTTATGCGAATTTGTCTTAACTAACCCCACCAGAGGCTCCGCCTCTGGACTCCGCAAGGGACTCTGTCCCTTGACCCTTTTTCGCGATTGCGTTGAGCGCGCTTCCATACTGTATGCGCGTGGAAGGCTTGGAACGACGCGAAATCAGGTTTTATCGTAAGGGAAACAGAATTACTGAACCTCGATCATTTCCGCATCCGCCTTGCGCACGCTCAGCTCATAGCCGCGCACGGTCAGCTCCATCGGATCGCCCAGCGGCGCAACCTTGCGCACATGGACTTCCGTCCCGCGGGTCAGTCCCATGTCCATGATGCGGCGCTTGACGGCACCTTCACCATGCAGGCGGACAACCACCGCGGTTTCCCCGACCTTGACATCCTTCAGGGTTTTCATGTCTTCTGCCTCCTTCTCCTCAGTTCACCAGCACACGCATAGCCATGGATTGGCTCAACGCAACACGGCTATCCTTGACAGCGCAAATCAGATTGCCGCCCATTTTGCTGACAACAGTCACTCTTTCGCCCATCACGAAGCCCAGCTCCGCCAGATGCTGCCGCACCTCATCCTGTCCGGTGATTTTGCCAATCACGCCAGACTCGCCAATTTCCACCATGCCCAACGGCATCATGTTCCATGACCTCCTTGTGTCAGTCCTCTCGCGGATAGTTTATTCAAACTAATCCGCGATTTGCAAGCGTTAGTTTAGCATAACTAATAGGCTGTGTCAAGCGTTTTCCGCGCGTTTTTCATTTTTTTGTCCACTTTTTTTCTGCTCTTTGCATTGTTTGCTCAATTCGGGGGAATGCTGACCAGCAAAAACAAAAGCCCAGAAACATGGGGGTAGTGCACGCCGAAGGGGTCAAGGGGGGCGACCGGAAAGCCCCCCTTGGCGCGCCCGCAGGCGCGAAATCCCTGCGTTGTGGAAGCAGTCAACTCCGGTAGTGGCGACCGAAGGTTTCCAAAGGGCGATCGCAGACTTCGTCTGTTTTCATTGCCCTTTGTTCACCTCCGCAGAGGCGAAATCCCCTGCATGATCATGCGATTCTATCAGAAAATGAAAACCGCAAAAAAGAGGTGCGAGAATGAAGGAATGGGCGGTCTGGATGGCGAACAAGATGGAGGAGCAATTGCTGCGGATGGAGCAGCTGCGGCTCAGTGAATTTGTTGCATATGAGAAGAACTGGAAGAAGCGTCTTCTGATGCAGTTTGTAGGCGGGATTGCAAGAGGATTAGGGACAGCGGTTGGGTTTACGCTTCTGGGCGCGCTGGTGGTGTGGCTGCTGCAAGGACTGGTGCAAAGGAATCTGCCGATTATCGGGGATTTCCTGACCCAGCTGCTGAACCTCGTGGAAGGCAAGGGCAGCGGCAGCTAAAGCGTCCCCGCCCGTAACTTCGCGCTTCCACAGAAGCGCCCCAAGCTGCTCTATCCGCCATTTTCACATTGTCGCGTCAATGGGCGCGACCTGATTCCGCCGCTTCCCAAATCATCATCACCAGAAAGGGCTATCATCACCATGCGCAAACCCATTTCCCAAAGGCTGCTGCCTCTCCTGCTCATCCTCCTGACCCTCGCGCTTGACCGCTTCACCAAAGCCCTCGCCGTCGCGCTGCCGGATGAGCGCACCCTCATTCCCGCCATTCTTCGTTGGATTTATGTTGAAAATACGGGCATGGCGTTCAGCCTGTTCAGCGGACAGTCGTGGATGCTGGGCGTGGTGTCCGTCATCGCGGTTATCGCCGGATGGCTCGTCCTCCGCTGCTATCAGCTCAGCGGATGGAGCAGAACCGCGGCGGCGCTGATGATCGGCGGCGCGCTTGGCAACGCCTACGACCGCTTGGCGCTGGGCTATGTCGTCGATATGCTGGATATCACCCTGTTCCCCTTCGCAGTGTTCAATATTGCAGACGCTGCGCTCGTCGTCGGCACAGTGCTGATGGCGTACTGCATCGTGTTCCGCACGGAAGATTGGAGGAAAATCAATCATGACGCAAATGATGCCTGACGCACTCGAATCGCGCACTATCTCCATTCCCGGCGACGGCCGTCGGCTGGATGTTGCCCTGTCCGAAGCTGCTGGGCTGACTCGCTCGCGGGTGACGGCGCTGATGGCGGACGGAAACGTCACAGTGGACGGGAAAGTCGAGACGAAATCCGGCGCAAAGGCGAAACCGGGGCAAACTGTCATCCTGATGATTCCCGCGCCGAAGCCCGCTGTGCCCGTCGCGCAGGAAATTCCGCTCACAATTCTCTATCAGGATGACGACCTCGCCGTCGTCCTGAAGCCCTGCGGCATGGTCGTTCACCCCGCCGCCGGCAATGAGGACGGCACGCTCGTCAACGCGCTCCTGCACCACCTTGACCACTTGAGCGGCATCGGCGGCGAACTGCGCCCCGGCATCGTCCACCGGCTGGACAAGGACACCAGCGGTCTGCTGCTCGTGGCAAAGAACGACCAGAGCCAACTCGCCCTCAGCCGCCAATTGCAGGAGCGGCAGATGGAGAAGCACTACCGCGCGCTGGTTGAAGGGAATTTGCGCGAGGACAGCGGGCGCATCGACCAGCCCGTCGCGCGGAGCAAGAAAGACCGCAAGAAAATGGCGATTGACCCCGAAGGCCGCCCGTCGATTACGGACTGGACGGTGCTTGCGCGCGGGCGGAACGTGACGCTGCTGGACGTCCACATTCTGACCGGGCGGACGCACCAAATCCGCGTGCACATGAAGTCCATCGGGCATCCGGTCTGCGGCGACCCGATTTACGGGTCAGGGAAGGGCGCGAAAGTCCCCCGCCTGATGCTGCACGCGTACACGCTGGCATTTACGCACCCCAGGACGGGGGAGCGCATGACGTTCACCGCGCCGCTGCCGGAGGAATTTGTGCAGGGGCTGCGGGGGAACGGGGTGGAATGGGAGAAATAACGTTTCCTCACGGAAAGCCGGGGACGTTACAGCGTGCGATAATACTATTTCCATCATGAGAATGCGCCAGAATGGAAAATCGCGGACAGATGACGCGGATGAATTTGGAAATAGCACAACCGCACAATTGCATAAAAAAGCGCCCTGCTCCGGAGATGTTCCAGAGCAGGGCGCGGTTTTTTGATTCATCACGAAAATCCGGGGAGCGTAATACCATTTCCAAATAAGAACGCGCCAAGATGTGAAGCGAATTTTTTTCTGGCTAATGGGCGTGAAACGCGGCGCAGCAGCACTACGCTCAGTAGAACGACCGAAAGTCAGAAGGGAAAAGGCGCAAGCAGCTGGCGCAGGTGAATTTGGAAAGCATATTATTCCACAACCTTCGCGCCGGCAGCGATCGCGTCTTCCTTGGTTCTGAAGAACTGCCAAGTGCTTTCCACGGTGGGGGTGATTTCCTTCTGGTCGCGGATGTACTGCGCCAGAATGTTACGCACCTGACCGTTATCGTTGCCCAGCGTATCGCCGGTGTACATATCCGTGAGGCTGTAATCCTCAGGAGTCAGACCAGCCGCCTGCATGAAGCCGGCGCCACCGGTGAAGCGGTAGTTGTTCATCACCACGGAGAACACCTGATCAGGCGCCACGGGCTGACCCTGATACTGCATGTTCTGGATGCGCTTTCCTTCAGGCGCATAGTAGTGGATTTCGTAGTACAAACCGTAGATTTCATCGGTGTAGTAGCCACCGCCAAGGTAATCGGGGTCCCACGCACTGGTGTAGTTGGTGGTAGCATGCTCCAGCCACAGCCGCAGCTGTTCGCCGGTCATGTTCACGCGATAGAGCCAGTTTTCAAACACGTACAGCTGATACAGCAAACGCATCGGAACGTCGCCCGCAGGAATCAGGTCGCGAACCTCGGCGCCGCTGGTCAGAGGCGCGCAGATGGACAGCTGCGCAGGAACCGCAGACAGCTGCGCCTTGTTCAGCAGATCCATCAGCGCGGTTGGCTGCAGGGAGATGTTCTCATTGGAGAAAGCGCCGGTAGCAGTGCCCAGAGGCTGATCCAGATAAGCCTGCAGTTCCTCGTTGTAGGGAGCCAGCGCCGTGGCAACCTTCTGATTTTCCACCAGGCCTTCCTGATCCGCCAGGAAACGGTAGCCGTTTTCAGCCGTCACAGGGGTCACGGTCTTGGTCGCCGGGTCATAGGCGAGCTTCATGAAGCCCAGGCCTTCGCCGCCGCCGCCCGCCAGCACGGGCACAACCTTGCCCTCGGCATTGAGGATGTCTTCACGGTAGTCGGTGTTATGGAAGTGACCATACACAACCGCGTCAATCCCGGTAGTCAGGTTAATCATTGCGCGAACCTGGTTTTCGTAGTCCGCGGGGTCGTTGCCATCGGTAGAAACAGCGTCTTCCACGCCGGAGTGCGCCACGACAATCACCACGTCGCAGCCCTCCTGCTCGCGCAGGATCGGCACGAAGTGCTCAACCGTGGGGACCAGATTGCGGAAGTCGATGCCCTCATAGTGGGACTCAACCTCCCAAGCGGGGATGTTGGGCGTATCCATGCCGATGACGCCGACCTTCACTCCCTCAAATTCCTTGACGATGTAAGGGACGCCCATCCAGGAATCCCACTCGGTGCCCTTCGCCACAAAGTTGGCGGCGGACATGGGCACGGAATGCTCCTCGCCGTTGTCGGGGCTCATCACATACTCAATCTGACGCTTGAGAATCGGCAGATCGTTGTTGAACTCGTGATTGCCCAAGCACCACATATCGTAGTCCATCAGGCGCAGCGCCTTCATCATGGGATCGTCCTTTTCAGGAGCGAAGTAGGAGTAGTAATAGGTCATGGCAGAGCCCTGCACGGTATCGCCGCCATCCACCAGAACGACGTTCTTTTCCGTAGCACGAACCTGCTCGATCATGGAAGCGATCATGGACAGACCCACGTTCGGGGAAGGCTCGCCAGTGGCGTAGTTGATGGGCAGCACTTTGCCGTGCACGTCGCTGGTCGCGATGACGGTAATCATGATGGGATCCGCATTCTCTGCGAACGCCGCGCAGCCCACCAGGGGGAGAATCATGGTCAGCGCCAACAGAAGGGATAGGAGCTTCTTCATGATGGGCACCTCTTTTTCTTATTTCCCGCTCGAAGCAGGATTAAAATAATTATATTCCATATTCTTTCGTTTGTAAACAGTGCCGCCAGATGCAGACTTCGCCACGCCAAGGGGTTGGTTTGTCGGAAAATGAATTTTGCGTCGAATTCAGTTGCAAATACGGCAGATGAGCCAATTGAAAGTCAAGTTTTTTGCAAGCCGTAGGCAGCACGAACACCATTGCCGACAGCGAGGCAAATTGCGCCGGCGTAGTGACAATAATATATTTTGTATTCTGTAATTTATAGGTGGCAGGCAGAAATCAATGGTTGTCTCGGAATCTTCTTCTGCAAAATAAAGGGGCGGCGAGGGAATGGGGTGGAATGGGAAAAGTGAATAGAAAATGCGCCGCTGCCGACGGGGAAGTGTCGGGAGCGGCGCGTACTTTATTGTTTTTACATTAGCTAAACAGACTAACAGCGTAGATGCCACCAATCAATCCACCAACGGCGCTAATGATGCCCAGAACAATGCCCGCAGTGCCAAGACCCGTTGCACCGCCGACTTCTTTCGCCTTGCTGCGCCCGATGGCAGAAAGTACAATACCCACCACGCCGGAGATTCCGTAAAACCCAAAAATGAAGCATGTAACCAAAGATACGACGAACCCTGCGATTTGAAGCCCGTTAGTTTTCCCTTCCATGTTTCCGTATCCTCCTACTATTCGAGATTGATTTTCGTGCTTTCATTCCTTGCCCCCAAGGAACTACTTCCATTATACCCCCCCCGAAAAAATGTCAAGCATATTTTTAGCTAAATGGCAAATTTATTTCCGCAGCGCCCATAATTATCCATGTTCTCCATAACGTATCCCGTTTTCCACACAAAAAAACCTGCCCCCCGCCGTTGCCAGCAGAGAGCAGGAAACTTTCGTTTTTGGGAACGCTTACGCCTTCAATTACTTCAGTTCCGCGAAGTACTTGATGGTGCGAACCATCTGAGAGGTGTAGGAGTTCTCGTTGTCGTACCAAGACACGACCTGCACCTGATAGGTGTCGTCGTCGATCTTCGCGACCATGGTCTGGGTAGCGTCGAACAGGGAGCCATAGCGCATACCGATGACGTCGGAAGACACGATCGGCTCGGTGTTGTAGCCGAAGGACTCGGAAGACTGCGCCTTCATGGCGGCGTTCACGGAGTCAACGGTCACGTCGCTGCCCTTGACGACAGCAACCAGAATGGTGGTGGAGCCGGTGCAGACCGGGACGCGCTGCGCGGAGCCGATCAGCTTCTTGTTCAGTTCCGGGATAACCAGACCGATCGCCTTCGCAGCGCCGGTGGAGTTCGGAACGATGTTCTGCGCGCCAGCGCGGGCACGACGCAGGTCGCCCTTGCGATGCGGGCCGTCCAGAATCATCTGGTCGCCGGTGTACGCATGAACGGTGGTCATGATGCCGGACACGATCGGATACTTGTCGTTCAGAGCCTTCGCCATGGGCGCGAGGCAGTTGGTGGTGCAGGAAGCAGCAGAGATGATCTGGTCTTCCGCGGTCAGGGTGTCGTTGTTGACGTTGTAGACGATGGTCTTCAGGTCATTGCCAGCGGGGGCAGAGATGACGACCTTCTTCGCGCCAGCCGCGATGTGCGCCATGGACTTTTCCTTGGAGCAGTAGAAGCCGGTGCACTCCAGCACGACGTCCACGCCCAGCTTGCCCCACGGAGCATCCGCCGCGTTCTTTTCGGCATAGATCTTGATTTCCTTGCCGTCCACGATGATGGAATCTTCGGTCGCTTCCACGGTGTGCAGGTTTTCACCGATCTTGCCGCAGTAGGAACCCTGAGCGGTGTCATACTTGAGCAGGTGAGCCAGCATCGCGGGAGAGGTCAGGTCGTTAATCGCGACCACCTCGTAGCCCTCAGCGCCGAACATCTGACGGAACGCCAGACGGCCAATACGGCCAAAGCCATTGATAGCAACTTTCACTGCCATTGGAATATACCTCCTTTAGTCGTTCAAACGGGGTTATACTATTTCCAGATAAGAATGTGCCAAGATGCGCCGCGAATTTTTCACTCTGGCTAACGGGAGTGCAACGCAGCGTAGCAGCGCTACGCTAAGTGGAACGACCGGACGCCAGAGGGGAAAAGACGCAAGCAGCTGGCACAGGCGAATCTGGAAAGAGTATCATTTCCCACCTCATATTCTACCCAATTTGCCGCCATTTTGCAAGAGGTTGCGCAGGATTTCCATCACTTTTGACACTTTTTTGACGCTTTTTTTTGAGAATTTCTCATCCGTTCCCCTCTTCTTCCCAATATGCGCCCCAATTCAGCTCGTTCGTCACATTGAGTTCCTTCAAAATCAGCTTGCCGTTCTCGTCCGTGATGATGCCGCCGCCTTCGCCATATACCCCATAGGAGACATACCCCGTGCCGCCCTCGCAGGTGATGAGGCTCATGCTGCGGCAATAGTCACCCTCTGTTACCTCGTAATCAGCGGATTCCGACACGCCGACGCCGTAGCGGTACACTGTGCCGTTGACACAGCGGAAGACGATTGTCGGAATGTCGCCCCTCCAGTAGAGGTTGCTGTCCGCGGGTGTCTGCACAACGCTCCATGTGCCGTGATACGGCTGCGCGCCGTCGCAGTCCGAGCCGTAAAATTTCCCGTCCGCGTCCAGCCGGAGATAATTGTCCCAGAACTCGCCGCCCGCCTCCATCTGCCAGCTGCCGACTAACTTCGCCTCTTCATCTGGCAATTCCACATCATCAAACACCACGTCACGCTGTGGCACGAAGCCGCGGGTGATTTTGCCGTCTACCGTCGCTTCGACGTACACATACGCCCACTGGTTATCCGGATGGGACAGTGCCGTCAGCTTCGTCCCGGCAGGCAGTTCCACCTGATGATATTCGCTGACGTTCGGGTCGTCGGTCAGATAAGTGTCAAACGCTGTCAGCATCGGCACATGCACGATTTCGTTCGTCGTCTCATCGCCATGATTGCCCAACTGCGCCCAGCCGAATCGGCTCGTCCGCAGGCTGACGCGGTACTCAATCAGCGACCAGTCGCCCACGGTGAGGTACAGCTTATAATCGTCGCCCGTGCTGACGGATGCTTTCCCCTTCGCCGCGCGGTAAGAGGACGTGTCCGGCGCGGAATACACGGCATAGGACTTCTTGCCGCTCTTCTGCCCCGAAACCACCTCCGGATACAAACAGGCGAAGTATTGCAGTCCTTCGCTCGCTTCGTTGATTCGGCGCACGTCGTCCGGCCCGCGTTTCGGCATGTTGTGGATGTTGAAGTCTTCCAGCGTGATTTTGGTCATCCACATGGCGCTGTCCTCGCCCAGCGTCACCCGATAGCCGTAAGATGCTATCCGCTCCACCTTCACATCGCCCATCTGCGCTTCCATCAGCGTGTAAAAGGTTCTCCCCTCATTGTTGTGCTGCAGCTCAAAATAGTACCTTTCGTCAATATCCGGGTACGCCAATTCAAAGCCGTTCTTCGTGCGTGTGATTTTGGGATAACCCGTCTCGTCCAGTTCCGACGGCTGATAGACCGCGGTCGTCGAGAAAATAGCGTCCTTCCAGCCGTCTTTCACCTCATCCACCGCGATCAGCTGATTGTGATAGCGGCTGGTCAGAATCGTGTGGGTCGTGGCGGCTTTTCTGTTGTAATCGCTCACCAAGCCGGTATACTCGTCGTAGTCATGTGTCTGCTCCACCATCGCCAGCAATTGCCCGTTCAGATTCCAGCTGTTTGCGGATGCGGCGGGCAGTGTCACAGCCAGCGTCAAGCACAAAATCAGCAGTATCCGCAGTTTCTTCATATTCTCCACATCTCCTTTTGCTCAATATCCCAAAATACTAAAGAACAGCCGAGCAAACCAGCCGATAATATCATCGGTATACACCCAATCGCCGTCTGCTCCATCCGGCACATAACTCCTGCCTGTTTCGTTGGTCGAAAGGCTCAAATAAATGCTCCAAGCGCCCGGCATGATTTTCTCTTTCTCCACCTGAATCCCATAGCGGGACACCGTGCCGTCCGTTCCGCGCAGGACGATGGTGGGAATGTCGCCCCGCCAGTAGAGATTGCTCCCCACCGGGGTCTGCACGATAGACCAAGTGCCGCTGCACGTCCTCTCGCCATCATCATCCGCGGCGGAAAAATTCCCATCTGCATCCAGCTGGAAATCATCGTACCAGCCGCCGCCGCCTTTGGCGCGCCAATGCCCGACAAACTCCGCCATCAATTCCGGCTGCTCCACATCGTCGAATATCACATCCCGCTGCGGCACAAACCCGTACAGCGTTTCGCCGTCCACTTCCGCTTCGACGTACACATACGCCCAGCCGCAGTAACCCAGCGCCGCCAGTTTCGTTCCGGCGGGCAGTTCCTCCTGATGCGCTTCGCTGACATGCGGGTCATCCGTGAGATAGGTGCCGCACACCGTCTGAATCGGCACATGCCGCCATTCTTGGCGGATTTCCTTGACGCCGTCCTTCCGCACATTTGCAAAGCGCTGCAAGCCGCAAGCCATTTCGTTCATCCGCCGAACATCCGCTGTGCCGCGGGGCATTTGGTGGATATTGAAGTCCGCCAGCGTGACCATTTTCGACCAGACCGCGCCGTCTTCGCCCTGCGTCACCAGATAGCCGAAATTCTCCCGCTTGGCGACCTCCATGTCGCCCATTTTCGCGTAGACAAGCGTGTACATAGGCTGATTCGTGCTGTCATGGCGCAACGCAAAGCGGTAGACTTCCCCCGCTTCCGGATACGCCAGCTCAAAGCCGTCTTCCGTCCGCGTGAGCGTCGGCACGCCATACCCCTCCGACGGCTGATAGACGGCGTTTGTCGAGACGACGGCACTCTCCCAGCCGTTTTCCTGCTTTGCCGCTGCAATCAGCTGATAATGTGCTCCGCTGGCTATGATGATACGGGCATCTTCGGCATCCGCGCGGCAGTCATCAGCCAGAACGGCGTCATCCGGCGAATTCAGCACGAGGGACAGCATGTTGCCGAGCAATTCGCTCGCGGACGCGGCGGGCAGCATCAGCGCCATCATCAGCGGTAAAATCAGCAGAATCCACCGTTTCTTCATCGTTCGCAGCTCCTTTGCATTATTGAATCGGCAGCGTCATTTGGCGCACGCTTCCGTCCGCCGCCGCCACCCAGTTGCCGTATTTGTCTACCGCGCCATAGGGGACATAAGTGCATCCGCCTTCCCCGTAGGCAAGATTCATCAGCGGCAGGGTCAGCCCCTCGCCGTCCTCCTCTGTCGTGGACACGATATAGTCCACGCCGAAGCGCATCGTCATGCTGTCGCTGTAATTCAGCACAAGGATGCTTTCCGCCGAAATCCAGAAGTTGTCCTCCCCAGCCATCGGATTCTGCACCACGCACCATGTGCCGCCGTAGGGCTGCGCGCCGTCGGTGTCTGAGCAGTAGAAGCGCCCGTCCGCGTCCAGCCGAAGGTACAGATAGCCGATTTCACTGCCGGAATACAGATACCAGCTGCCGACATATTTCGCTGCTTCGTCCGGCAGTTCCACTTCGTCAATCACCACGTCGCGCCGCGGCACAAACCCGCACATCGGCTTGCCGTCCACCGTCGCTTCTACGTAGGCATATGCCCAGTCGTCGTTCACGCCCAGCAGATACCACATCGTCAGCTTCGTCCCGGCGGGCAGTTCCGCCTGATGGTACTCGCTGACGTGCGGATCGTCGGTCAGGTAGGTGTCATACGCCGTCAGCATCGGGATATGCAGGCGCTGGCTCTGGGTCGGCTGACCAATCTTTACCCAGCCAAAGCGGCTTGTCCGCAGGCTGACGCGGTATTCAATCAGCGACCAGTCTCCTTCGGTGCAATACAGGCGATACTCATCCCCCGTGCTGAACGACGCTTTCCCCTTCGCCGCGCGGGACGCCTCCGTACTCGGCGCGGCATAGACCGGGTACGACTGCTTGCCGCTTTTCTTCCCCGGAACATTCTGCGCGCCAATCCAGCCCACAGCGTCGTAATTCTCGTACAGCGCCATGCTGCTGTATACATCGCGCATCCGCCGCACGTCGCCCACGCCGCGGCGGGGCATATTGTGGATGTTGAAGTTTTCCAGTGTGACTTCCGTCACCCACATTGCGCTGTCTTCGCCCTGCGTTACCAGATAGCGGTAGGATTCCTGCCGCTCCACCTCCACGCCGCCCATCTTCGCATACGTCAGCGTATACGCCGTTTCGCCCCGGTCATTGCTGATGCGCTCAAAGCGATACAGTTCTTTCACCTTCGGATACGCCAACTCAAAGCCGTTATTGATGCGCGCGAGCTTCGGCTTCCCGGATGTGCTCTGCTCCGACGGCTGATAGACGGCAGTCGTCGAGACAATAACACTCTTCCAGCCGTCCGCGCCCTTTTCCGCCGCAATCAGCTGATTGTGATAGCGGCTCTGCATGATGATGCGCGCGCTATTCTCCTTCCGCGCATAATCATCCGCCAAATGATAATAGTCGTCATAATCATTCGTGTTCGACACAAGCGGCACCAAGGCCTCGGGCAAGCCCCAGCCGTTCGCGGAGGCAACAGGCATTACCATCATCATCAAGGGCAAAATCAGCAGAATCCACCGTTTCTTCATCGCTCTCAGCTCCTTTAGAGGTATTTCCCTACCTATGTAAACGCATCAAGGCGCAAATTCCCTGCGAAGTGCCAAAAATCTTGAAAAATGTTCTGCCAGTTCATTCTGAATCCATCTTTCTATGCTATGATGGCGGACGCAAACAGAAAAGGAGGGATTGAAACCCATGCTACGGATTTTGAAACACCTCAGGTGGAAAGAGTGGCTGCTCGTCGCCGCCTGTGTAGTGCTGATTGTGGGGCAGGTGCAGCTTGACTTAGCCCTGCCTGATTATATGTCGGAAATCACCCGGCTGGTGCAGACGGAGGGCAGCCAGATGAGCAATATCCTGCTCGCAGGGGGCAAGATGCTGCTGTGCGCGCTGGGGTCGATGCTGCTAACGGTCTGCACGACATTCTTTACCGCACAGATTGCATCACGCTTCTCCGCTCGGCTGCGCGGCGAAATGTACCGCAAGGTGGTCGGCTTCTCAAACGAGGAAATCAACCGCTTCTCCACAGCCAGCCTGATTACCCGCACGACCAACGACATTTCGCAATTGCAGATGTTCTTTTCCTTCGGGATGCAGTCGCTGATTAAAGCGCCGATTATGGCGTTCATTGCCGTGGGCAAAATTAGCACGAAGAGCTGGGAATGGTCGCTGCTGACAGGCGGCGTGATTGCGTTCGTGTGCGTGCTGCTGGTGTTCATCATGCTCTACGCCGTGCCGCGCATGAAGAAAATGCAGACGCTGACGGACAACCTGAACCGCATCACGCGCGAGAACCTGACGGGCTTGCAGGTCGTCCGCGCCTACAACGCGGAAAATTATCAGGAGGGCAAATTCGCCAAGGCGAACGAGGAAATGACCCGCAACAGCCAGCAGGCGAATATCGCCATGTCCGTCATGAATCCGGGCATGAATCTGGCGATGAACGGCTTGACGCTGGGCATCTACTGGATCGGCGCGGCGCTCATCAGCGCAATTTCGCTCACGTCGCCCGCCGCGATGATGGAGCGCATCGGGCTGTTCTCGGACATGGTGGTCTTTATGCAGTACGCGATGCAGGTCATCATGGCGTTCCTGATGCTGGTGATGATTTTCGTCATGCTGCCGCGCGTGACTGTTTCCGCGAGCCGCGTCAATGAGGTGCTGGACACGAAGGCACGCATTGTGGACGGCAAGGAAACGCAGGGCAAGCCCGGAATGAAGGGCGAAATCGAGTTCCGCGACGTCTCCTTCCGCTATCCCGATGCCGACGGCGACGCCATCCACCACATCTCCTTCACCGCGCATCACGGCCAGACGGTTGCCCTCATCGGCGCGACGGGCTGCGGCAAGAGCAGCATCATCAACCTGATTCCGCGCCTGTACGACGCGACGAGCGGGCAGGTGCTGGTAGACGGCGTGGACGTGCGTGACTACACGCAGGACGCCCTGCGCAGCAAGATTGGCTTTGTGCCGCAGAAGGCGTTCCTGTTCTCCGGCACGGTCAGCAGCAACGTCGGCTACGGCGAGGACAATGCGTCGGGCGCTGCCATCCGCAAGGCGGTTGCTATCGCGCAGGCGGCGGAATTTGTCGAATCCCCGGAGGTCGGGTATTCCGGCACAGTCGCGCAAGGCGGCTCGAACTTCTCCGGCGGACAGAAGCAGCGTTTGTCTATTGCCCGCGCAGTGGCGCGCGACCCGGAAATCCTCGTCTTTGACGACTCCTTCTCCGCGCTGGACTACAAGACCGACCGTGCATTGCGTCAGGCGCTTCGCCAGCAGACCGGCGGCACGACGAACATCATCGTCGCCCAGCGCATCGGCACGATTCGCGACGCGGACTGCATCCTCGTCATCGAGGACGGCGCGATTGTCGGCAAGGGCACGCACCGCGAGCTGATGGAAAGCTGCAAGGTCTATCAGGAAATCGCGTATTCTCAGCTGTCAAAGGAGGAACTTGCGTCATGAGTGAAACGAAACGCCGTCCGGGCGGTCATCCCGGAATGCGCGGGCCGGGCGTACCGGGCGAAAAGGCGAAGGACTTCCGCGGTTCGCTGGGGAAGCTCATCCGCCACTGCAAGCCCTTCTATCCGGTCATTTGCATCGCGATTCTGGGCGACTTGGCGGGCGTCATTATCCGCCTGATCGGCCCGAACAAAATCAGCGAAATCACCAACCTGATTACCGCCGGCCTGCGCGGCGAGATTGACATGCCCGCCATCCAGAAAATCTGCATCACGCTGATAATTCTCTACGCCGTCGGCGCGCTACTGAGCTTCATGACGGGGCTGGTGATGACCGTCGTCACGCAGAAGGTCAACCGGGGCTTGCGCGACGGCATTTCCCACAAAATCAACCGCCTGCCGGTCAGCTACTTCCAGTCCACCTCCACCGGCGACGTGCTCTCCCGCGTTACCAACGATGTGGACACCATCGGGCAGACGCTGCAAAACAGCCTGACCAGCCTTGTCTCCGCCGTGACGATGTTCATCGGCAGTGTCGTGATGATGCTCTCGACGAACTGGGTCATGGCGCTGACGGCGATTGTGTCGTCGATGCTGGGCTTCGGGCTGATGCTTGGCATCATGAGCCGCTCGCAGAAGTACTTCGTCGCGCGCCAGCGGTGGCTGGGCGATCTGAACGGCCATATTGAAGAAATCTACACAGGGCACAATGTCGTCCGCCTCTTCGGCGCGGAGCAGCGCGAACAGCAGGCGTTCGACCGCATCAACGGCAAGATGCAGGAGACGGACTGGAAGAGCCAGTTCATGTCCGGCCTGATGATGCCGCTGATGGGCTTCATCGGCAATTTCGCGTATGTGGCAGTGTGCGTCGTCGGCGCGGTGCTGGCGATGAACGGCTCGATTCCCTTCGGCGTGATTGTCGCCTTCATGATGTATGTGCGCCTGTTCACCTCGCCCCTGAGCCAGTTAGCACAGGCGGCGACGAACCTGCAATCCGCAGCGGCGGCGGCAGAGCGCGTCTTTGAGTTCCTCGAAGCGAAGGAAATGCCCGACGAATCCCACCTGCCCGCGCAGACGAAAACCGTCCGCGGCGAAGTGGCGTTCGACCACGTCCGCTTCGGCTACACGCCGGACAAAATCATCATTCACGACTTCTCCGAGCATGTGCAGCCGGGTCAGAAGGTCGCCATCGTCGGTCCGACTGGCGCGGGCAAAACCACGATGGTCAATCTGCTGATGAAGTTCTATCCGCTGGGCGGCGGCGAAATTCGCATTGACGGCGTGCCGCTGTCGCAGATGACGCGCGAGCATGTGCACGACCTCTTCGGCATGGTCTTGCAGGACACCTGGCTCTTCGAGGGCAGCATCCGCGACAACCTCTGCTACGGCAAGGAGGGCATCACGGACGAGCAGCTTGACCAAGTGACCCGCGCAACGGGGCTGTACCACCTTATCCACACCTTGCCGGAGGGTTACGACACCCTGCTTTCCGACAAACTGAACCTCTCCGCCGGACAGAAGCAGCTGATGACAATCGCCCGCGCGATGATTGAAAACGCGCCGATGCTGATTCTCGACGAAGCGACGTCCTCCGTCGATACACGCACAGAAATGCTGATTCAGCAGGCGATGGACACGCTGACAAAGGGGCGTACCTCGTTCGTCATTGCGCACCGCCTTTCCACCATCAAGAATGCGGACAAGATTCTGGTCATGCGCCACGGCGACATCATCGAATCCGGCACGCACGAGGAGCTGCTGCAAAAAGGCGGCTTCTACGCCGAGCTGTACAACTCGCAGTTCGAGCAGGCGTAACACATTTTCCAACTGCATAACAACCCCGGCAGCACACAAGGACGATTGTCCAGCGGCTGCCGGGGCTTTTCTATTGCGGTAGGATACGCTCTCCGTTTTTCCCCTGCAATGAAAAAGACCAGCATCGAGAGAAAACCTTCTCCCATGCTGGTCGGTCGCGCCCATTTGGCGCGACAATGTTGAGTTGGTCAAAAGAGCAGCTTGGGGGCGCTCCTGCGGGAGCGCGAAGTTACTGGCAGGGACGCT
>OLZF01000172.1_pt1 | contig 74674 bp, 70 predicted proteins | sample 1674391 | NCBI WGS metagenome assembly OLZF01 (sample SAMEA103958166, study PRJEB25191) | human gut metagenome | biome: human-associated habitat [ENVO:00009003]; feature: intestine environment [ENVO:2100002]; material: feces | place: Germany | collected 2013/2015
TATGTCCCATACAGATGGTCCCCAATTCTTTGTCCAAGAATCGGGGACCACATCACTTCGGGAGGCTTTTTTATTCCGCAGGAGCAGACGACGAGCTTGACGCAGCGGCCGCAGAAGGCGCACGGTGAACGAATGCATCCGAAGCGAGCGTTTGGATGAAGCCGGGGATCTGAAGAAACGAAGCGGGCGAAGCATTGCTGCTTCGCCCGCTCGCTCAGGACTGAAGAATCAACTTTGAGAAGTCATCAGTTCTTCGTGAAGGCCTTTTCGACGCTGATCGGGAAGGCCTGGTAGCCGAACGTGTCCTTGAGTTCGATGTCGACGACCGGCTTGGTTTCGCCCCAACGGTATTCGGCGATGTGCGGCATGACGCGGCCGAGGGTGTTGGTGCGCTTTTCAGGCGTGGCGCCGAGGCCGGCGGTGGACCAGTACACCATCATGGTGTCCTTGTCTTCCATGTACTTCGTCAGGCCGGTGACCGGGCAGAAGAACGGATAGCCGAGGTCCTTGCCCACTTCCCAGATCTGTTCGACCGTCATCTTCTTCTGGTCGATCTTGTACACCACGGCGCGGGAGTACTTCATCGTCGGCAGGGCCGGCTGTTCCATGCCGCGGCCGTCACCGTTGTCAAAGACGGAGAGGTAGATGACGTTCTTGTCGGACTTGCTGTCGATGCGCCAGGCGGTGTGCTGCGTCCAGGACCAGTCGAAGTCGCCTTCGCATTTGGAACCTTCGCACTTGATCTTGTTGCCCTTGGCGTCGACCGGGGTGAGGACCTTTTCAGCCCAGCCCTTCTTCCAGCCTTCCGGCGAAGCGAGGATCCACTTGATCTTCTTGTCGCGGCCGATCTTGACGATGCCCTGATGGCGCGAGGAGATGATGATGGAGTCGTCGGTCGGGTCATAGTCGACGGAGTTGACGTGAGCCCAGTTGCGGCCCGGGCCGATGCCGGCGATGTCGCCGAACTGGCCGTTTTCGTCCATCTTGGCGAGTTCTTCGGCGGAGAGCGTCTGGCCGGACTTGGAGGCGTCGATGTTGAGGCAGACGGCGCCCTGGTCCATGGCCTTCACGATGTTGTCGCGATACGGGTCAAGGATGTCGTAGAGACGGAAGTCGTCGACCACGCCGCCGTTTTCGTCAAGCTCAACGATCACGTCGCGAACCGTGTGGACGCGCTTGCCGTCGGGACGGCGGTAGTCGGCGTTGGCGACGCGCAGGAAGCTGTGGCCGTTTTCAGCGTTGTCGAAGGCGTGCGAGTAGTCGGAGTACTGAGGCGGCAGCAGGCGGTTGAAGATTTCGCGGCCGAGGAGGTCGTACTTGACGTAGCGCTGGCCGAAGCCCCAGGTGAGGGCGCCGTCCTTCGTCTGCTGGAAGCCCATCATGTAGCCGGAGGACCAGGGGTCGGACGGCTCGTTGAGGAGGATGTCGAGGAGGTACCAGCGGACGGCGCCGGTCGTGTCGATGATGCCGATGTTGGAGTTGTAGGCCCACTCAAGCGCACCGCCGGACGGGTTGTTCCAGGCAAAGCGGGCGCCCTGCGGGGCGATCGGGGAGAGCTGGTTGCCGACGAGGTAGAGACGATCCTTGAAGTCCGGATGAACCGTATGGACTTCGGTGTCGAACATCGTGCCCTTCTGGCGCGGCATGCCGTTGGAGCGCGTGTAGACCGGAGGCGCGTAGAACTGGTACGTGTCGGAGAACTTCTCGGCCTTGCCGTTGAAGAGACGCGTGTAGGAAACCTCGACGGTGTTCAGGTAGTCGGGATACAGACCGAAGACCGGAATGCCGGCGTTGGTCTTGAGCTGGCGGTCGGAAACCTTGTACTTGATTTCCTGACCGTTCATCTTCGGCACGATGCGGACTTCGACGTCCTTGAGTTCGTAGCCGCCGTTGCGGATCACGGCGGTGAGCGGAGCAACCTTGTACGGGTTGACGATCACTTCACCGATGTTGCCTTGGACGGCATAGGTGACGGCGGGGCCGGAAGCGCCGCCGGAAGCGCAGGCGGCGCCCGCAATGAAGGTCGCGGCGACGAGGGCAGCCATGGTCTTGGCCTGGAATTTCATGAGTCTCTCCTAAAAAGAATGAGGTGCACGCTTTGTGCGTCGATGCAAATGTTAGAGCAGGGGGTTTCGCATTTTTATTGCGGACTGCCTGTAACCGATGTGCGGAAAATGAAAAGCGGATCCACGAAAAGTGCGCGACGAGCAAGACAGGAGAGAAGTGCGGTTCGGGGAAAACGCGCGTGCGGCGGGCTTTTTGAGGGACCGAGGGGTACAATTCACGCGACCGACAGACCAGGAGAAAAACATGAATCACCAGGGACCGCAGATACCCGAGGACGTCAACGACAGCAATCTCTACCGGGCCTACAGGCTGCTGCTGAGCGTCTGTGAAACGGGCGTGCTGAGCCGCGCCTGTGACAGAACGGGGCTGTCGCTTCCCACTGCGTCCCGTCTTCTCGCACGTGCGAGGACGTGGTTCGACGATCCGCTCTTCGTGCACTCCGCAGGCCGCATGTATCCGACCGTGCGCATGAAGGCGCTGCGTCCGAGGCTGATCGAGGCCATGCGTGCGACCGACGCACTCTTCAACGAGGAGAACGTGTTCGACCCGCAGAGCGCCGAGGGCGTCGTGAGGATCGTGGCGATCGACAACGCGTTCTACACGCTGCTCATTCCGCTCATCATGGAGCTCCGCAAGGAGGCGCCCGGCATTCGCTTTCGCGTTTACGACCGATTCCCCGAGATGATGTCGGTGTTGAGGCACGGAGACCTTGATCTCGCCGTCTATTCGACGCTCGGCAAGGCGTGTCCGCCTGACTTTCACGAGCAGACGCTCTTCGAATCCGGTCACGTGCTTCTCGTGCGCCGCGGGCATCCCCTGAGTGCGCTTGCCAAAAAGCGTCCTCTTCGTCTTGAGGACGTCGCGAAGTACGAGCATGTGGGCGTGGCGATCACGATGAGCACCGACGGCCCGCGTCTCATCATCGGACAGCAGGCGATGAACGTGCACGACCGCCTCTGCTGCGAGATGCCCTTCATCGTGGCGGGCGCCTCGCTCGTCGCAAGAACCGACCTGGTCATGCGCACGCCCAGGGAAACGGCCGTTCTTCTTGCGAAGGGCCTGCCGCTCGACGTTCTCCATTCGGAGGAGGACGTGAGCCTTCCCTGGCGTCCCGGCCTCTTCTGGCACGAATGCTCGACGAACAGTCCGCTGCTCACCTGGGTGAGGGCCAGGCTGGCCGTCAAGGCCCGCGAGATCTACGACGCGGCGGAGAAGGTGCTGCCGTTCTGAGTTTCGAGCATTTCCGGCATGAAAAAGCCTCCCGACGTCGGGAGGCTTTTTCATGCGTTTGGGCAGGTGTCAGTATGTCGTTCGGTCGAAGACGGCCTTCTGCTGCGTGAATTCGAGCAGGCCCGCGAGGCCGCCCTCACGTCCGATGCCGCTCTGCTTGTAGCCGCCGAAGGGCGCGGTGACGTCGCGCGGGGCGTCGTTGATGTAGACGTTGCCCGAGTGGATGCGCTTTGCGACCGCGACCGCCTCGGCCTTCGTCGGGGCGTGCACGTAGCCCGAGAGTCCGTAGGGCGTGTCGTTGGCGATTGAGACGGCCTCCTCGACGGTGTCGTAGGGAATGATGCAGAGCACGGGGCCGAAGATCTCCTCGCGGGCGATGCGCATGTCGTTTCTCACGTCGGAGAAGACGACGGGTCTGACGTAGTAGCCGCGGGACATGTCGGTGGGGACGCCGCCCATGACGAGTCGTGCGCCTTCGTCGATGCCGGCCTGCACGTATTCGGCGATCTTTTCGAACTGGGCCTTCGAGGAGACGGGGCCGATGTCGGTCTTCGGGTCGGTCGGGTCGCCGACGACGAGCTTGGCGGCGAGCTCGCAGAATTCGGACTCGATGCGCGCGAGGTCGCGACGGGGCACGATGAGGCGCGAGAGAGCCGTGCAGGTCTGGCCCGCGTTGAAGAAGATCGAGCTCAGGATCTTGGGGTAGGCGGCCGAGTAGTCGTCGGAGGGCAGGAACACGGCGGGGGACTTGCCGCCGAGCTCGAGGCTGATGTGCTTGACGCTCTCGAGCGCGCGCTGCGCGATGCGGATGCCGACGGTGGTGGAGCCCGTGAAGCTCACCATGTCGACGTCGGGATGCGAGGCGAGGCGGTCGCCGAGTCTGGAGCCGCGGCCGCTCACCATGTTGAAGACCCCCTTTGGGAAGCCCGCGCGGTCGAAGGCGTCGGCGAGCAGGCAGGCCGTGAGCGGCGTGTGCTGGCTGGGCTTGAGAACGACGGTGCAGCCCATCAGGATGGCGGGGACGACCTTCTGGACGACCTGGCCGAGCGGATAGTTCCAGGGCGTGACGCAGGCGACGACGCCGACGGGCTCGCGGTAGACGGTGGAGTTCGGGAGCGTTTCCTCGAGGACCATGCGTTCCGCCGCCTCGATGTAGGAGCGCACGCGCACGTACTGGTACTCGCAGTGGGTCCTGGTCGTGAAGCCGACGGGTGCGCCGAGTTCGGCCACTTCGAGCGGGATGATCTCGTCGTGCAGGGCCTCGAAGTTCGCGAGCATGGCCTTCATCAGGCGGATGCGTTCTGCGAGGGGCGTCGTGCGCCAGCCTTCGAGCGCGGCCTTTGCGGCCGCAACGGCGCGGTCCGCGTCGGCGGGCGTGCCGTCGGGGATGCGGGCGAAGCGCTCGAGCGTGGCGGGGTTCTCGACCTCGATCCAGGCGTCGTCCTCCGAAGGCGTCCATTCGCCGTTGATGTAGTGTTTTTCAAAATCCCATGACATTTTGCGAATCCTTCTTCTGTTTCTGTTTTTGCCGGCCTCGGGGCGCGTCAGCATCCGCGTCGGGGCCGGAAGCAGGGCACCAGATGTCCTAACTCTAGCGCAAAGCGAGGGGCTCTGCGGGCCTGCCCATAATGCTACAGCCTCAGGGAAACCGAAGAGATAAGGCGTTTTGAGTAGGCGCATCTCTCGGGGCGGGCGGACCACACTCGGCTTTGCACGCCGTGCCGTTCCCGGATTTTTCGGCTTCTTTCCTGCTGCAACAGCCTCACGCAGTCGGACATGATTTGTTGCGCATAAGCGGCACGCCGACTGGCAAGATGTCTTCAACGGACGAACGACGGGAACCGAAGCGAAGGAAGCCCCGTCGGGCGGACCGCCATCCGAGAAACAGCATACATATAGGAGAGTGCGCGCAGGAGCAGGACCGACACTGCAAGCAACTGCACGCCGACGACATCATGACATTCAACGCCAAGCTTCTCACCGCCACCGCCGCCGCTCTCATCGGTGCCATCGCGCTCACGGGCTGCAACGAAGCCCCGGCTCCGGCCCCCGCCGCCGAACCCGCCGCGCAGACCCAGCCCGCTCCGGCCCCCGAGGCCCAGCAGCAGGCGCCCGAACAGGCTCAGCAGCAGGCTCCGGCCGAGGCCCAGAAGGCCCCCGAGCAGGCTCAGCCGGCCCCCGCGCCTGATGCCAAGAAGTAAGGCTTCGCCTTCATGACGGGAGGGAAGATCCCTCCCGACGCTTCGCCACGATCCATCAACCATATATTAAGGACGGACCCGCGCCACAACGCAGTCCGAACACATCATGACGAACACCATCAAGCTTCTCGCCGTCGCCTCCGTTTTCCTCGCTTCCTCCGCCTTTGCGGCGAACCCGCCCGCGGCTCCCGAGCCCGAAGCCCAGCCGACCGTCAAGGCTGCGCCCGCCGACCTCCAGGCACCGGCGCCCGTTGCCGACGTTCAGGATCCCGCGCTCAAGCTTCCCGTCGATCTGACGCCTGCCGACAAGGCGCAGACGGCCGACGAGCCGCAGCCGCAGGACGGCAAGCAGGCTCCGCAGCCCGAAAAGGCCGCCCAGCCTGACAAGGCCGGCAAGGCCAAGTAAACACAAGTCAAGCCGACAATTCCAGAGAGAGCGGCGCGCCGAATCCGACGGTGTCGGGTGAAGGCGCGCCGTCGTCACATATGAAGAACGCCTCCAGAATCTCCATCGCCGCCCTCTGCGCGGCCGCCGCCCTCGGTCTCGCGGGTTGCAATTCGCCTTCTTCGGGCACTGCGCCCGAGGTTGCTCCGGTCCAGGTTCAGGCTCAGGATCTCACGCCCATGCAGAAGGCCGCCGGCGTCTACGCGGGCGAACTTCCCTGCGCCGACTGCTCGGGCATCCGCACGACGCTCTACCTGAGGGCCAACGGCGTCTACACGCGCATCTCCGAATACGTCGGCCGCGACACCTTCGAGGACGGCGGCCAGTGGACGATCGACGAGAAGGGCGTCGTCACGATGACGCCCGCCGTCAAGGGCGGACAGCCTTCGCTCGCTAGGGTTGAGGAGGGTGCCGTGAGGCTTCTCAACGCCGACGGCGATGCCGTCGAGGGGCCGATGGCGGACCTTTATGTCCTCAAAAAGGATCAGTGATATAAACCCTAAGGTCTATGGAACGCCTCCCAGAGGTCGTGTAGACTCATGAGCACGGACCATTGCCCGATCCCTCGGACACGGTCCGTTTTCCCAAGGACATTCCACAGAGACCATATGCAGACATCGAGTCCTCGTCTTGGCCCCAACGCTGCAGGAAGCAGGGGCGCACGCGATAATGCGCACGTCGTCACCCTGATCCAGGAGGCGCTCTGCTCGGGCGACGCACGATGCGTCGTCGAGGCCGTCGAGAAGGCCTGCCGACTCAAGGGCCTGCCCGTGCCTCACGAGCTTTACGGCGAAATGACGCTCGAGTCGCTCATCGCCGTCATGGCCGCGATCGGGCTTGATCTCAGGACCGAGAGACTCAACTGAGAGCCTCCGAAGTTCCTCAACTGCACCGACTTCAGGGCCGACCGCTCTCCGCGCGCCGGCCTTTCTGTTGCTTAAAGACAACGGATTCGCGCACGGACCACTGCGGCAGGGTTTCCGAGCATGATGTCACTTCCGTGGATCACGGACTGTCTCAAAACGCCTCGGCGAGCAGGCGTTCGAGCAAGATGCCCTGAGAGGCGCCCCTGCGGGCGGGGTTCGGCTGGGAGACGCAGCAATATTCTGCAAAGAAAGGGTGATGTTTCTGAACGCCAAGTGATTCCCGTTGTGGCTAGAATGAGTCCATGAGGGAGGAGATTGGTTTCTCCTGCAGGTCTCAAGGCTTCAAACGCATACGCATCGGGAGGTGCCGCATGCTTACACGCAGAAAGCTCATCATGGGTGCCGTCGCAACGGCGCTCGTCGGTCTGGGGGCGACGCCCGCGCTTGCGCGCGACGAGCGTCTTCTCGCCGACATTCTCTACGGGGTTTCCGACGCGCTCGTGCGCGACTACATCCGCGACCGCTACGAGGACGGCCGCTGGGACGGCCACTACTGGTACTACGGCGGACACCGCTACACGCCGCACGAGTACGGCCGCTACTGGGCTGAGGAATATCACCGCCAGCCGCCGAAGAAGCCCAAGAAGCGCAAGAAGCCGCATCCGCATCCCCGCGACTGGGACGATGACGACGATGATGACGACGACCGTCGCCGCCCGCACCACCGTCCGCCGCCCCCGCCTCCACCTCACTGGGGATGACGGGAGCCGAGGGGCCCGATCCTGGCGGACGGGGCCTTCCGGAGACTTCAAGAAGGCAGCGACTCCGACGAGGAGTGCGCTGCCTTTCTCTTGGCCGCCTGTGAAGCGTGAACTTCGTTACGGGGTCCGTCGGGCTCGGGCATGCGGATCGCGCACCTGATAAGATCGACGGACGACAATGCCTTTTCTTTCGGAGACATTCATGACCGAAACCGCCGACGAGGCCCGCAGGCGCCTCGTGCTCGCCGCGCTCATCCTTCCTGTGCTCTGCGCCGCGCCAGTCGTCCCCGCCTTGTCCGCCCGGGCGGCGGAGCCTGAAGCGCCCGATGAGGAAGAGGATGACGAGGAGCCTCGCGAAGATCAGGACGACGAAGAGGAATCTGAGGAGGGGCCCCTCCATGACGACGACGCCGACGAGGACAGCGACGTGAACCACGGGTTCGACGAGAGGGCCGGCGATCGCGGTGACGACCGCAGCGCCGAGCATTGAGCCGCATCTGCGGCAGGATTTGAGAAAAGCCCTTGAGAGGAGTTTTCATGCTTTCGAGACGACGGATCATCATCGCCATGGCGGCCCTGACGGCCGCATCCCCCGCAGCTTCCCTTGCCGCACGAGCGGCGGCTTCGTGCCCGAGGCTTCAGGCTGAACGACGCGCGCCCCTGCAGCAGGACTTCACGCACGCCTGCGGCCGCTGCTGGGACGGGCACCACTGGAGCTGGGGCGGTCATCCGCTGCACGCCCGTCCGGGACGTCTGCTTGAGGCGCGCGAGTCATGACGAGAGGGCGCAGGGGAGGGCTTTGCAAACAGCTCTTGTCTCCCTAAAACGACTGTGCCGCAGTAAATGTCAGTCTATATCAAGAGTGATGTCCAATTGTTGCGGTCGGTCTTTCCCTGAACGAGTGTTCACTAAAATGGCCTCATTCGAGCAGCAACCGTTGATGACAGGCGGCCGCAGATGCTCAACAGAAGAAAGGTTCTTTTCGGCGCCGCCGCCCTGATGGCCGCGGCCCTTCCCGCGATGCCCGTCATGGCGTCCGACAGCAGGCTTCTCGCCGACATCCTCGCGGGCGTCTCCGACGCCCTGACGCGGGACTACATCCGCAGGCATTATCAGGAAGGCCGCTGGGACGGCAGCCACTGGAACTACGGCGGCCGCCGCTACACGGCCGCCGAGTACGGCCGCTACTGGTCGAAGCACTACGAGGAGCGCCGCGAGCCGAAGAAGCCGTCCGGGCCCGCGAAGCCGCCGCAGCATCCGCAGCATCCGCAGCAGAAGCCCGGGCCTCAGGCCGGCCGGAATCCTCCGAAGGGACCGGGGCACGACAACGGCAGGCACGAAGGGCGCAAAAACGACGGGAGGCGCGACAACTGGGACGGCCCCCGCTGACTGAACGCTGCATGATGCCTTGATGAGCGGTCGAAAACGGAGAAGTGCAAGGGTGTCTTTACCCTTCTCCAGAAGGGCGGAGCGTGAGCTTCGCCCTTCTTTCGCCTGCGGGAGTAGGAAAGACATTGGAAACCCCGGCTTCATCCGAAGGGGCGGGCGGCGTCTGCGTCAAGAAGCTTCACGAAATGTACGAGACGTGGAATCCTGAACGAGCGTTCAGTAAAATAAGGTCATCAGGTTCCAACAATGATTCCGTCTTCGTGAGGGAAACACCATGCTGACAAGAAGAAAGCTTGTGCTGGGCGCCGCGCTTGCGGTCCTCGTGCCTGCTGCGCCGGCGCTTGCCGCGCCGGATCCGCTCCTCGCCGACATTCTCTACGGCGTCTCCGACGCGCTGATCCGCGACTACATCTACCGCAACTACGAGTACGGCCGCTGGGACGGCAGGTACTGGTGGTACAGAGGCAACCGCTACACGCCCGCCACCTACCGCCGCTTCTGGATCGACGACTACTACAGGCACTATCCGCCGCCTCCGCCTGCGCACCGTCCGCCGCCGGGTCACAGGCCTCCGCCTCCGCCGCACTTCGACGGACCGGGCGGTCGTCCGCCTCCGCCTCTGCGGCCCCCGCACTTTGCGGGCGGAAGGCCTCCCGGAGGACCGGGCCCGAGGCCTCCGCAGCCTCCACACGGTCCGGGCCCGTACCCGCCGCATTTCGGCGGTCCCGGCCACAGGCCGCCGCATGCAGGCGGTCCGGGGCCCCGTCACCCGCACGGCGGCGGTCCGCGTCCGCCTCACTTCGGAGGTCCGGGCGGCAGAGGCCCGGGCGGTCCCGGCGGTCCCCGCTGACGCCGTTGCGCCTCAACCGGTCCCGCACTTCCCATCGGGATGCGGGCCCGAGCCCCATCCACGGACTCCCGACGGTCTCGATTCAGGTTCCCGTATTCGGATTGACAAACGTTCGGTGGCGAACTATCATTCTCGCCATGGAGGGGTGAAATGGCAGGCTGGTCATCCACAATGGCTGCCGAAACCTCCTCCTCAGGCTGGAGACGGGTCCATTTGAGCCGTCTTTTTTCAGAAACATATGGTTCGACGACGAACGAATTTTTCAACAAAGGACAATCATCATGACCGAAAACTTCCGCAGGATTTCGCTCGAATGCGCTCCGCGCACGGAGCTCCACGACGCCCTCGGCCTCACGGGTTGCGAGGTCTCCGTGAACGCGCTGCCCGCAGGCGCGGCCGTTCCGTTCGTGCACCGGCACGTGAAGAACGAGGAGGTCTACGGCGTCCTCGAAGGCAGGGGCGAACTCTACATTGACGGCGAAGTGGTCGAGCTCAAGGCGGGCGACTGGTTCCGCATCTCGCCCGAAGGCCGCCGCGCCATCCGCGCCGCCGCCGATCAGGGCATCCGCTTCGTCTGCATCCAGACGAAGGCGGGGAGCCTCGAAGGATTCACCAACGACGACGGCGTCGCCTGCGACGAAAAGGCGCCCTGGCTCTGAGCCCGCTCAAATTCACCTTCGCGGCCGTCCGTGTACGCATCCTTTCCTGGCTGCGCGTGCGGACGGCCTTCTTCGTCTTCCTTCCGTCTTCCTTCTGCCGTCTTCCGTTCGCGCCGGCCCCATCGGCAATTTCCCGAGGACGCCTTTTCTTAGCCTATCCTTAAGCTCCGGAGTGTCGTATAGTGTTGACACGCGCTCCGGGACCAGACGGGGCGTCGCCGAAACAAGAATCAAAAAGCCTCTTCGCATTGTTACGTGCTAAGTGTACCCCTTAAGTGGTAGCGGTCGTCTCCTTGGCTTGGCCCTTTTTACGCGGTCGAGGAGGACCGTAGCATACAGCTGATGAAAAGCCAGCTGCTGCGCTCCCTCAGCGCTGCCCGGCTACCGTCGCCTGACGGGTCAAGGGGGCGAGGCATTTAATGGGGTGGCCGTTCGTAGGACGGACGGGGCTCCCCGTTCATTGCCGAAGAACCCTTGACGCGCTATCTGTTGCGTCATAATCGCGGGCTTGCCCGCCCACAGCATGTGGGCGGGTTGCCAAGCGGCGAGCGCAAGAATATACGTTGATCAGACATACCTCTTTAGGGGTGCATTAACACGTAAATTTTCGAAGTGCCTTTTTTGGGTACAACTCCCTCTGGAGGGCGCGCCCATGCGCGTCCTCCAGCCAATACGTGGCGAAGCCACACCACTAAATTTGTAAAGTCGGATTACGGAATCGAGAAGGCTTTCATATGACAAGCAGCTGCCTGCCAGGGTTTGGTTCCCCATTATCTTCGTAAGCGGAGCGCCTGGTAAGTCGCTCGAAAGACCTCGTCGACTTGCGCACAACAAGCTTTCATCAAGCTCTATTTCCTTCCTTTTTGAGCGCGCACTGCGCGCCTGTAACTCATTCAGACTTCTACCAGAAGAAACCTGCTGCAACTCATTCGAAGTTGAAGAAAGGGCTTCACTGAAATACATCCGCGGTCAGGAGGTATTCATTCCTAAACCTCCGCCGACATAGTGAGATTCGGGGCAATAGGGGTGCTTTATTAAGAGGGCGTGATTAACGCTAACTGCGCGATATCACATTACCGTTCACAGCATCACTCTATTGCGTTGAGCACGATTCGTCACTAGTAGTTGCCTTCGTAGTCCTTGGCGGGAATTGGCCGATGATCGCTCTGTGCGATATGCACCTTTAACAGCTTAGTACAGGTGTGTAATCGACCTTGTCTTTCATCAGACGATAAATGATTCGAGCTAACTTGGCTGCGATGGCGCAGACAATGACGCCATGTTTCTTTCCGCTGTCTCGCATTTTTCGCACCCAGTCACCGAAATTCCCCTTCCACTTTTCCGCGTACATGAGGACGAGTTGCGCGCACTGCACGAGATTGGAGCGAAGCCTCTTGGGCCCACATTTGGTGATGTGGTTGAGCGTGTTGTTGCCGCCGGTGCTGTTCTGCTTTGGTACAAGCCCGAGGGAGGCCGCAAACTGCCTGCTGTTCTTGAAGCGCCCGAAGTCGACGCCAACATGAACCAGCAGTCCTACTGCCGTCTGAGGTCCAACGCAGGGAACCGTCATGATGCGCTTTGCATTGGCATCCGTTGCAGCCACCTGTTCCAGCCGCCTCTTGGCTTCCTCCTCTTGCTGAAGAAGATTGAGCCAAATCTCACGCCTGCGCTTAAACGAAGCCATCACGTCCTCAGGAATAAGCTCGGCATGCTTTTCAAGATGTGCCACCATGCGGGTCTTAATGAACTTCGAAGATTTTCGGACGGGACATCCGAACTCTTCGAGTCCCGCGTGGATCTGATTGCCTGCTTGAATGCGCAACTCCTGAAGGCTCTTATACTCGTTCTGCAGAAACTGCAGGGACTGCTGCTGTTGACTTTTAATGTAGACGTACGTGGTACCTGGTACGAAGTAAAGCTTGGCGATATAGGCGGCGTCACGCAGGTCATTCTTATGATTGATATTGCGAAGTGCCTTTACGTCGGCCCCTTTAACAAGGCGCACCTCATGACCGAGATCAGCGATACTCCGAGCATGGAACATGCTGCCCTTGCATGCCTCCATCAGGACAACAGCCTGAGGCAGATTGGACAGAATCTCCCGAAGCTTTGCATAGGAGCATCCATCCAGCCTTAAGCAAATTTTTCCGTTCTCATCGTAGCCGATGACATCGCAGTGATCTTTCGCGAGGTCAACGCCGATGACTTTCACGATTTTGCTTTTAGTCGAATTTTGTGTAGTATTCATGTCGAAGCACTCCTCTTGTCGTATGAGTATCAGGACTCAATGGCACTTTGATGCCGGTGTACTCGCATGGGCCCCGAGCCCGCTAGCGAGAGAAAAGAGAGAGTGCTTCTTTTTTTGCCCGTTTGTCAAGTTCTGCATGGATGGTCTCCGGTGTTCGATGCCCCTTGGGAGCTGACCATCTAATTAACGAAAACCAAGCGCTGATTTTCGAGACTTTGAAAATTCAAGGCATGATGAAGAATCACCATCTAGCAAAGGCGATTGCCGATGCCGGATGGGGTGAATTCATGCGCCTGTGCGAATACAAGGCGAAGCATGAAGGCAGAATCTTTGCAAAGATCGGCACCTTCTTTCCGTCTTCGAAGACGTGTTCCGCCTGCGGTCACAAGCTCAAGGAATTGAGCCTTGCAACACGCAGCTGGACGTGTCCACATTGCGGCGCTCATCATGACCGAGACATAAACGCCTCTCTGAATATCAAACAGGAAGGCATAAGAATGTTGAAGGCGGCTGGGCTGACCGTCTTGCGCTCGTAACGTCACGAGCCGTAGCCTGTGGAGACATGTAAGACCCGAACGATCGTCCGGGCTGTGTTGAAGAAGCAGGAAGCCTCGCCCGATTTGTTTTCAAATCGGACGGGGAGCAGTCACCACCTAATGATGCGTAGCAAGATTGCTGTCGAAACCTTTTCCGGGATTCTGCAGACAAGTGGCTACTCTGCGAATGAGCAGACTCGAAGAAAGTGTCAGGGATCAGAACAACAGTTGGCTGGTCTTGGATTCCACAAGGCAGCCCACTTGGCATCAGGACTCACTTGAAGTTCATTCGGAGCTCGACGGCCGAGACACAAGACTGCTGACTATGTGACGGACAAACAAGCTATTCGTCAGCGTGCTGAAAAGTGCAGCCGAACCCAGAAGAAAACAAAAGGGCAGGGTCAGGTGGACAGCCTGCCTTTTAGGTTTCCATCGATAACAACAAGAAGGTAGGTTGACGGCAAGTCCTCTCAAGCCATTACTTGGCGTACTGGGCGTACAGGTTCTTGAAATACTCCCCGGAGACGCCGAAAACGCGGCCGAAGCGTTCGGCATCGTCGTCCGTGAGCGGACGTTCGTCCTTGATGATGGCTTCGATCTCGGCGACCGGGATGCCGGAGGCGGAGGCGAGCTGCAGCAGGCTCATGCCGTTGCGTTCAATGAAATCGCCCTGAAAGATCTTGCCAAACGATTCGAGAGGGGCGGCGGTATTGGTCATTCTTGTTCTCCAAAAAGACGAGCGCCCGACTGGCCAGGCGTGAGCTTGAGCTCGAACGCATTCGGACCTCGGGCGCAGGATTTTGTGCCGGCGTTGGCGGGCATTAAGGGAAAAGATAAGGATAGCAACTTTTGCCGCAAAAGTGTAGGATCTCGGCTCAATTTCTCTCTATCTGCATGATAACAGCGCCATTACCTCTGCTCTACCTGAGGTTTTATGAGTCCAAAATGTTCGGGGTAAAGAGGCCCCCATCTTTGTCGCGCGTCTAAGCGTTCAGGCCTCTTCTGTTCGCAACCTCAGGTTTTGACGCATGGTGCCGTATTCCGGGACTCGTTGATTTCGGCGTTCCGTTCACGCAGAACGGAACGGTCGTCATGAGCGAGAAATATGACGTCTTCAGGCCCAACCGCGAGGTCTCCGACAGCTTCAAGCTGCGTCCTGACGGCTATGCCGACTTTGTCGAGTATCACTTCAAGCACCTGAGTCCCGACGGACCGACGGTTGAGGTCACCCGCGTCCATGTGCCGGGCATCAGGCGAGCGGAGGTTGACAAAGCTGTCGCCGTCTATGTGGACCAGATGGCCAAGTCGAGCGGCGAGGCGTTCGCAAGAAGGGATCCAACTATCTGTCCGAGACCTTCGACATCATTGTCGACGGCACGAGCATCGACGTCATGGTTGCACTTGCGGTTGCTCAGGCGGCCGAGATCGAGGCGCTGATGAAGCGCAAGGACTATCGCATGAGGATCAGCGCCGTGACGCTCGGCATCGACAGCAAGGATTCGCTCGAAAAGCTCTTCAAGGAGAAGCGCGGCTGCAAGGTGAAGCGCATCTGGCAGGACAAGAGGTGGGAGACCAAGGACGTGTGCTTCGGGTTCCCGGAAGAGAACGATGGGTGGGTCCACTTCGACGGCAATCACGCCGCGCAAGCCCAGGTCAACATGAAGTTCGACAAGGACCTCCACGACGCCCTCATTTACGAGCTCCGCTCAAGATACAAGCCCGCGCCGTCGCTTCCTTCCCGCGACTTCTTCCGGACCGTGCCCCGGGACGAATACAGCGGAACCGGTTGGAAGAACAGCAAGCCCGAACTCGTCATCGAGGTGGTCGAACTGCTCAAGAACCGCATCGCCGTGAACGCCTCGCTCGGGAATCATGTCAACGTTGAAGACGCCAGCGCGTCGAGAAGGGCACTGATTGCGAAGATCCGAACCGAGATCCACGATTATCCCGCCAAGCCCGAGCTGGCGAAGGGACTCTTCTGATCACCGGACACAGAATCCTGAGGGCACGGTTCGCCCTCAGAACCCGCGCCACGCCGGGTAATGCCCGATCCCTCCATTCTCCTTCCCATCCTGTCCAGTCCGCGTGGCCCCTCGTCATTGCCGCGCACCCGCCGGGCAGCCCTGCATGAACATATCGGAGCAAAGAGGAGAACGACGGAACCTCACAGTCATCCCATCTCAAACATTCTTCAGGAAGAGACGGATGTTGTCCTCAGTGTCAAAAAGGCGACACATCCGCCTTTCGTCTGGACTAACGTCTGGTGAGACCAATTGACATTGAAGGTATTGGATGTCAATTTCCAAAACGCCTCTCTCATCGTATTTTCGGGTTCTTCTCCGAAGTTTCGCGGCACGAACAGGGTAGGGCAAAGACAACAATCTAAGGGTTTACCCACCCTACCCGTCGGCAATTTCTTTAAAAATAGAGGTATGCGAAACAGGCGAACCCGAAACCGTTCTCGTTAAGTGCGGAATTCTTCATGAGGGTTCGCCCCTACTCGGAGGCTTTATGCAAAAGACAATCCTCGCCGTCGCCCTTGCCTCGGCATTCTCCATGGGCACCGCTTGCTCTGCAGACACGAACGTCAAAACTCTTCAAGGTCAGGGTATCGACCCGCTCCTCGAAGGCAAGTACCAGCTCGGCGGTGACTACACGCTCGACGGCATGACTGAGTCCATTGCCTACAAGGCAAACATCGACCTCAACGGCCATAACCTGACGATCACCACCGACGGCAGCGTCGAGAATGACAAAGGCACCCAGAGCGGCGATTATGCGTTCCAGAACCTTACCATCCATGGCAAGGGTAATCTTGCGCTCACGGTGACGGGTAAAGACCAAATGGCATTTGGTGTTGACAGCGGGTCCAGCCTGAAGGCCGACAATATTGCGCTGACCAGCAAGAATGGTTTCTGCATCTGGTCTGAAGACAATGGCACGAAGCTTGATATTGCCACCAATGATCCGACCAAGGGGATCATTGACATCAAAAGCACCAATGAGGCAGCGATCTATGTTTACGGAACAGAGACCAAGATCAACATCACCGATTTTGCCGTGCTGAACGTCTCAACCACTTCCGTCAACAATCATGGAAACGCGATCAACCAAAACGGCGGGGAGCTGAACATTAGCGGCGGCAAGGTCTACCTGTCGTCGGACAAGCGCACCGCCTTTGTGAGTCAGGCCGCAAATGCGGAGCATCCCTCCAAAACAACCTTCAACGTGAGCGAGCTTCACGTCGACGCCAACATCAATTTGCCTGAAGACGAAGATGGAATTGAGCGCAAGACCGGCGCTTTTACGGTGAGCGCAGGCGACGTCACCGTCAATGCCGACGTCTTCACGGTCAAGGTGACGGAAAGCGAGACCAATAAGAAGAAGGACATCTCCGCGCTGAACATTTACGACGGTCAGTCTGCATCCTCTGACTCGGACCCCGTTCTTACAGTCAACACGAAGAAGACGGCCATCACCGGCGACGTCGTTGCCAAGGCCGGCACTTCGACCATCAAGTCCGAAACGCTTCAGGTCACGGGCGACTTGACGATTCAGAAGAAAGCCTCCATGCCGCTCACCTTCAGCGGCAAGGACTCCTTCCTCACGGGCCAGGCGAACATCGAAAAGTCCACGGCTGACAAGGGCAACAACACGCTCACCTTCAAGGAAAACGCCGTCTGGACGGTCAAGGGCGAAAGCTCCGTTGACGCCCTCGTCGTTGAAAACGCCACGGTCGACATTTCCGCCACGGACAAGAACGTGACGGTTGCCTCGCTCACGGGCAAGAACGGCACGATCGTCATGGACGCCGCTGGCGAGAACAGGTTCACGGCGACCACCAACACCGTGAAGGAACTCAAGGCAGTAGCCTCGAAGACCGCCGACTACGTGACGACCGAAGAAGCCGCCAAGATGCTTGACCGCATCAATGCTAAAGGTGCCACGATCACGGGCGAAGTGAAGGAAGGCGACTACAACGGCTCAATCATCGTCGACCAGCAGGGCAACACCGTCACGAAGACGACCCCCCTGATGCAGGACGTCCTCACGCTCAACGGCGCCACGACGCTCAGCCTCAACCGCATCCTCTCGAACGACATCAGGAAGCGCATGGGCGACGTCCGTTCCGCTGAAGGCACGACCGGCGCCTGGGCACGCTGGGACGGCGGCCGCCTCTCGGGCGGTGCCGTTGAAAACGACTTCAACACGATCCAGGTCGGCGTCGACACGCTGGTGCCGAACCAGAACTTCCGCGTCGGTTTTGCCGGCAGCTACACCAACGGTGACGCCGACTTCACGCGCGGTTCCGCCGAAATGGACGCCTGGTCGCTTTCCGCCTACGGCCTCTGGTACGGTGACAACGGCATGTTCGTCGACGTGATCGCTCGCGTCGCGAAGGCCGAGACCGACGTCACGGCCGACGGCGCCGCGAAGAAGGGCACGCTCGAAAACTACGCCTACAGCCTGTCGGGTGAATTCGGCTGGCGCTACAACCTCTCCGAGCAGTTCTACGTCGAGCCCCAGGGCGAACTGACGTGGACCTACATCGACGAGGACGACCTTCACCTCGGCACGGCCTCCTACACGTTCGATTCCATGAACAGCTTCATGGGCCGCGTGGGCTTTGCCACCGGCATGAAGTGTCCGAACAACAAGGGCGACGTCTACCTGCGCGTTTCCGCTGTCCATGAGTTTGCGGGCGACCGCAAGATCACCGGCGCAAACGGCACGACGATCGAAGCGGACGGCAAGGACTCCTGGGTTGAATACGGCATTGGCTCCAACTTGAACCTGACGCCCACCACCTACTTCTGGGCCGATGTCGAACGCACCGAAGGCGCGACCCTTGATGAAGACTGGCGCGCCACCGTCGGCGTGAGGCACGCGTTCTGATCTACGTGACGAAAGAGTGACGTCCATGGGATGAGCTGACGGCTCAACTCGAACTGTCACCTCCAACCTCGCCCGAACGTTTCACGACGTTCGGGCGATTGTCTTTGTCAGGAAGGAAGAGGAGCACGCCCAACAGCGTGGGATGAGAAAGACCGCCGTGGATACTCTCCGCCGGCGGCGTTTCCTTTGCTCTCACCCGCCAAACCGATCGAGCAAAAGGGCGGGAGCTTCTTCAGATCTTCAGGCTTCTCAGAGGCTGCGCTTCAGCACCTCCACGACGTCCTTCCTCGAGAACGGAACAGGAAAGGCTTCAAGCGGCGCAAACCAGTGCTTCTCGATGTGCTCGGCCATGGCCTCGAAGTGCGTGTTGTCGATGCCGTTGCAGCCGAGCGTGCTCGCCCAGAGAAGTTCGGATCGAGCGTCGAGGTCGGCAGGATTTTCGAGCACGACGGGCGTGTTGCGGATCACCGTACGCAGGATGCCTTCGATGAGACCTTCGGCGACGGGAGAGATGTCCTTCACGAAGTACTGTTCCAGGTAGTGGCTCATGATGTCGCAGGAGCCCGCAACAGTCTGGCGGGCGGAAACCGTAATCGTATAGGTCGGATCAATGAAGGAGACGACGGGCCAGAGCAGGTCGCTCACGAGCGGAAGCTTCTCGTTGGTCTCGATGTTCGAGATCACAGCGCCGTTGTCATATTCGCTCCCCGTGGCGGCGATGGTGTTGACCGTCATGAGGGGCAAGGCATCGGTGACGAGACTGTTGTCGAGCACGAGATCCCAGGCGGGTCCGTCATGTCCGGCCGCCGCGCAGATCGCCTTTGAGGCGTCCATCGTCAAACCACCGCCGACGGCAACTACGAGATCCACGCCTTCAGCGCGGCAGAGGGCAGCAGCGCGGTCAACCGACGTCACGCGCGGATTGATCCCTGAAAACTCGACGACACGAACGCCTGCAGCTTCAAGGGCCTTGAGAACTGCGTCGAGCTCCCCGTTGCGGCGGACGCTGCCGCCGCCCGTGACGACGAGCGCCGTTTTACAGCCGCTTGAGGTCAGTTCGTCAGCCATGTGGTCGACCACGGCGCCGACGCCGACGCCGAAATGAAGCTTCGTGGGTGAATGGTAGGCGAAGGACTGCATGATCCGGTCTCCTTGTTCGTGATGTGCGTTGCGGACGGCTCCGTCACACGGCCCGTCCGCCTTCATGCAGGGAATTCTGCACCTCACGGCCTTTTCGTCTTTGCCCGTTTCTCTCAACGACTTGCCCAAAGTTCTTGAATTGGACTTGTGACAAAAAAGTCACGCCGCAAGCAGGAATTTTCCAAGCTAGGGAAATCACTTAGATTTAAGATCCAAGCGGGAGCTGGAAAGAGGCTAATCGACTGCCTGAGCCTCTCGCAGAGGGGAAGACGTCCGATTCGTGATTCCCGCTGTAGTCAACGTGAAGCCGACGGCGCTTCACGAGCGGGGGAAGGGCATTCTCCGCATTTCGTCCTCTTTGTACGGCAGGCGCCGTTGATGTATAGTGTCGCCTCACTGAACAAACGTTCATTCAGCAAATACCTCCCTGACACAGTGCGACAGGGGTTTAGGATTTCCAATCCACAAGAAACCACAAAAGAAGACATACATCATGAAGCTTGCCAGCAAGTTCAAGACCGCCACCGTTCTCGGCGCCGTGTGCGCCGCCTTCGCCGTTCCCGCCCACGCCGAATTCACCGGTTCCGCCGGTCTCGGCGTTCACGTCTGGGACGGCGGCTACCGCGACACGGACGCTCAGGTCTGGCCGATCCCCGCAGTCGACGTTGAAACCGATCACTTCTACTTCAAGGGTCTCGAAGCCGGCGGCTTCCTCGTCAAGACCGACGCCCACCGCCTGATGCTCGGCGTCTCCTACATGGGACTCGGCTTTGACGCCGGTGACTCGGACAACGCCCGGATGAAGAAGCTCGACGACCGCGACGGATCCTTCTTCGCCAACGTCACGTACGCCTGGCGCAGCCAGCTCGGCCAGATCACGGCCAGCATCGGCGCCGACATCTCCGGCAAGTCCGAGGGCTTCATGAGCGACGTGAGCTGGATGAAGCGCTTCGACGTGGCCGGCTTCGGCGTCACCCCGCAGGTCGGCGTTCTCTTCACGAGCGAAAAGTTCAACGACTACTACTACGGCATCTCCCACGCCGAATCCAAGCGCAGCGGCCTCGACGCCTACAGCGCCGATGCAGGCGTCTCCCCGTACTTCCGTCTGATCGGCGACTACCGCATCTCCGAAAAGTTCAGCGTCTACGCTGAAGGCACGGTCCGCTCCCTCTCCAAGGAAATCAAGGACAGCCCGATGGTTGACGGCGACATCGCCTACGGCTTCGGTGCCGGCGTTTCCTACCACTTCTAACGAAGTCGCAGGGACCACCCGTTCCTACAGCGCATTCAGGAAGGCCGCATGTCTCCACAAGGACGTGCGGCCTTTTCGACGTCCAGGCATGTCTCCAACGCCGTGGGTCCCGTATCCAATCCGGAAGCGGGACCCGCGTGCATGTGGATAAGTCCGGTAAATCAGCCCTGAACGATCAGGTTCTTGACGGCGAAGCCCGGTACCCGGGCGAACCTGTAGCACGATGCGCAGCTCAAGCCGACGGCGTAGGCTTCATCGCCCGTTCCCGTGTCGACCCGAAAGGACAACGGGTGTAAATGTGTGTGAAGAACAGGAACAGCCGTCAACCGTTGGCGGATGAGATGACCCTCGAGGAAGTCCCGAAAAAAAAGAAGGCCCGGCGCCTTGACTGGAGGCGCTCCGGGCCAAACGATGCCATGCTTCATGAGCAGGCAGCCCTCCCGATGGTTGAGGGAGGGGCGCAGCTCTGTCGAAAGGAAGAGTGCCGACGGAGCGCGTGAGGATGTCCCGTCACCGGAGGCAGGTGGATCGGACAGCCTCTTGAGAAGAATGCACTACTTTGCCCTTCCTTGCGTAAGGGGATAACCCTAGCGTTTCTCTGCTCATAACAGAACCGAAAGCTTTTGAATCCATGAGAGAATTCGCGCAGAGGAAGGCACGCAAAAGTGGAGCAGAAAATGAGCCTGCCCGCCTGCCTGAATACGGAAGTGTACTCATTGAGACAAATCCGGGACAAGTATGCTCTCCGGAGGCCCCTTCAGAACATATGAGAAAACCAGCCTCCTCACAGTGCCTGCATGACAGTCGCTTGCAGAACATCCACATGCCGGCAACTGCAGTACGACTGTAAGGATGACGGTCCCCGGAGGCCTCTCTCAACCCTCTCTCGACCGATGTCATGGGGCCTGAAGCAAGGCGCGTCGACGGTATGCAAGGCTGAAGTGTAAATTTTCCCTTACCTGATTTGACCTATGTCGAATCTCGAGAACAGAGGTCCCGTTCGGGACTTCTAAAAAGAAGGAGGCCCCACCAGAGAGGGATGCAGCACCTCGCCGGAGGGGCCCGGACACACGGTCTTCGTCTCAGTCGAATGTCATCAGCCGTCGATGCGCGCCCTGAATTCAGCGATGGCGCGAGCCATGGCCTCGGGGTCGGTCATGAGGATGGGATCGATGAGTCGGTCGGCGTCGGCCTCGTTGAGAAGGCCCATGGCGAGGACGGCCTCCTTCACGGTGACGCCGTGCTCTTCGCAGTAGTGGGCGACCTTCACGCCCTCGGGGTAGCCGAAGATGGTTGCGAGGACGCGCGAGAGCGCGATGGAGCTTTCGGCTTCGGCGGGGCAGCGATCCTCGCAGGCGACGATGCCCTCGACGCAGTCGCGCCTCAGGATGACGAGTTCGTCGCCGACGAGCTGCATGCTCTCGAAGAGGCACTTGTAGAAGGTGGCATCCCAAACGTTGAGGTCAAGTTTACCCTCGTCGTTGCCATGGAGACGGCGACGTCGTTGCCGACAACCTGGTGGGCGATCTGGATCACCATCTCGGAAAGCGTCGGGTTGATCTTGCCCGGCATGATGGAGCTTCCGAGACTCAGGGCGGCAGCCGGACCTCCATGAAGCCCGAGCGCGGGCCGCTGCTCATGAGGCGCAGGTCCCTGGTGATCTTGGAGAGCAAGGTCGCGACCTCCTTGACGAGCCCCGAGACCGTCACGAAGAAGTCTGCGTTCTCCAGGCCGTCAAAGAGAGACGCCGTCGGGCGGACCTCTTCGCCATAGATGTCGGAAGGGTGGCGGTAGAGGGCGTCCATGTAGCCGGGATCGGCTCCGAGCCCCGTGCCGGCCCATGCAGATCTCAAAGCACCCCGGAAGCACGGCACGGAGCTTGCCGGCCAGACGCCGCATGAGAGCGGCATAGCCGCCGAACTCCTCTCCGAGCGTGTGCGGGAGCGCGTCCTGCCAGCAGGTGCGGCCGAGCTTGACGACGTGCCTGAAGGCCTCAGCCTTCGCGGCGAAGACGTCGCCGGGCACCTCGACGCCTTCAATGATGCGGTCGAGCTCAGACGCTACGGCAAGGTGCGTGGCGGACGGAATGGTGTCGTTCGTCGACTGGGCCTTGTTCACATGGGTGTTCGGGTGCACGGCGTCCTGACCTTGCGACCCGTGAGGATTTCGTTGGCGGCATTGCCGATCACTTCGTTCACGTTCATGTTGACGCAGGTGTAGCCGCCGGCCTGCCACATGTCGAGCTGAAATTTCTTGTCGAATTCGCCCGCGAGCGCGCGGTCGCACGCCTCAACGACAGCTCGCGAAATCTCGGGCTTCAGGGCGCCGATTTCGGCGTTGGCGAGCGCGCAGGCCTTCTTGATGCGAAAGAGCGCACGGTGCATGCCGGGATAAAAGATGACGGGAAGATGGGCGCACCCTGAGACCTTCACCATCCGACTGGTCTGAATGCCGTAGTAGCGGTCGTCGGGAATTTCCATGGTGCCGAGGCAGTCGCGTTGATGCGGGTCGTGGTCATGGCCTGGTTTCCTTCATTGAAGATTGGGTTGAGGATTCGACGGGCGCGCTTCATGTCCGCACGTCTGATGAAGAAATCAGGAATCCAAAGGCCCTCACAGACTAGAATGAACACGATTTCTACCGCTCAAACACAATTTCAGCCTCAAACAAAACGCCTCCGCGTCGGGTGACGTCGGAGGCGTTCATACAGGTCCGTGAGGACTGCGGAAATGACGTTCGGAATTACTTCCTGAGCGTGCGCATCTGGTCGACGAGGTAGTCGATCACGGCGGGCGTGCCCTGACGGGAACCGGCGAGGTGGGGGCCGGTCGTGAACTTGCCGCCGACGCCGACCATAGGCGTGGAGTCGATCTGGTAGGCGTTCCAGAGCATCGTGGCGTTGCGGGACTTGTTCTTCACGCCGAAGCTGTTGAACGTGGCGTCCCACTTGGCGCCGTCGACGCCGGCTTCGACCATGAAGTCATGGATGTCGCGGGTGGCGCTGTCGAAGTTGTAGGAGCGCGTCTGGTAGATGATGCTTTCGAAGAACGGCATGCTCAGGCTGTCAAGCAGACCAAGGGCCTCGAGCGCGAAGTAGGTGTCCGTGAACGGAAGGTACTTCGGCTGCCAGGCGACGGGACAGATGCGGATGCTGACGTCCTCGGGGGCCTTCTGCGCCCACTCATGGAAGACCGGGTGGAACTGCAGGCAGTGCGGGCAGGTGTAGGCGAAGAATTCAACGACTTCGATCTTGTCCGCCGGCGTGGGGGCCATCGGGTGAACGGTCAGGTACTCCTTGCCGGCCTTGTAGGCGGGAGCGGCAAAGGAATACGTCGAAAGCGGAGCGAGCGCGCCGGCGCAGAGAAGATCACGACGGGAGATCATGGCGGGTTGTCCTTATTTTTACAGAAGGTGCCGTATGAAAAATTTGACCAGACCTGAGTTTAGCGAAAATCCCTTGGGCGAGGCTTAAAACGCTTGATCAGGATCAAATCCGTCAGGTGCCAGAGACAATTCGGCACAAAAAAGCGCCTTCGCCTCACATGTGTACGACGAAGGCGCAGGTTCGGAATTTCAGGCTGAAGCGAGGGCCCCGTCAGGGCGCGGGAAGCACGTGAGGTTGCCCTTGTTCGACTCGGGAAGGCTCTCGACCATCAGCTCGGGTCGGGCGAGGGCACAGAGGTCAAAAGGCAGCGACTTGTTACGCCAAGGGGCTCGGCCATCATGCCGAAACGTTCCCGAGCCAACGCAAGGTCGCGTAAAGACGGCGTTTTCATTGCAAAAAAATCAAACAGGACTAAGGAAAAGTGCCTAAAATGTCGGAACTCAGTCAAACAGAAGAGCTTTTTTGACAGCCTCACCATGACATTCGAACAGAAGACCCGAACCCTGGCTGCCGCCGCTGGATGCCTCGCCGTCCTCGGCTCCGCCGTCTGCGAAGCCGCAGAGGAGGGGCGGGAAGCGCCTCAGGAAAAGGCGAACAAGGACTTGCCGGTGAAGGTTTGCCCGAGCGCTCCCCGTCAGGAGGCGCCGGCAATGCCGTCCCTTGAGAGCGTGATCGCCGTCTGGGGCTTTCCGATGAAGATGCTCGCCGACGGCTATGTCGAATATGACGGTTGGGTCGGCCGTCAGGAGTTCGGGACCGTCATGGCCTTCTGGAAGGCCGACAGCAGGACGAGCGCCTGGTACGGCCTCATGAACTATCCCGAGGACCTCACGGAGCTGAGCCTCAGGTTCAAGTACATCCGCACGACCGCGACCCGATTCGAGGTCGACTGCGAAGGCAGAAGACTGCGCGCCGTCGAGCGCGTGCTCACCGCCGCCCCCTTCATGAAGGGCGAGCTGTTCGGCAGGCGTCGCCTCTCTCGCAATTGGGTCAACATCTTCGACGGGCGCATCGACCCGAAGGCGTCCACCCAGATCGAGGACCGCGATGGCGAGATCTTCGAGCGAAGCTTCGCCATGGCGTGCAGCAGACCCGAATGATCAGCCGACGAAAGGCCGTCCAGAAGGACGGCCTTTTTCGCGCAGCAACAACGGGTTTAGCCTGTTGCGGCGAGCGGCAGCGCGTCAAGAGAAGCCCCTCCGCAGAATAGGGTTCCTGTCAGGGTCTTTTATTTTCAGCCATATCAAAAAGGCCGGCGGATCGTCTGCTGCCGGCCTCTTCAAATGCGTTCAGGCTGAACGCGCTCAGGCGTTCTGTGCCTCGATGCGGATGCCGTGCTCGCGCAGGTCGCGGACCATGGAGGCGGGCAGGGGCTTCGTGGCGGAGAGCACGATGACGGGATTGACCCAGGAGAGGCTTTCAGGCACGTAGTCGTGCACGGCGAAGATTTCCGTGACGGCGGTGAAGTCGGCGGGGCTGCGAAGACGCAGGGTGACGGTGCCGGAGACGGCTTCGCCCGCCTCCTGACTCTGGGCCTCGAAGCGGCGGGCCGCGGCCATCATCGTGCGGTAGACGGGCAGGGCGACGCCCTCGACGTCGGAACCCGCCATCGAGCGCAACTTGTAGAGAAGGGACGCCTCGCGCACGGCGTCGTAGACGGGAAGGCCCTGAAGGCGCTTGACCTCGGCGATGCGCCTGACGGCGCCCAGCCGCGTGCGAAGTGCGCCGACGATGGCTTCGTCGCTGCGGTCGATGTCGGCGCGAAGGCTTTCAAGCTCCGCGGGCTTCTTGGTCGTGCTGTCGGTCATGGATGCTCCGTTTGGTCTTTGTTCTGAAGGCATGGAGAAGGGGATGCCGGCCGGTCGGCCCTGGCGTTGAGGCGGTCCCCTGCGGTCCGCATTTCACATCATGCCTGATTCCGCGCCTTGTTGGTGAAATCCCCTCCGGCCTGTTGATTCGATTCCGCCCTTGGAAAAGGGCCGGAAGGCTGCACTCAATCGAAAAGGCCCGCGCGGATCTCATGCCGTCGCAGGCCTCTGTAGGCTCGTCGAACACTGCGCCGTGGGCCGCTCTCGACGAAGAGGAATCTGGCAGGGAGTTTTTGTGCCGCCCGTTCTCGGAACAGGTCGCGCCTCCCTTGAGACACATGGTGCCTAATCGCTCATCGCTTCGCAAGGGCTCGGGCACAGTCGTTTCAGGCTTTCTCGCTGTTCTTCGACGCCCATCAAGGCGCCTCGGGTGCTCTCCCTAGGCGATACCGCCCAATCGGCGGAAACGGTCGGGAACAGACTGTCTTTTGTTGACAAGATCCCCTCGCAGGCGCCCTCCATGCACGAGCCTGAAGACGCCGACGCGGAAGATGCGGATGATGACGATGAGGCCTGCAGTCGGAGGCGTCGGCACGGCGTTCCCGGACGCGCGGCTCAAAACAACCATCGGACTTCGTCGGTCAGGTCAAAAAGGCGAGGGTTAACCCTGTGATCGCGCCGGAGCTTTGATTGATATCATCATTACGCACCGCGCAAGGTCTCCGCGTTCAAGCGCCGCCTTGCCGGCCTGCGCGCCGACTTTTTTTTTGACGCCCATTGACCACGGCTTCAGGCAGCGCGCGCAACTCAAGAGGAGAACCACCATGAAACTCACCACGATCGCCGCGGCCGCCGCACTTGCCGTCGCCTCGATGTCCGCTTCCGCCGCCACCTACGTGCCCGGCACCTACACCTACAAGGTGAACGCGCACAATGCCGCCATGACGATCGCCGTCACGGTTTCGAAGCACAGGATCGAGAAGATCGACTGGTCGAAGAACCTTGAGACGATCGGCGTCGGCCAGCTCGCCCTTGAAAAGGTGGGCGGCAGGATTCTCGAAAAGCAGAGTCTCGGCGTTGACGGCGTCACGGGCGCCACGATCAGCTCGATGGCGCTCAAGTACGCCGTGGGCGAATGCCTCAAGCAGGCCAAGGTTTCCGCCGAGGACCTCAAGGACCTGAAGAAGAATGTTGAAGAGTACAAGGCGCTCCCCAACACGATGAAGACGCAGGTCGTCATCATCGGCGGCGGCGGTTCCGGCCTTGCCGCTGCGGTCGCCGCCTCCCAGGCGGGCGCCGACGTGATCGTGCTCGAAAAGCTCGGCCTTCTCGGCGGCTCGACGAACGTCTCCGAAGGCGCGCTCAATGCGGCCGACCCGATCCGCCAGCCCAAGCTCGGCATCGAGGACTCCGTTGCGAAACACATCGACCAGACGCTCAAGGGCGGCCACAACGTGGGCAACCCCGAGCTCGTCAAACACCTCTGTGAAGGCGCCTATCCCGCCGTCGAATGGCTCGAATCGATCGGCGTGAAGTTCAAGGACGAGGTCGGCACGGCCACGGGAGCGCTCTGGCAGCGCTCCCACTATCCCGCCACTCCGTCGGGCAACTCCTACATCCGCGTCTTCGAGAAGTACATCGCCGAGCATCCCAACGTGCAGGTCATCACCGACATTGAAGCCAAAGACGTGCTCAAGGACGCCGACGGCCGCGTGACGGGCGTGCTTGCCAAGCACAACAAGACCGGCCGCTACACGCTCTTCAAGGCTGAAAAGGGCGTGATCATTGCAACCGGCGGCTTCGGCGCCAACGTGAAGCTCCGTCAGGAAGTCAACACGGGCGTCTTCAAAGACTACGACCTCGGCAAGAGCATCGGCTGCACGAACTTCCAGAAGTCCGCCCAGGGCTCCGGCATCCTGATGGGCAAGGAAGTCGGCGCGAACGTGATCGGCATGGCCGACATTCAGGTTCATCCCTGCGGCACGCCGGGCACGGGCCTCATGGAAATGATCCGCACGTCGGGCCGCAACCGCGTCTTCATCAACACGGACGGCAACCGCTTCGTCAATGAAGGCGCAGCCCGCGACGTCCTCGCCAAGGCCATCTTCGCACAGAAGGACTCGACCTACTACGTGCTCGTCAACCATCTGCGCTATCCGAGCCTCACGTGGGTTGACCGCAACGGCGCCAGGGTGGGCGACATGATCGATCTCGGCCGCGTCGTCGCAGCCGACACGCTCGAGGAGCTTGCCGCCAAGCTCAAGATGCCGGTCGAAAACCTCAAGGGCTCGATCGACACCTACAACGCCGTCGTACGCGGTGAAAAGAAGGATCCGCTCGGCTTCGTCGCCAACAACAAGGCCGACAAGGTCATGACCGAAGGCCCCTGGTACGCCTGCCAGAAGGTCCCGACCGTCCACCACACGATGGGCGGCCTGCAGATCAACGCCGACGCACAGGTGCTTGACGTCAACGGCAAGGTGATTCCGGGCCTCTACGCCGCCGGTGAAACGACGGGCGGCATCCACGGCTCCAACCGCCTCGGCGGCAACGCCATCGCCGACTGCATGGTCTTCGGCCGCACCGCCGGCACGAACGCCGCTCAGGGCAAATAATCCGTGACGGCGCAGGCCTGAGCATGCCGGAAGGCTCTCCTTCGGGCTCCCGTCCATCCGGGAGCCCGTCTGAAGGAGGGCCTTTTTCGTTGTTGAGCATGACGACACGGCGCCACGACGACCCATGGCCGCTCGTTGTTTCAGAGTTTTTCGGCGCTCGCCCGAATGCGGGCAATGCGTCTATTCTTGCCAGGGTGCGCCTGCAGCACGACGGGTGAATCGACCCGAGCCCCGGTGCGCACGAACGTTCATCAAGGAGAGAGAGACCATGAACACAAGGATTTCCGCACTTGCCGCCGCGCTTCTCATTGCGCTCGCCGCGCCCGCCATGTCCGCCGACGTGCCGCAGGGCACGATCAAGGGGAAGGCCTGGGTGCAGACCGACCGCACGATGGCCGAGGCCATGGCGCAGTCCTGGACGGTGCTGCCCGCATCCGTGACGGGCGACAAGACATACGAAGGCACCAACATCCGCGCGCCCGAAACGAAGGGAAAGGCGCCCGCCGTGATTTTCGTGCACGGCTCGGGCGGCATCAATCCGCAGATCAAGGCCTTCCAGAAGCGTCTCGCGGACGAGCTCGGCATCGCAAGCTTCACGGCCGACTCCTTCCAGCTCCCCGACCGCATGACCTACACCTCGCCCATCGACCCGATGGACTATGAGAAGATCCACGCGCTTCGTGCGAGCGAACTCACGGCGGCCGTCGAATTCCTGGCGAAACAGCCCTGGTTCAACGGCAGGTTCGTGATCGCAGGCACGAGCGAAGGCGCAGTCGCCGTGGCCCGCTACGTGCGCGCCGAAGCCGCACCCGCCGAAGCGGGCCGCATCATCTTCTCCTGGTCGTGCGAAAACAACTACCACGTTGTCCAGCACAAGACGAGAATTCCCGACGGCATGCCCGTCCTCAACATCATGAGCTCGAAGGACAAGTACTTCTCGCAGGCCAATCCCTATCTCGGCAACCACGAGGCCGTCGGCAACTGCAGCAAGGCGCTCCAGGGCAATCCCAACGCCCGCATCGTCCTCATCAAGGACGCGCCGCACACGCTCATGAACGAGCCTGAGGCTCGCGAAGCCGAGGACAAGTTCCTCAAGGACGTCCTCCTCAAGTAGTCGACGCCCGGATTCCACCCAATCCGTCATGCGCACGGCCCGCCGCAGGCTTCATGCCTCCAGCGGGCCTTTTCGTCCTGCGGTTCGTTGACTTTCGTTCGCCCTCGAACTAACATCGCCTCATGAAGGAAAACACCCGCATCCCCTTTCTTGCAGGCCGCCTCTCGGAGGCCACCTCAACATTCATTCTCGAGTCGCTCAAGCGCGAAGGCATGGGCGAACTGCTCCCGTGCCACGGCGACATCCTGCACGTGCTGACCGAACAGGAAACCGCCACCGTCATGGAGCTCGCACGCCTCACGCACCGCTCGAAGTCCACCGTCTCAGCCCTCGTCACGAAGCTCGTTGATATGGGCTACGTCGCGCGCGAGCGATCTGCCGAGGACTCACGTGTCATCAACCTGAGGCTTACCGAAAAGGGCAGGGCGTTCATTCCCGTATCCGAACGCATCTCCTCCGAACTCGACGCCCTCGTGACATGCTCGCTCACGCCCGACGAGGCCCGATTCGCCGAAGCGCTCCTCGCGAGAATCCTCAACGGCTTTTCCTCCGACAAGTCCGCCTGAGGCCCTCCGGACACTTCCGACGAGCTTTCCGCCTGATCTCAACCACAGCCCGGCCCTCATCTTTGCTAAGATCGACGGACGACCTCCGCGCTTTGATCCGCTTCGGGCGCAGAGACGCAAACCATTGCAAAACAGCGTGTGATGGAGTAGGATCCAATTTCCTACCAATTCACTCGGGAATTATGCGAACGCCTGCAGGACGGGTGTTCTCGGGCGCCGGACGGCGTTCTTCCCGGGAGAGTGGAGCAGGCGGGCATCCGTCGGGAAGACACCTTCGGACGCCGGACGGAGATCCCGCAGCACAACGACAACTCCAACACGCACAGGAGAAACATCATGATTCATCAGTCGAGCCTTGAACTTGTCGGCGGCACGCCGCTTCTGCAGCTCAACAACTGGATGAGGCTCCACGGCCTCAAGGCGAACGTCATCGCCAAGATCGAGGCCCTCAATCCCGCCGGGAGCGTCAAGGACCGCGCCGCGCGCCAGATGATCCTCGAAGCGGAAAAGGCCGGCCTCATCGGTCCGGGCGCCGTCATCATCGAGCCCACCTCGGGCAACACGGGCATCGGGCTCGCGAGCATTGCCGCCGCCCGCGGCTATCGCGCCATTTTCACGATGCCCGAGACGATGAGCGTCGAGCGCCGCATGCTGCTCAAGGCCTACGGTGCAGAAGTGGTCCTCACGCCCGGCGCCGCCGGCATGAAGGGCGCCATCGAGAAGGCCGAGGAACTCGCCCGCGAGATTCCCGGCAGCTTCATCCCGCAGCAGTTCGAAAACCCCGCCAATCCGCTCGCCCACTACCTCACGACCGGTCCCGAGATCTGGGCCGACACGGACGGACATGTCGACATGTTTGTCGCGGGCGTGGGCACGTCGGGCACGGTGACGGGCAACGGGCGCTATCTCAAGAAGAAGAATCCCGCCGTCAAGGTGGTGGCGGTCGAGCCTGATGCAAGTCCCGTGCTCTCGGGCGGCAAGGCCGGTCCGCACGCCATCCAGGGCATCGGCGCGAACTTCGTGCCGGGCAACTACGACGCCTCGGTGGTCGACGAGGTCTTCCGCGTGCCGAACGACGCCGCGATCGCAGCTGCGCGCGCCCTCCCGAAAGCCGAAGGCATCCTCATCGGCATATCGGGCGGCGCCGCCCTCCATGCCGCGACGGAACTCGCGAAGCGCCCCGAAAACGAAGGCAAAAACATCGTCGTGATCTTCCCCGACAACGGCGAACGTTATCTCTCCACGGTTCTCTACGCCGAATAAGACGCATCAGTCTCACGGAGTCACAAAAATCATGAAGGATCTTGAGCACGAAGCCAGCGGGAACGTCTTTCCCGGAGACCTCAGGGAGCGCGTGAGCCGCCAGATGATTCTGCGCGAGCTCGGAGAGAAAGGGCAGGCCGCCATCAGCAGCGCGCACTTTCTTGTGATCGGAGCAGGGGGCCTTGGCTCTCCCGCCATCCTCTACCTCGCCGCTGCAGGCGCGGGCACGATCACGGTGGTCGACGCCGACACGGTGTCGGTCTCGAACCTCTCGCGCCAGATCCTTCACACGACGTCGACGGTCAACGTCAACAAGGCCAAGAGCGCCGCCATCGCGGTCGAGAGGCTCAATCCCCATTGCCGCATCATCCCCGTGCCCGAATTCGCGGACGCCGTGAAGCTCAAGGCCCTCGTGAAGAATGCGGACGTGATCCTCGACTGCACGGACAACCTCGCAACCCGCATCGCGGTCTCGAGGGCCGCGCATGATGCAGGGAAGCCCCTCGTCTTTGCGTCCGCCGTGCGCTTTTCGGGCCAGCTCACCGTCTTCGATCCTTCCGTGCCCGAATCTCCCTGCTTCGAGTGCATCTTCGAGGAGGACGATCCGGGCAACGACGTCAAGGCCGCAGCCGTCGGCGTCTTTTCGTCGGTCACGGGCATCGTGGGGACCCTTCAGGCCACCGAGGCCCTGAAGATCGCCGCAGGCATCGGCTCGACGCTCTGCAGCAGGATGCTCTTCATCGACGCGCTCAACATGCAGTTCGACACCATCAGGGTGAAGCGCAGGAAGCGCTGCCCCGTCTGCGGCGAAAGGCACTGAAAGAGAAGAGAGCGCTCAAGCCAAACAAAAGGAACGGCCCCGAGACGAAAGTCCGGGGTCGTTCTGTCAGAAAAGGGCGTCCGGCTCCTCCTGAAGGTACCGGGCGCCCTGCCTTTGACGTCAGGCTGCGGAGCATTTGCCCCGCAGGCGCATCATCTCAGGATCAGGATCAGAAGGCGTACTTGACGCCGACCTTGCCGCCGATGGAGGACGTGCCGGCTTCGCCGCCACCCAACATCATGTCGACATTGAACATGAGATTGCCGTTGACGGCGCGCAGACCGAAGTCGGCCTGGACCGGACTCATGTCAAGGACGTCCTGGCTGTAGCCGAGGACCTTGACTTCCTTGTCGCCGAAGGTCGGGACATAGGCGACCTTGAAGCTCGGAGCAAGGGTCCAGCCCGCGGCGTCGGCCTCGAAGCCCGAGATGCGGAGCGAAATCGGCATCTGGACATAGGTGAGGTCGCCTTCGTCAACCTTGATGGAACCGACGGTCATGTCGTCCGTTTCAAGGCGGGAGACGCGCAGACCGATGCTCGGCACGAACTTGAAGGAGCCCGCGGCGAGTTCGTACTGGGCGCGCACGCCGGCGGAGTAGATGTTCGCGTCAAGCTTCTGGTTGAGCGCGGTCTGGTGGGCCGTAATGTCGTTTTCGGACTTGAGCCATGCGAGTTCGCCGACGATCTTGGCAGCGCCGAACGACTTGCCGGCATAGGCCGTGAGACCGTAGCTCGTGATGTCGTTCTTGATGCCGGAGACGTCGCTTCGCAACGAGGCGTCGCCGTACTGGAGGGCCAGACCGGCGGTCAGACCTTCAAGGACTTCGACGTCGCCGCCGAACGTGGCGTAGGCCGCATCGGCGCGGAAGCTGCCGTTGTTGTCAAGCTTGTCGGCTTCATAGCGTTCGCCCGAGACGTCTGCCCAGAGGTTGACGCCGGCGTGCATTGGCTGGTCAAGAGAGGTGCGGTTGGCAACCGTCTCCGTCATGACGAAGTCGGCACGGCGGGCCATGGCCTGAACTCCGGTGGAGGCGATGGCGCCGAGACCGGATTCAGCGTCAAGCTTATTGACGACGGTCTTGTCAGCGGCATTGATCGAACCCTGGATGAAGGGGTTGTCCGTCACGACTTCAGTGCCGTTGTCGGTCACGGTGCCGGAGGCGAGCTTGAATTCGCCGACCGAGGAATTGACGACGCCGAGATACGAACCCTCGGCCAGAACGACGTTGCCGCCGACAATGGCTTCACCGACGTTCTGGTTGACAATGAGCATGCACTTGTCGTTGATCGTGGCGGAACCATCAACCCGAGTGGCCACGTTGCTGCCGGTTGCTGAGCCGTCAACGAGGACGCTGCCGGTCGTGCCGAGCTGAAGCGTCTTGCCGACATAGAGGGCAGCCGTCACGTCTTCACCCCAGACGAGCCCCTGAGCGGAACCGATCTTGTTGAAGGCGGCAACGCCTTCAGCCTTTGCAGCGTCGGTAGCCCAGAGAGCGTTGCGGCCGGCAACGAGGTAGGCCTTGGCCGGGGTGGCGGCATCGGAGAAGCCCGCAACAGAGCCGCCGGACGTTTCAGAGGCGGAAGAGGCTTTTTCGGGGTCGGCAAAGATCATGCCGGTCATTTCCGAAATGTCGTTGATGATGACATCGCCGGCCTGAGCGTCAGTACCAACATAGACGTTGCCCGAACCGGAAAGCTTGTCGATCGTGTAGGTGGCGTCTCCGACCACCTTCATCTGGCCGTTCGTCTGAACTTCAACATCCTCAACCGTGCCGCCATTGGAGACCGTGCCGCCGAGGGCGAGCGTGCCGTTCTCAACCACGATCTTCGCACCGGCAGCGTCAGACGTCTTGATGATCTGTTCACCGTTGCCTGCGAGCGTAAGCGTCTTGCCGCCTGCAACGTTTACGCGGGTGGCTTCGCCGAGATCGATGGAACCGACGCTCAGACTTTCTTCACGAAGACTGGTAGTCGCATCTTCGCCGGAAACAAGCGTGCCGCCGATCTGGATGTTCTTGTCTTCGGCCTTGACAGTGACATTCGGAAGATCGACGTTTTCACCAACCTGTTCGAGCCCATCGAGCGTGGACTCGTTGACGGTGTCCTTGTTGATCAGATCGCCGAGCATCGTAACCTTGCCATTCGTGATGAGAGCACCCGCACTCTGCGCGTAGTCAAGGTTGTAGAAAGCGTCGGTGAGCGCGAGCGTGGAACCTTCATTGAAGGTCAAGGCTTTGCCAAGAAGACCTTCAGCTGCCGTGTTCGTACCCTCGGCATTGAGACCTGTCGTGAAGATCTGGGCGGAGGAAGTCTTAAGCGTGCCATTCACAGCGATGGAGCCGCCGATGGAAGTGCCAGTGACGTTCTGATTGCCCGAATCGTCAGCGGCCATGGTGTCAAAGGACGAAAGTGCAAGCGTGCCGCCGTTGGCAACGGTGACTTCGTTCTTGATGTTCCATTTGGAATTCACCGTCATCTGGCCGCCATTGACTTGAACTGTACCGTAGTACTTGTCAAGATTGCTGTTGATGACGAGCTCGCCTGCGCCTTCCTTCTTGACAAGGGCGTGCTTGCCGCCGTTGTTGGTGGTATTGGTGTTCGGGATGGACGAGGCGATGCTGTCGGTGTCGTCGGTGGTGACCGACGAACCGATCGTCAGAGTTGCGCCGGACTCGACGTTGAAGGCAACGCTCGCGCCGCGGTCAAGGAAGAGGAAGCCGCCGGCGGCAGCCGTCGGAACATGGTAGCCGTAGGTGTCGAAAACCTTACCGGTAGAGCCGGACGACACAGTGTTGCCGGCATAGGTCATGTTTTGGGTAATGTAGAGAGTTAGGTCTGTCGAACCAGCTTCTTCACCATTGTTACCGGTGCTGAAGTCGGCACAAATGGCGCCACCGTAGGCCATTCCATTGGCTGCCGAAGCAGAGTTCTTTGCAAAGTCAACATCGGTAAGAATAACATTGTAGTTGCCTTTCAGCATGAGAGCGCCACCAAAGGCTCCATCCTCGACCTTCCCCTCGGCATTAGGACCGGATTCATTGTCAACGGCTTTATTGCCATGGTATGCGCCACCATTCTGGACAAAATTTTCGGCATACGAGTAAACCGCACCGCCATAAAAGCTGGTATTGCCGGTAAAATTGACGTTCGTCAACCTAATAGACGAATTTGTACCGTCATAGAACTGAATGGCACCAGTCTGCTGATCGGAGAAAGTCTGACCCGACGCGGTGATTGATGTACCAGAAACACCTTCACCCGCCTTTCTCACCACAATGCGTCCTGAAAAGTTAGCCCCTTCAGCAAATTCGATCGTCGTGTTGGTCACATTATTGCCAACATAAATGTCACCGTTGGTCTGAGAACCCGATTCAAAGACGAGCTTGTTGTTTTCCGCCCTCTTGCCCTTTTCCTGCTGAAGGTGAACAGCCTTGGCACCAGTCGCATCGAGTGTGCCCTTGTTGGTAAAGGTGTTTCCCGTGCCGCTCATGAGGACGCCGATGGAGCCGGCAGCAACCTTGATCGTGCCCTCGTTCGTGGCGACGGCGTTGGAGCCTTCCTGACCGGAGCCTTGAATGCCCGTCGGAGCGACTTCCATGGCAACGCCGGACTTGACATCAATCGTCCCGGTGTTGGTAATCGTATTCTTGCCCGTGCTGCCGACGGTCATGCCGTAGGCGTTCCTGACGGTGATGGTGCCTTCATTGACGGCCGTACCGTTGTTGTCGGCCATCATGCCCTTGACGCGATAAGCCTGCGTGGCATTCTCGTCGGCCGCAAGATTGAGGTTGATCGTGCCCTTGTTGGTGTAAACGGAATCGGCACCCTCGCAAGGAGACCGTAGGCACGCGTGTCAACCTTGCCCGTGATCGTCATGTTCAGCACATTGTCAGCCTCGAACTCCATCTGGAGATTCTCGGCCGTCGTCGCGGAGTAGCCGGAATTGCCGGAAGCCTGTTCATATGGGATCTCTTTGGCAATGGCGCCGCCCGCCACAAGCGAAGCCACCGTAGCAGCAATCACCGTCTTCGTGCCCTTGGCCTGGACGGAGGACGTCAGTTCGTTGACGACCATCAGGGCGCCACGCGCCTTGCTGAACACAACTTTGAAATTCTTGTTCATGTTTTTTCTCTACTTGATGAAACTCCGCTGCCGAAAGTGGCGGCGGACACGAAGCAGAGTAAAGAAACATGGAATGAGGGGGTAGGGGGTAAACCCTTATACGACTCACCAGGATCTCAACGAACATTGCGCAACGGAAGGGGGTACTAAGGAAAGCAAAGGCCCTTCGGGAACGGGACATATTTCTGGAAAAGGACGGGGATGGGATCCCGATAGGGAACGCCATGAAGAGAGACGCCTGCATGAATCCTTGCAGCAAAGGGAAGGTGCAAATGCAAACGTTGCACGAGTCTGAAGAAGGAATCACTAGGGAGGGTACCGGGATTCCACATAAGACATGTCACCGTCTTCAGCACTCATCGCATCAAACGTGAATGAAAAAACCGACTGTACAAACCTCCAAGGCGATTAAAGTGTGGCGAAATCGCAACAATCATCTCGCAAAGCAAAGCACCTTCAAACACAGCTCAGTTCGTGGCGTTTTTATCAGTGTTCAGGCCTAACAACGCTGCGAAACCAGGCTCTACGTGACAGCCTGCCGGCAAAAAAACGAGCCTTCAGGCAGAGTTGTGGGTAAAGTCAGGCCCAGAAGGTGGTGTTGACCCGCGCCAACGAGCGCGAGCACGGATGCTGGTAAGTGATTCTTGTTTACTGAGAGGGTGCGGCAATGTGGACGAGCGCTCGGAGCGGTCAAGGCCGGGAGCGTATAGAGGAGGACGCGTGCGGCCGAGCATATGCCGCGTACGGCCTTGACGGAACCGAGTGATCGTCTAGCCTTGAGTGAGGAGGATGCCTGCGGCACCCTTCGAGCCATGTGGCGGCGAACAAAAATGTTGAAGCTCAAACTCATCCTGCGACGTGCGTATGGTTTTCGTAATCTGCAGAATATGACCGATATGATCATGCTCTGCTGCTCAGACCTGGAAGTGGTGCTTCTAGGAGACGATGCGTCGGCCCAATCCTCCTCTTAGACAAGTGTGTTCTGTACAAAAGGGGGTACCTGTTACACACAAGTCCCCTTGAAGAGCCAAAAAAACCGACAACCCACCGAAGGGGAGCCGGCTTTTTTCATGATGCGATTATTTCCAGAAGGGAGCGTCAGGCCTTTTCATCGATCTCCGAGGCGTTCGCATCCGGAGGTACGGATTCGTCATGGCGCGCATCGATGAGCTTGGGAACGGTGACGCGACCGTCGAGGAGATCCTGGAGCGTGACGCTCTGCAGGTACTTGTCAACCACGTCGGAGAGACCCTTCCAGAGGAAGGTAGCGGCGCAGCCTGCGCGCCGGCTGCAGTCGTCCTCGGGATCGAAGCACTTCATGGGCGCTTCGTCAGATTCGACGACGGCAAGAATCTCAGCGACGGTGAGTGTTGCGGGATTTCGCAACAGCCTGTAGCCGCCGAGCGGCCCGCGTCCCGTCTCGACCATGCCGGCCTCGGCGAGTGCGGGCGCGATCTGCTCGAGGTAGCGCCAGGAGATGTCCTGGGAACTCGCGACGGTTCGAAGCTTGACATAGCCTCGCCTGCGGGTCTCGTCGGACCTTGCGGCGCGTTCGACTTCGGCAAGCTCGATCATGAAGCGCAGGGCGTAGCGCGAGCGCGTGCCGATCTTGAGAAAGCTCATTGGCGGGGCGTCCTGATGACGGGATCGGGAAGATCCGCAACGGTGGAGCGGAAGGGGCTGATGTCGATGCCGCCGCGACGAGTGAAGCAGCAGTTGACCGACAGGGCCTCGGGGGCGAGCACGCGCATGATGTCGGCGTGGATCTGTTCGCAGCACTGCTCGTGGAAGCCCTGGTGGCGTCGGAAGGAGACGATGTAGGCAAGGAGCGCGCGTCGGTCGATGCGGCGGCCGTGGTAGCTGATTACGATAGAGGCATGGTCGGGCTGGCCCGTGACGGGGCAGCGCGAGCGAAGGAGGTTGGAGGAGAGGGTCTCCTCGACGACTTCGTCGGAGGCGGCCTTGAGGAGCGAGGCGTCGGGTTCGTAAACGCTGCACTCGAGGTCGCCGCACTCGGCTTCGAGCACGATGCCCGGGACGCGGGTGACGGGCATCTCCCAGCGGGCGAGGTCGTCAATGAGGACCTCGACGGGTGCGCCCACGCACGCGGAGACGTCGCGGGCGATGAGGCGGGCGGCCTCTTCGACGGAGGCGATCTTCGTCTGGGTGAGCGAGCCGATGTAGAGCTTCAGGGACTTGGATTCTACAATGCAGGGGCTCGTCGCGGGCACGCGGATTTCGCCGGCGGCGGCGACGGGAAGGCCGCGCTCGTTGATCCAGGTGATTTCATAGAGGCGCCAGACGTCGGTGCCGCAGAAGTCGTGCACGCCGATCACATCGCGTCCGAGCGAGCGCGGAATGGGCGTGAGGAGGTCGGGACGATAGGTGTCGACGTATTCGGTCGTCTGGCCGAGCAGGGTGCCGGCGGGCGCACAGGCGGACATGGCTTCTCCTGAAATGGATTCCTGAGAGTGAATGCTGTTCTCGTCCGCAGATTATAGCGGGACGAAGGTGAGGAACCAAAATGCAAAGAGGAGCCTGCGGGCTCCTCTTTGCTTGCATGATCGGACGGATCAGCGGATTACTTCACGGCTTCCTTGAAGTTGGCGGAGGCGGAGAAGCGGACGACGCGGCCGGCCGGGATCTGGATTTCCTGACCCGTGTGCGGGTTGCGGCCGACGCGGGCGGCGCGTTCGGAGGTGCCAAACGTGCCGAAGCCGATGAGGCGAACGTCTTCGCCCTTGGAAACGGCTTCAATGACGACTTCACCGTAGGCGTTGACGAGCTTCGTCACGTCGGCCTTGGCGAGACCGGTCTTGGCCTGGAGGGCGGTGATAAATTCGGACTTGTTCATTTCAATGACTCCTGAAGGGACCGTGAGTCCCGATAGTGCGGCCCGTCCTCCTGACGGACAGGGCCCGAATACCGAGTCGAACACGGAAAGGGACCCGAGCTCGACTTGGGCACAATCATAGCAAAGTCTTCTCGCCGCAGCGATTGCCCTCCAACGGATCCGAAGGGCTTCGGGGCCTGCGAACGATGCCCGCCCCCTCTTGCAATTTTTCCGAAAAAAGGGCAGGCATTTTCGCCCGAAAGCGTGGTCAGGAGCCGATTTCGAGCATTTCTTCCGCATTTCTGCGTAGATTTGCGAGGGTTTTCCGCCATTACGGAACCGTCGGACCGGCCGAGACACCTTTGCGACCCTGCAGAAAGACCCAAGAATTTACAAGCTGCTACCAATTTAAGGCCTGAAACAACCTTCCGGAATTCTGCAATTCATTTGACGCGCATCAAGTTTTCCCAAAAAAAAGAGCCCTGCGGCGGCTCGAACGTGCGTCCCGCAGGGCTTCAGAGACTTCCTTGGGCTCAGCAGATTCGCGGAAGCTGCTCGCCCGCGAGCCAGTCGACGGTCCGGCGTCCGCCCATGAGGGTGACCATCTCGACCATGCCGACTGGGACGTCAGAGTCGTCCGTCACGCGACCGATCCTTGCGGCGTTCTCGCCATAGGGCGAGGCGCGCATGGCGGCGAGCGCCGCGTCGGCCTCGTCTTCGGGGACGATCACGATCATCTTGCCTTCGTTGGCGACGTATAGCGGATCGAGTCCGAGGAATTCGCAGGCGCTCCGGACTTCGGGGCGCACGGGCACGGTGCTCTCCTCAAGAAGGATCCCAACGTTGCTCTGGGAGGCGATTTCGTTGAGTGTGGCGGCAAGGCCTCCGCGGGTCGGATCGCGCAGCACGTGGACGTGCGGGGCGGCGGAAAGGACCGCCTCGACCATTTCGTTCAATGGTGCGCAGTCGCTCTCGACGGTCGTGCCGAAGCTCATGCCTTCGCGGAAGGAGAGGATGGCGGTGCCGTGGTCGCCCATGGTGCCCGAGATGAGCACGGCGTCGCCGGGACGTGCGGCGCGCCCCGAGATCGTGCCCTCCGAGATCTTTTCGCCGATGCCGGAGATCGCGATGTAGACGCCGTCTCCGTGGCCTCGCTCGACCACCTTGGTGTCGCCCGTCACGATGGCGACGCCCGCCTCTTCGCAGGTTTTCGCCATGGAGGCGACGACGGCGTCGAGGTCCTTCAGGGGAAAGCCCTCTTCAAGAATGAAGCTGGCGGTGAGATAGAGGGGCCGCGCACCGCACATGGCGACGTCGTTGACGGTGCCTGCTACGGAGAGCCGCCCGATGTCGCCGCCGGGGAAGAAGAGGGGACGCACGACGTGGCCGTCGCAGGAGACGGCCACGGGGCGGGTCATGGGCGGAAGGAGCGCGCCGTCGTGCCCTTCGTCGAGCCAGGCGTTCGTGAAGTGCCGTCCGAAGACGTCGTGAATGAGCTGCGCGGTGGCGCGGCCGCCCGCGCCGTGGGTGAGGTCGACGGCGCCGTTCTTCATGTCGAGGGGGCGCATGTAAAAGTCGGTCATGGTTCTTCCTTCTTCCTTTATCGCTGATCGTCAGAAGTCTTCGCCTTCTCGGGCGCTGCGGCGCGGCGTCGGCCGTAGCTCCAGGCGGCCGCACAGGCGCCTTCCGAGGAGACCATGCAGGCCCCGATCGGGTTGGCGGGATTGCAGGCGCGGCCAAAGAGCGGGCATTGTTCGGGCGTCTTTTCGCCCCTGAGGATCGCACCGCAGGCGCAGGCCTTGTTGTCCGTGACGGCGCGCTCGGTCATGGCAAAGCGCTTTTCCGCGTCGAAGTCCGCCCATTCGGGGCGAAGCTTCAGGGCGGACTTAGGGAGGCGTCCGAGTCCGCGCCACTCGAACGAATCGCGAAGCTCGAAGACCTCGTCCATTAGGCGGATGGCGGCGACGTTCCCATCACGGGTGACGGCGCGGGTGAATTCGTTTTCGACCTCGTGGCGGCCGTCGTTCACCTGCCTCACCATCATCAGGATGGCGTAGAGCATGTCGAGGGGCTCGAACCCCGTCACAACGACGGGAAGGCGGTTGTCGCGCGCGAAGACCTCGTAGGGTCCCGAACCGATGATGGTCGAGACGTGGGCGGGGCCCACGAGGCCGTCGAGAACGGGCACTTCTGGACGCTCCTCGCTCATCTTCAGGATGTGGGTCATAGCGGCGGGCGTGAGCACGTGGTTGCAGAAAACCGAGAAGTTCTTCACGCCCGCGGCCTTTGCGGCCTTGAGGACAACGGCCGTGGGCGGCGTGGTCGTCTCGAACCCGATCGCGAAGAAGACGACCTCGCGCTCTGGATTGGCTTTCGCCAGCTCAAGCGCATCCATGGGCGAGTAGATCATGCGGATATCCGCGCCCTGAGCCTTGGCCTTGAAGAGCGACATGCCCTTGCCCGCCGGGACGCGCATGGTGTCGGCATAGGTGCAGAGGATCACGTTCCTTTCGAGCGCGAGCTGCATCGCCATGTCGATGCGCGCGACGGGCAGCACGCAGACGGGACAGCCCGGTCCGTGGATCATGCGCACGTTGGGCGGCAGGATGTCGGTGAGCCCCCAGCGGGCGAGCACGTGGGTGTGGCCGCCGCAGAACTCCATGAAGCGGTAGATCCTTTTCGGATCGGCCTCATGCCTGATCTCGGCAGCAATGCGCCGTGCGGCATCGCCCTCACGGTATTCGTCGACGTACTTCATGATGCGTGCTCCTCGTCGTGCAGCCCCGCGGCCTTGAGCGCCGCGAGGGTCCTCTGGGCCTCCTCGGGGTCGATGCGGTTGAGCGCGAAGCCCACGTGCACGATGACCCAGTCTCCCGGAACGGGGCGCTCGATGAGCGAGACGTTGACCGTCTTTTCAATGCCGCCGATGTCGCAGACGGCCTCGCCGTCGCCGGCGAGCCTGATGATCTGTCCTGGAATGGCGAGACACATGTCATGATTCTCCTTGTGGTTGCACTCGTCCGAGAACGGAGGAGGCGTCGAGCGGCGCGTACTCAGTCGCGCCTGCGGCCAGTGCCGAGCGGGCCCACCAGGCCTCACCGAGCGAAAGTCCGCCGTCTCCCGCGGGGACGTGCAGCGGCAGCGCTCCGGCGAGGCCCCTCGAAGTGAGCGCCTCGACGAGCCCCTTCGAGAGGGCCGCGTTGTTCATGGTACCGCCCGTGAGGGCGACAAGCATGTTTTCATTGTCGTCCGAGGCAAGAAGCCCCGGACCGAATTCTTCGACGAGCTTCGCCGCGTGGAAGGCGATCCAGTCGGCGAGCGCGGCGATGACGGCATTTTCCACGAGAGCCGCGAGACACTCGACGGATGTGCCAGAGAGCCTTTCGTCGACGACGCGGCGAACGAGCGGCACAAGCGAGAGCGTGCCGTCGGCAAGAATCATCCGGTCGCCCGCCTCGACGTCGAGCGTGCCGCAGGCGGGATTGTCGCGTCCGCGCACCGCAGCGCCCTCAAGACGCATGGCGGCCGTTGCCTCGTCGTGCTGATGGGTGCAGAGGCCGAGAATGGCGCTCATGCCGTCGAACCAACGTCCGAAGGAAGTGGTCGTGCCGAGCATGGTCACCTTCTCCGGATCCCCCGCGAGGAGCTTCCTGAGCATCGACACCGACGCAATGCCGGGGAAGAGCTCTTCTGCGAAGTCCCCCGCGCCCGCCATCGCCATCAGGGCGACGCCCATGCGCCAGGGTTCCGTGGCGGCCCTGTCGCCGCCCGGCATCGGCATGGACTCGAGGTGAGAGAGCCTCGCCCACGAGGCGGGCCCGCAGAGAAGAAGTTCGCCGCCCCAGGGGAGACGGTCCGCCCCCATGCCGACGCCGTCGAGCGCAAGGCCGAGCAGGGGCTTCACAACGCCGCGCTCCGCCGCCACGACGCCCACGTGGGCCGCATGATGGTGAACGGGAATGCAGGGAATGCCGTGCAGGTCCGCATATTCAAGGGCAAGTCTCGTCGAGGGAAAGTCCGGATGCGCGTCGCAGGCGACGACCTCGGGACTCAGTTCGAAAAGGGCGCTCATGTGTGAGACCGAGCGCGAGAGAAGCTCGACCGTCGGTCGGTTCGAGAGGGATCCCACGTGCTGCGTGAGGAAGGCTTCGCGATCACGAAGAAAGCACGCCGTGTTCTTGAGATAGGGCCCGAAGGCGAGGGCGACGGGCTTTTTCGCCGCGCCCGCAGATTCGGGGAGCATGACCGCCTCGGGCGCATAACCCCTCGAGCGGCGCACGAAGGACGTGCCTTCAACGCCCGCCCTCACGACCGAGTCGTCGCAGGGTGTGACGATGTCTCGATTGGAGAGAAGGAAGAGGTCTGCGACCCCGGAGAGGCGCTCGAGCGCCTCCTCGTTTTCGGTGCAGAGCGGCAGTCCGCTCATGTTGGCGCTCGTCATCACGAGCGTGACGGGAAGGACGTCGTTCATCCAGCCGCGTCCCTCGGGCTCGCCCGCAAAGCTGTGGAAGATGAGGGCGTGAAGGGGCGTATAGGGGAGCATGACCCCGATCGCCTCGAGTCCGTCGGCAACGCCTGCAAGCGCAGGCACGTTTTCCCCCGTCCTTCTCTTCAGCAGCACGATCGGATGCGCGGGGCCCGTGAGAAGGACCTTCTCATCGTCGGTGACGTATGCGAAGCGCTCGGCCGAAGCAAGGCCCGCGACCATGACGGCAAGGGGCTTTTCATCGCGCTGCTTGCGGCTGCGGAGCGCAGCGACGGCTTCCGGATTCTCGGCGTCACACGCAAGGTGAAAGCCGCCGAGCCCCTTGATCGCAATGATCCGGCCGGCCCCGAGGGCCTTCACCGTCTCGCGGATGGCGTCGCCCTCGACCGCCGTACCGTCGGGCGTCACAAGCGTGAGCTTCGGTCCGCAGACGGGGCAGGCGATCGGCTGGGCGTGGAAGCGCCTGTTGAGCGGATCCTCGTACTCGGCCCTGCAGTCGGGGCACATCGGAAAGCCCGCCATGGCCGTCTGGGGACGGTCGTAGGGAAGGTGGCGCGTGATGGTGAAGCGCGGACCGCAATGGGTGCAGTTTGCAAACGGATAGCGCCAGCGGCGGTCATTTGGATTGAAGATGTCGTCGAGGCAGGCGTCACACACACAGGCGTCGGCAGTGACGGCAGTGGTCACGCGGCCGCCGGAGGGCGTGGCGGAAATGGAGAAGCCCTCCATGCCCTGAAGTTCGCCCGCTGCGGGCTCGACGGCGTCGATGCGCGCGAGCGGGGGCTTGCCTGCGAGAAGCGCCTCGGGGAAGCGTTCGAGCACCTCAGGTTCGCCCTCAAGGTGCACGACGACTCCTTCGGCATCGTTCCAGACGGTGCCCGAGAGACCGAGCTCAAGCGCGATCCTGTAGACCGTGGGCCTGAAGCCCACGCCCTGCACGAGTCCGCGCACGCGAAAGTCCGTTGCGGCCTTCGTCATGGCCGGACCTCACAGTCCCGAGAGCATCAGTTCGGCGGCAAGCCAGGCGAGCCACTTCTCCATGCCTTCGCCCGACACGGCCGAGACACGCATCGTGCGGATCTTCGGGTTCACGCGTCTGGCGTTCTCCTCGGCCCTCTCTGCGTCAAACGGGACGTAGGGCAGAAGATCCGTCTTCGTGAGGATCATCAGGTCGGCCGCGCGGAACATGTCGGGATACTTGAGCGGCTTGTCCTCGCCCTCCGTGACGGAGAGGAGCACGACCTTGTGAGCCTCGCCGAGGTCGAACTCGGCCGGGCAGACGAGGTTGCCTACGTTCTCGATGAAGAGCACGGACTCGTCTTCAGGCACGAGGTGCTCGAGCGCGTGGCTCACCATCGCGGCGTCGAGATGGCAGCCCTTGCCCGTGTTGATCTGCAGGGCTCGCACGCCCGTGGCGCGTATGCGCTCGGCGTCGTTCGCGGTCTGCTGGTCACCCTCGATCACGGCCGTGCGAAAGCCCGAGGCCCTCTTGAGCGTCTGAGCGAGAAGCTCGGTCTTGCCCGAACCGGGCGACGAGACAAGATTGAGCGCGAGCACGCGGTGTTCGCGGAAGAACTTCCTGTTGACGGCCGCAATCGCGTTGTTTCGCCCGAGGATGTCCTCCTCGATCGAGATGGCGCGCGAGGCGGACGTCGTCGGGGCGTGGCTGTGAGCGGGACCGTGGTCCTGGTCATGATGGTGCCCGTTGGCATGGTCATGACGATGCTCATGATCGTGATCGTGGGCGACGTGAGTCGTTACATTGCCGTTCTCGTCCACATGGGCGTGCATGTGGGTGTGGTTGTGTTCGCCGCAGCCGCAGGTTGTGCACATCTTTCGGTCTCCTTCGCGCGCATCCCGAATTGGAGAGGCGCACAAAAACTTTGTCTATGCCTTCATTCTAGGCGTCTCGCGGATACCCCGACCTCAACCACAAGGACCGTTGCAATTGAGCATTGGTACTAGAAGAACGTCACCCAAAGGGATAAGATTGCAGGATACATACCGTTTTTGGAGACCAGCGTCATGGCCGGAAAACCGAACAAGGCCGGAAAGTCCGGCAAGCCCAGTCCCGCAGGGAAGCGCGGCGGCCGCAGGCCCGCATCCGCCCAGCAGCACCCCGGAGAAGTCCTTCGCGAAATCCTCGCAGATACCCCGCCCGCACTCGCGGCGAAGTGGTTCGGCCTCTCGGCGACCGAACTCGAGGCCTTCTACCACGGCGAACTACCGCTCACGCCCGCCATGGCCGAAACCGCAGGCTCGATATTCGGCACGGGCGCAGCCCTCTGGCTCGACATGATGGCCGCTTGGGACGAGGCTCACGCGACCGAGAAGGCCGCCCCTTGATGCGCAAACCCAAGTATTTCCTCCACAGTCACTGAATACAAGAAGGCCGCGGGCTCTGACACCTGCGGCCTTTTCACACACGGGAGCGAAGATCTGACGCCGATTATTCGGTCCTGCCGTCCTTTTTGCGAGGTTCGGCGACGTTGGCTTCGGGTTGAACTTGGTCGGCATTGGCGGCCTTCTCGGCCTCCTCCTTCGTCATGAAGCCGGCGGGAGCCTTCCAGTCCTCGCCGTAGTAGAGGCGAATGACCTTCCAGTTGACGACAAACATGAGCGCGACAATGGCGAGGATCTGGCACGCGAGGCCGAGGTAGTAGAGCAGGGTGGCATCAGAAGCCGCGCCGTAGTAGGCGTTGAAGAATTCCTGAAGTCCGAGTCCGGTTTCAGCGGCATGCCCGCCGATGAGTACGAGAGAGATCGCGTAGAAGGCGAGCGCCACGCGCATGAAGAGCCTCTGGGCGGGCCAGCGGTAGCCGATTTTGCGGGCGATCATGAGAATGAAAATGGGAAGAAGCAGGGGAAACGCCATGAAGAGCGTCCCGATGAGCCAGTTGAGCATGGTTTTCGAAGCGGTCGGATGTGGGTGGAATGTGCCGTGATGTTACCACGAGCTCCACAAAGTGGATCGATAATGCCCAACTGCAGACCGGAATGATTGCCCTGCGTCTCTGGAGAGGAACCTCCTGAACGCAGCACCCGAAATGCAACTCTTGTTCAGAAACAAAGGGCGGATTGGTGACAGTCAGACGTTCAAAAAAATGCAGCTCCATAACCAGCATTATTGCTAGCGCGGTTCAGGCGTAAACCTGAACACTCTAATTCGGGTTTGTGCGGAGATGCGCTCCAAGTGAGTGCAGATTGTTGAGCATATCCGCTGTCAGCGGTCAGGGAGTCCTCCGGCAGCAAGAGGAGGAAAGCCCAGCCGAAAGAGAGGATGGGCGTGGAGGAATCACACTGCTATAGCCTGAACTTGCCATCGGGTTTGACACTCAATCGTTCATTTGCCTAGAAAGGGACATGCCCGCATTGCGGTACTCACCATGACCGGGATATCAATGCCTCCCTGAACATCAAGCAGGAAGGCATCCGGATGTTGAAGGCGGCTGGGCTGACCGTCTTGCGCTCGTAACGTCACGAGCCAAAGCCTGTGGAGATGCGTAAGACCGAAGCTATGGCTGAGGCAACGTCAAAGAAGCAGGAAGCCTCGTCCGATTTGGGTTCAAATCGGACGGGGAGCAGTCACGCCGCCCTTCCGTTTGGAGGGGCGACCGTTTATTTGTGAAGTGTTCGATTTCGAAAAAGAGCATTGGCGGATCTCCTACTTTGCATCGGCGAAAGCCGAGATGCTCATAAAAGCCAATTTCTTTTTCGCCCTTAGGTTGAACGACTAACGCCCAACAACCGGACATCCTGGAAACGCCCTGCGTTATCTTCAAGGCCTCGACTAACAATGCTCCGCCGAGCCCTTGCCCCTGATAGCGTTTATCGACCGCTAGTCTTCCAAGCAGACAGCACGGCAACGGGTTTAGCTTATTCCGACGAAAACCCGCTGACAAGCGATCATGATCAAGAACAGCATTGCTAATGCAAAAATACCCTGCAATGCTTCCCCCCTCATCAAAGGCCACGTAGGTTCGACTGTTGCCATACTTTTCGTTATGAACAGAGCGCGTCCGCAACCACTGGTTCAATACCGGGACGTCGCAATCAAAGCGATCTAGAGCATCTTGTGGAATGTCCGGGTCGAGAGGCAGTGGCTTGGAAAAAGAATTAACGGTCATTTCCAACGCTCATAGGTCATGAGATGGCGACGACGTGCAAGAACTTCTTCACCAGGCGGCGTTGCCATTTCATCTAACAAGGCCTGAAATTCCGTATTGCTTAACGTAATCCTTTCCGGCTCATCCAAGACTTTCCTGAAAAGAGGCTGCAGAGCTTCGCGAATAATTTGGGTTTTGGTGCGCCGCTCTCTGTCTGAGAGAAGATTGAGAATGGCGACCTCCTCTTCCGGCAGACGCAGACTGATGGTTTGAGCACTCATATGGTGTCCTCCTCTAATCTATGGAGATACGATAACCCAAATCGTATTGCATTGCAATACAAGAGCGCCTCTTCATGCCTGCCTTTCCTTTTCCTGTTTCTCCAACTTGAGGGGCGGTGTCGCTTGAGCGGTGTTGATAATCGTTGTTTACGCATGAGACCATAGAAGTCAATCTTCGGGGACGAAGTCGATGACGCGCATTTCAGTGCCGCCCGTGGCAGCGAGATGAAAGCCCCCGCAGACGGGGCAGGGATCGCCATATTTGGCAAGCGGGACGGTTTTGGCGCAGTCGAGGCACCAGGCCTCTCCCCGCGGCCGTTCAATCACGAGCCTTGAGCCCTCGGCAGGCCCTCCGCGAGTGACGGAGACCCAGGCGAATTCAAGGGACGGGATGTCGACCCCTGCGAGTTCGCCCACCTCGATTCGAACCTCCTTCACGCGTGTGACGCCGCTCCGGCCTGCCGTGCGCTCGACAATCTCGATGATGCCTTCGGCAATGCTCATTTCATGCATGTATCACTCCTTCCTGCAGCCCGAAGCCTGATGTCAAGCGGCACGCAGGCGTCAAGCCCGAAGAGCGCCAGACGGATGATGTTTCTGAGAGTCTCCTCGTCGACGCCCGCACCGGAGCGCTTCAGATGCCTCACGGCGCTTTCAAGCGCCTGCTGGCCGGGACCCTCGGGAGCGAACTGCCACTCGGTGGGGGAAACCACGGCATGGAAGTGCTCGAGTCCGGACCTCGACTGCCTGAAGCCCGAGGCGTGTGTGAGAAGACCTCGGGCGGTCGTCGCGCAGGCAATCGCCCCGCAGGTGTCGGGAAGCCGCATCGTGTAGACCTCGGGAAGGGCAGGCAGATTCTCGTGCTCCCTGTGTGCGAGCTGTGCCCAGAAGGCAGCCGTGTCAAGAAGGCGTGCCGCCAGAAGCGTGCCGGCGGACTGACCCGCCGTGGCGCAGAGGGCTTCGACAAGAGGGTGTCCCGCCTCCCTCACGAGTGCTCCCGTAAACGAGGGCCTGCGGCGGTAAACGGGCTCGGCCTCGAAGTCGGCTTCATTCCTGAGCCTGTGGTACATCTCGTCGGCAAAATCCGGAAAGTCGAGCTCATGGGGTTGCGGTACAGGCGGGCAGTCCAGCGCACCGAAGGCTGCGGGCAGGGCATGGTAGCGGTAGGCGAGCGCCGAGGCGACGGTCGAGGCATTCGTCCCGTACCAGGCGGCGTACTGCACGGGCTCGGTCATCTCCAGAAAGGCTTCGGGAGAAATGCCGAAGACCAGTGATGCCAGAAGGCCCTCACAGTCGGCCGTCAGTCTGTCGATGAGGCGGTGTGCCTCAAGGAGGGCGTCTTCATCGACCTGCCCCGTGACGAGGTTGAACCCCTGCAGCGTCCTGATGACGCCCGAGAAGCCCGCCCGGGCCTTTGCATAGGCGGCAAGCGAATCGGCTTGAACAGGGACGCAGACGAGCTTCGAGGCGTCAAGCGCGAGCACGCGGATGTTTTCCAGAAGCGCCTCAAGCATCAGCGCGCGCTCGGCGAGACAGCCGTCGACCGTGCGGCGCTCGTCCTCCGCAAGACCTGCGGCCGCGCGTTCGGCGGCGTCAAGCGTGACGAGATGCGCGCAGGGGCATAGGCTGAAGACGAGCGGCACCACCTCACGGCAGCTCCCCAGGCTTCGGGCAAGCCTGTCCATGAGATTGAGCGTGCGTTCGTTGAGAAGCGATGCGCGTCTAACGCGAAGGTCCCCGGGACGGGACTCCGGCGCGAGCAGCAGATCGACGGTGATGACACCGGCATCGATCATTTGTCCGCTCCCTTCGCCATGCGGGTGAAGAACCCGCGGCGCGTGACCTGAACGGACCCGCCGTCTGCGCCGCCCTGCGGCACGGCCCTGATCGGAATGACCTTCCTGCCCGCGACGGGCGGCGTGAGTGGAGGAATGGGCGTGCCTTCCTCCTCGGTGTCGTAATTCGTCCCGAACTTTTCATCTTCGGGCACGGTGAGAATGGTCCTGAGGGCGATCTCGGCCACGGCCTCGGCCGCCGCCTGGTCCTCGAACTCCGTAACGGGACTCACGAGCGAGAGCATCAGATAGTCGCCGAGCAGGTCGTCCCTGCAGCCGAGGAACGGAAAGTCACCTGCGGGCAGCTCGAGCGTGCGGACTTCGCCCGCGGGCACGTCGACCCAGCTCTCGCGACACCCGCAGGCATAGACCACGATGACCGCCCACGGCGTCGTCACCGTGCCGATCCAGTCGTTGCCCCATCGGCGGAAGTTGTCCGCCTTCACACGAATGCGCGGATTGAGGATGGGAAGCCCCTTCATGCGGGTCTCGGCAATGCGCCCGAACCCCGACTCGAAGTGGGGCGCGGGCGAATTCGCAAAGACGCGCAGACGGCTCATCTGCGTCGGCATTGTCCTGCGCACGGTCTTGCGTTCGGCTTCATGCGCGGCCTGAGTCACCTTCGTCTCTTCCACGTCCCTCTCCCGTTTTTTCTGTTCGCCCGTCGTCCGCTCTCCGATGTGGGAGGCGCAGGCGGTTGTTTATAGAATGGAGTATAGGAAAGGGCGCACGCTTCATGCATCACCCAAGAGTTGATCAGGGCCTAGTCCAAAGTATCTAGAAGGGCCCATTGCCAAAAAGGCAGGACATCCTTCTGAACGCGAGGCGCTCAGGCCTTGAGAAGCTCAAGGAGCTCCTCAACGTGGGTCTTCGCCTTGACGCCGTAGAGCGCATGAAGGATCCTGCCTTCGGGCGAGATCACGAACGTGGAGCGTTCGATGCCGCGGCAGAGCCTGCCGTACATCATCTTCTCCTTCATGACGCCGTAGGCCGTGCAGACGACTTCCTCCTTGTCGGCGAGAAGCGGGAAGTTGAGGTTCTGGCGGTCGCGAAAGCCGCAGTGGCTCTTCACGCTGTCGCGTGAGACGCCGGCAACGGCGTAGCCGAGGGCCTCAAAGTCGGCCAGATGGTCGCGAAAGCCCTGGGCCTCGAGCGTGCAGCCCGCGGTATTGTCCTTCGGATAGAAGTAGAGCACGAGGCCGCGACCGGCGAAGGACTCGAGCGTGACGGGCTCGCCGTCAAGTCCGGGCGCCGAGAAGGCGGGCGCTGCGTCGCCCGCCTTGAGCTGAATGCGTTCTGACATAATTGTCTCCAAACAGGAATGCGATCCGGTCAAGATAGCACGGTTTGACGGCAATGTGCGCGCTTTCGCTGCAGGACGGAAATTCCCAAACCATCGCGATTCATCTTGATGCCGTCACTTCATCATGACAGCGCCTGCGGGGCGGATTGCAAGGAAATACAGGCCACAAAGTCCCCGTTCGGGGAAACGCCGCGAATGCGCTAGAATATGTCGACCCCCACTCAGCATGGACCATGACAATGGCACGACTTGAATTTGCCTCCGACTATATGGAGGGCTGCATTCCGGAGATTCTCACAAGGCTCACGGAAACGAATCTTGAAAAATCGTCCGGCTACGGCTCGGACGAGCATACGGCAAGGGCCGCGGAGCTCATCCGCGAAGCCTGCGACGCTCCCGACGCTGAAGTTCATCTTCTCGCCGGCGGGACCCAGACGAACCGCACGGTGATCGGCGCGATGCTCAAGCCCTGGGAGGGCGTGATCGCCGCCCAGACCGGTCACATTTCCGTTCACGAGGCGGGCGCCATCGAAAGTCTCGGCCACAAGGTGTTCGAACTTCCTCAGCGCGACGGCAAGCTTCGTGCGCGCGACGTCGAGGCCGCCTTCCACAAGTACATCGTCGACGGCAACCGAGACCACATGCCCGCGCCCGCGCTGGTCTACATCTCGCACCCGACCGAAACGGGCACGCTCTACACGCGCGCCGAGCTCGAGGCCGTGACAGGCGTCGCGCACCGCTACGGCGCTCGCGTCTTCCTTGACGGCGCTCGTCTTGCCTATGGTCTCGGCGCCACCAAGACCGACCTGACGCTCGCCGACATCGCCCGCACCTGCGACGCGTTCTACATTGGCGGCACGAAGTGCGGCGCGCTCTTCGGCGAAGCCGTGGTCTTCCCGAAGCCCAATACCTGTCCGCGCTTCTTCACCTGGATGAAGCAGCAGGGCGCACTCCTCGCCAAGGGCCGCATCACCGGTCTGCAGTTCGAGACCCTCATGGAGGAGAACCGCTACGTCGAGTACGGCGCCAAGGCCGTCCGCCTCGCCGAAAAGCTCCGCGAGGGCCTGAAGGAAAAGGGCTATCAGCTCCTCTTCAACTCCACGACGAACCAGACCTTTGTCAAACTCCCCGACGACAAGTACCAGCCCCTCTCCGAAAAGGTCGGCATGAGCTTCTGGGAAAAGCCTGACGACAACCACACGATCGTGCGCCTCGCCACTAGCTGGGCCACGACCGAAGAGGACGTCGACGCGCTCCTCGCCCTGATGTAAGGTTCCGACGCCTCCTTTCCGAACGCCCGCAGGCTCCGCGCCCGCGGGCGTTTTGCTGTCTCTTGATCCATGCGGATCATGCATGGTTGAGCATGAAAATGAATCACTGGAGATGGATCTGACCGAATCCTGCACTTTCTGCAAAGGCGGGCGGTCGTCCTCCGAGTGAGGAAGTGACGGGTTTTGCGTCCGCTTCCGACATGGACAATGACAGGAGCAATGCTCATGACCGTCAGACAGACAGCAGTCCGGGAGCAGCTCGGCGACTTTGCGCCCGCATTTGCGCGCATCAACGACGACGTTCTTTTCGGAGAAGTCCGGTCGAGGACCGAGGCGCTCGGTCTTCGGGACCGCTCGATCGTGACCGTCGTCTCACTTGTTTCTCAAGGCCTTGTCGACGCCTCGCTCGAATACCACTTCAATGCTGCCTCGGCAATCGCTTCGATCTTATGCATCACCACAGGCTTCGGCTCGTGACGTCACGAGCGCAAGACGGTAAGCCCGGCCGCCTTCATCATCCGGATGCCCTCTTGCTTGATGTTCAGTGAGGCATTGACATCTCGGTCATGATGAACGCCGCAATGCGGGACATGTCCAGTTTCGGGTGGCGAGACTCAGCGTCTCCAACTTATGCCCGCAGGCGGAACATGTCTTCGACGACGCGTAGAAGGTGTCGATCTTCACAATTTGCTGACCTTCCTGATGAGGCCAGCGCCCGCACACGGGCCCGTGCGGGATAATGAAGGGGAGGCGCTTTTCGAAACGCCTCCCGTCTGCACTCACGCCACCTTCCATTTAGGGCCCGATCCATGGACATCCGCCGCCTGAGGACATTTCTCGCCGTCTGCGAAACAGGCAGCCTCTCCCGCGCTGCCGAGCGCCTGCACATCTCGTAGCCTGCGCTCACCCGACGCATACAGGAACTCGAGAGCGAATACGGCGCAGAGCTCTTTGAGGGCGCCGGGAAAGGCATGACGCCGACCGAGGCCGGACTGCTCCTGCAGGTGCGTGCCCGCCAGATCGTGAACCTCGACAATGCCGTTCGGCACGAACTCGAGTCCGCGGGCAAGGGACTCGCGGGCATGGTGCGCATCGGATGCGTCGAGACGAACGCCGCCCATGCGCTTGCACGCTGGCTAAGGAGCTCCATCCGAGAACCCAAGTCGAGATCTACTCTGCCGACGGCGACGACCTCAAGGCCCATCTCGATGCGGGCACGATCGACGCCGCAGTGCCGCTCGCCCGCGAGACGGCCGTCACCACCGGCATGCTCGAAGGCCTTCCCCTGATGCGCCCGCACCGCCACATTCTGCGCGACGCGTTTGAAGAGTGGTTGGCGAATCCGCCTCACGCATGACGGTGGCGGCTTCATCAATCGTCATCAATTCCCTTCATGACGCTCGCAGGAGATGCCCGCACGGTGATGCTCGTGGTCAAGGGCGCCTTCGACATGAGGCCGCCCGAGGGGCTGGTCTTCATTCCGCTCGGTCCGCCACGCACCTCGGAGCAGATTCTTGTCCGTCGCAGAAACGCGGCGCTCTCGAGCGCCGCTGAGGCGTACTGGGCTCATGCGGCCCGAAGTACAGGGAGAGACGATCCCGCCGAATGAATTCACCCGATAAGAAAAGCCCCGGGATTCACATGGAATTCGGGGCTTTGTTCGTCAATCAGCCGGCCTTGAGAGGCGGGCGGAAGACGCAATTACTTGCGGAAGGCGGCTTCGAGGGCCGGCACAACCTGCTTCTTGCGGCTCATGACGCCGTCGAGCCAGAGGTTGGAGCCTTCGACGAAGGTCTTGCCGAAACCTTCGGCGATGCGGGCGGGATCGTCGGAGACCATAAGAAGTTCGGAGCCTTCCTTCATGATGTCCGTGAGGAGCAGAAGGGCGGAGTGACGACCTTCCTCGGACTTGACGGCGGCGAGCTCGGCTTCGAGCGCGGCCTTCATGTCGGCGACGAGGTCAAGGGAGACGAGTTCGAGCTGACCAACGCCGACCTTGCAGCCGTTCATGTTGAAGTCCTTGAAGTCGCGGAAGATGAGAGAGCGCGGGGTGCAGCCGGCGACGGCGGACTTGGCGGTGAAGAGCTCCATGCCAAGGGCCTGGATGTCGGCGATGCCGGCGATTGCGGCGAGTTCCGCGGCAGCCTGGCGGTCCATGTCGGTGGTCGTCGGAGACTTGAAGATCACCGTGTCGGAGAGAATGGCGCAGAGCATGGCGCCGGCGATGTTGGCCGGGATTTCAAAGCCCATGTAGTCGTACATGCGCTTGAGGATGGTGTTCGTGCAGCCGGCCGTCCAGATGATGCATTCGAGCGGAGCCGTGGAGGTCACGTCGCCGAGCTTGTGATGGTCGACGATGCCCTTGAGGTTGCACTCATCAATGTCGGCGGGAGCCTGGGCCTTGTCGGAGTAGTCGACGAGGTAGACGTCGCGGCCGGCGACGCTCGTCACGATTTCCGGAGCTTCAAGGCCGAAGCGCTCGAGGATGAAGGCCGTTTCCGGGGCGGGCGTGCCCTGGGCGGCCGGCACGACGTCCAGACCACGCTGCTTGTAGAGATGCGCGCAGGCAATGGCGGAAATGATGCTGTCGGAGTCGGGGTTCTTATGACCAAGAATGAGAGCGGACACTTTGAGGCCTTTCTAAAAAGGGGATGAATAAAAATTCCGGATATTGTAGCGGACTTTGAGCGGCTCGGGCGGGCTGGCCGCACAGGTCCGGCCCTCTGCCGACGGCGGCCGAGTCTTGCCACGCAAATTCGACGATGCGAACGCGAAGCATTCTCTTACAAAAGGCGACGCGCGCTTCTTGACAATACAGATATTTGAAATATAAGATTTGTTCAACCAACATCGAACGGGCCCGTGACGATGTCAGTCCGCATCCGCCGCCAGGCGAGATGCGCTTCACCGACAAGAATTCCATTGCAACTGGGAGACCAATCCATGCTGACACCCCGACAGATCGAACAAGTCAAGGCCACCGTGCCGGTACTTCGTGAACACGGCGTTTTGCTCACAACGCACTTCTACCGCCGCATGCTCGAAGGAAATCCCGAACTTCGGAACATTTTCAACCAGGCTCATCAGGCCCGCGGACGTCAGCAGAAGGCACTGGCTGAAGCCGTCCTCGCCTACGCAGAAAACATCGAAAATCCGGCCGTGCTTCTGCCCGCGGTCAAGTTCATCGCCTCGAAGCACGCAACGGTCGGCATCCGCGCCGAGCACTATCCGATTGTCGGCCGGCATCTTCTGGCCTCCATCAGGGAGGTTCTCGGAGAAGCGGCCTCCGATGAACTCCTCGAAGCATGGGGTGCCGCATACGGGCAGCTCGCCGACCTGATGATCGAAGTCGAGAGTGGCATCTACGAGGCTCAGGCGAACGCCGACGGCGGCTGGTCTGGCTGGCGCCCCTTCATCGTCTCGAGACGCGTCGAAGAGACGCCCGACGTCGTGAGCCTTTACCTGACGCCTGCAGATGGCGGGAAGGTGCCTGTCTGGAAGCCCGGCCAGTTCGTGTCGGTGCGCGCCTATCTGCCCGAATTGAAGCTCGTCCAACCGCGCCAGTATTCGCTCTCGGCGGCACCGGAGGACCGGAGCCAGCTCCGCATTTCCGTCAAGCGCATTGCCGCCGCGGGCGATGCCCCCGCCGGCCTCATGTCCAATCATCTGCACAAGTGCCTCAAGGCCGGCGACACCATCGACGTCTCGGCACCCGCCGGCGAATTCCATCTTGCCGAAGGTACGAATCCGGTGTTCCTCGCCGGAGCCGGCATCGGCGTCACTCCGATTTTCGCCATGCTCGAATCGATCGCACGAAACACGCCCGAGCGTCAGGTGACCTTCGTTCAGGTTGCCCGCACGGCGTCTGAACTCGTCTTCGTGAATGAGGTTCGTGAGGCTGCCGGCAAGCTGAAGAACGCGAAGCTGCTTGCATTCGTGACACAGCCTGCCGAAGCCGACACGACCATCAAGTGTCCGTGCGTTAAGCTCGGTGCCCGTCCGAGCGTGGAGGACATCAGGGCGCTTGCACCGTCGGCCGACGTCGACGCCTATCTCTGCGGCCCGGGCGACTTCATGTCAGGGATGCGCGCCGCTCTCGAAGCTGCTGGCGTTCCGGCACGGCAGATCCACGCTGAAGTGTTCGGAACGGGCAGCGAGGCCTGATCCGAATTCTGCGGACCGCTTTCGATCCCTTTAAGGGATCGGGAGCCGTCCAGGCGAAGGCCATGGACGCTGCCGTCCATCGAGTATGATACGGGAATCTCCTCACGGAAATTCCCGTTTTCTCATCCTTTCTCCGAACCGACCATGCACCTGAAGCGATTTACAGACCTTGGCCTGAGAATTCTGATGCACCTTGCCAACGAGGCCGACCCCGAGACGCCCCATTCGGTGCCGGAGCTCTCGAGATTCCTCTGCTGGAACCAGAATCTGGTCATCAAGACCGCAAACGCCATGGTCAAAGCCGGGTGGCTTTCCGCCGTTCGCGGCCGGCACGGCGGGCTCAGGCTGGCCTGCAAACCTGAAGACCTGCGAATCGGCGACGTCGTGCGCACACTCGAAGACAATGACATGCTCGTCGACTGCAACGAGCCGCCCTGTCCCTTTGCCGGCAGATGCGTGCTGATCGATGCGCTCGCCAGAGCCCGGGAAGCCTTCTACAAGGAACTCAACCAATACACGCTCGCCGATCTCCGCCGCAGCGGGCCGGGGAATGGCGTTTCGAACCTGATGTGCTCGAGGGCGCAAACCATTTCCGACGAGCCGGCCGACGACCCGGGCGGGTCAGAACACCGGATGGAACAGGCCTCAGTCAGGCAGCAAGCATGAGACGCACGCCGGGACGGCGCTGCCGTCGGAGGGCTTCAGTGGCTCGTTTCTGACGTGCAGGAACGGGCACTCAAGTCGCGGATAAAATGACGGTACCCATGTTGTCCAGAAGGAGCTCCGACCATGAATCACACAAACTTGCATCCCATGCGCCGCCCTGACCGCGCGGCCTCCGAGGACTTTGCCCGCCGCACCGCGAACGAGGCTCCCTACGGCACGCTCGTGACGGCGTCCGCCTCGGGCGAACCGTACGGCACGCCCGTCTCGCCCGTCATCGAGGACGACAAGATCTACTTTCACGCGGCGGCAGGTGCAGGTCGAAAGTTCGAGAACCTAACCGCAAACCCGCGCTGCTCGATGGTCTTCGTCAGCATGACCGAGCCCGACGAACCGGCCTTTTCGATGAACTACCGCTCTGCGGTCTTCGAGGGGCGCGCGACGCTCGTCACGGACGAAATCGAGAAGATGCACGCGCTCTGGCTCATCGGCGCGCGCTGGGCGGGAAGCCAGCCCATTGCGAAGAGGCGTGCCTACATCGAGGGCGACATGGCCCGCTGCGACGTCTGGCGCATCGACGTCAACGTCATCTCCGGGAAGACCCGCGAGATGAGGCGCTGAACAGAGCCTTTTCTCAGAACTTCGGGAACGCCTCGGCCGCCTCGAAGTGCACGGGAATGCCCGTCGTCGGGTGAGGAATCGTGAGCTCGGCCGCATGGAGGCAGAGTCGCGAGGTCTTCTCCTCGGCGAGGATGCCGCGGCTGCCGTAAAAGCTGTCGCCGTCGATCGGAAGGCCGATGCCTGCAGCGTGCGCGCAGTGCACGCGCAGCTGGTGCGTGCGGCCCGTCTCGGGCCAGAGGCTCACGAGGGCCTTGCGCCTGCCGTCGGGCATCGTCTCGACGCGCAGAAGCTCCCAGTCGGTGGCGGCGGGCTTGCCGCCCTCGGCTTCGGAGAGCACGCACTGGCGCGGACGATCAAGCCTGTTGAGGGCGAGCGGAAGCTCGATCCTGCCCGACATCTGCTCGGGGACGCCCTCGAGCCTCGCCACGTAGCGCTTCATCGCAAGTCCCTCGCGAAAGCTCTCGTGAAGCGCCTTCTCGGCCCTGAGGCTTCTCGCAAAGAGCAGAACCCCCGAGGTGTCCATGTCGAGCCTGTGCACGATGCGCAGCGGCCCGAACTGCTTTTCAAGAATCTCCTTGGCGGAGGTCGTCTCCCTCACGCCCGGCACCGAGGCGAGCCTCGTCGGCTTGTCGATCACGACGATGTCGTCATCGAAATAAAGCACCGGAAGGGTCTCAAAATCCTCTTCGGACGCGATGGCCGACACGGGTGCGGCGGGGAGGCCTTCGACGAGACGCTCGTAGAGCCACTTCGCGGCGGCCCTCGGCGGGTAGAAGGTCCCGTCAAATCGTATTTCGTGCGCGGGCGTCGGGCCGCACCACCATTCGGCAAGCCCGATGATCCTCGCGTTCCCCGAGATCCGCCCCCGGACGGCGGCTTCGTTTCGTGCCGCAACGAGCGCCACGACGGGGCTCGTGAGCGCATCCGTCACCGCCATGCGCCAGCCCGCCTTTCTGGCCTCGAGCTCTCGCCCGCCCTGCATTTCGGGCAGATCGGGGTAGGGCTCGAACATCGCCTTGAGAAAGTCCCTCACCGTAAACCTCACGCCGCGTCCGTCGACGAGCGTGCGCTCGGGCACCTCGTCCCTCGACATCCCGGGCCAGAGCGCCGCCGCCCTGAGGGTCGACCAGTCGCGGCCTTCGCCGCCCGCACCGCACAAGGCCCGGCTCACGGGCTCGAAGGCATGCTCGGCATGCATGCCCGCCTCATCCTCGAAGACAAGCACGCCCGCACGTCCTGTGAAGCCCTCGGGAACGGGAACGAGGCGCGCCCGAGCGACGAGCTCGGGCGAAGGCGGGGTGCCGAACGGGGAGGGAAAGAGGATTTCGTGCATGGCTCAAGCCTTCATCGATTGTGGGACGAATGTCGGGATTCTACGGAATCCTCGGCGAACCGCGGAAAATGAGACATGTTAGGCGGTAACATCTAGGGGTTTTTACGGATTTCGTTCGTGTTTTGCGTGTGCGCGAACGCCGAAGGCGGGGAGCGCGCGCTATAGTTTTTTCCTTTCCCTCGTCCGATGCGGCGTCAGACCGCAGGAGCGAGGGCCGCGCGGGTGCGTCTGACGCCCGTTCTCGGACCCCCACCATCACACAGGAGCAGCTTTCCATCATGACCAAGCGTCTTAGCCGCGTCTTCCGGTTTGCCGAGCCGATCGTTCACGGCTCGCTCATCCGGCAGATTCTCGTCGCGCTCGTTCTGGGCGCCGCGCTCGCCTTCGTCTGGCCCACGGCCGCGAAGGACGTCGGCATTCTCGGCGAGATCTTCGTGACGGCCCTCAAGGGCGTCGCCCCCGTCCTCGTCTTCGTGCTCGTGACGAGCGCGATTGCGAATTCGTCCATGTCCACCGAGATGCACATCCGTCCGGTGATCGCGCTCTATCTGGCGTCGACCTTCGGTGCGGCCATGGCCTCGGTTGCCGTGAGCTTCATGTTCCCGACGACGATCACGCTCACGGGGGCCGCGCAGTCCTCAGCGGCGCCCGGCGAAATCTCCCAAGTGCTCACGCAGCTCCTTCTCAACGTGGTCGACAATCCCGTGCGCGCCATTGCGAACGCGAACTACATCGGCATCCTCGCCTGGGCGGTGGCCGTGGGCATGATCCTGAGGAAGTCCCGCGAGGAGACCCGCATCGTGCTGGGCGACGCCTCGTCGGCCGTCTCCTCGATCGTGCAGATTGTGATCCGCTTTGCGCCGATCGGCATCTTCGGCCTCGTGTCCCACACGCTCGCCACGGAAGGCTTCCAGGTGATGCTCGAGTACGCGCAGCTTCTTCTCGTGCTGCTCGGCGCCATGGCCTTCGTCGCGCTCGTGCTCAATCCCTTCATCGTCTGGGTCGCCACGCACGACAATCCGTACCCGCTCACCTTCATGGTGCTGCGCGAGTCCGGCGTCTCCGCCTTCTTCACGCGCTCGTCGGCCGCGAACATTCCGGTCAACATGGACATCTGCCGGCGCCTGAAGCTGCCCGAATCCACGTATGCGATCTCGATTCCCGTGGGCTCCACGATCAACATGGCGGGCGCCGCCGTCACGATCACGGTGATCACGCTCTCGGCCGCGCACTCGCTCGGCATCCAGGTCGACATGTTCTCGGCGATCTTCCTCTCCGTCATCGCGAGCGTCTGCGCCGCGGGCACCTCGGGCGTTCCCGGCGGCTCGCTCATGCTGATCCCGCTCGCCTGCGGCCTCTTCGGCATCGACCAGGACACCGCCATGCAGGTCGTGGCCGTGGGCTTCATCATCAGCGTCCTGCAGGACTCGACCGAAACTGGCCTCAACTCCTCCTCCGACGTCCTCTTCACGATCGCCGCCTGCTACCGCGCCGACCGAATCAGGGCCGAGCAGGAGGCCGCGAAAAACAACTGCGGCAATAACTGAGAATATCTGTAAAATACGATGGTTTGCCTAGGGGCGGTCAGTCGAAACCGCCCCAGGGGCAACGCCAGACATTCCGGCGCGGACGGTCGCCTTACGCCGTCCGCGCCTTTTTGCAACCCACATTTTCCCTAGGCATTCCCACACATGACCGAAGCCGACCTGACACCCAAGGCGCCGCTCGTACGCGAGGACGAGCACCCTCAATTTGAAAGAACCATGAAGGCCCGTCACCTGATCATGCTGTCCCTGGGCGGCGTGATCGGGACGGGCCTTTTCTTCAACACGGGCTTCGTGATCGGCCAGACGGGCGCCTTCGGCACCGTCGTCGCCTATCTGATCGGCGCGCTCGTCGTCTACCTCGTCATGCTCTCGATGGGCGAACTGTGCGTCGCGATGCCGCAGACGGGGAGCTTCCACCTCTACGCCACGACCTTCATCGGTCCGCGCACGGGCTTCACGGTCGCGTGGCTCTACTGGGTGACCTGCACGGTGAGCGTCGGCACGTCGCTCACGGGCGCGGGGCTCGCGATGCAGTACTGGTTCCCGAACGTCGACGTCTGGATATGGTGTCTCTTCTACTGCCTCCTGATTCTGGCGATGAACGTCTTCACGACGAAGTTCTTCGCCGAGGGCGAATTCATCTTCTCGCTCATCAAGGTGATCACGATCCAGGTCTTCATCATCGCGGGCGGCCTCGCCGTCTTCGGCGTCATTCCGCTCTCCGACGGCTCTTCCGCGCCTTACTTCAGCAACCTCACCGAAGGTGGCCTCTTCCCGAAGGGCCTGCTGCCGCTGCTCACGACGATGATCGCCGTCAACTTCGCGTTCTCGGGCACCGAACTCATCGGTGTCGCTGCAGGTGAAACGCAGAATCCCGAGAAGGTCATTCCGATGGCCGTGCGCACGACCGTCGTGCGCCTCGTGCTCTTCTTCATCGGCACGATCGTGATCCTCGCCGCGCTTCTTCCGATGGAGGAGGCCTCGATCCTCAAGAGCCCGTTCGTGACGGTCTTCGAGCGCATCGGCATTCCGTACGCCGCCGACCTCTTCAACTTCGTGATCCTCACGGCCGTCATCTCGGCCGCGAACTCGAACCTCTACGCCGCGGGCCGCATGATCTGGGCCCTCGCACACGACGGCATGCTGCCCGCCTGGGCCTCGAAGCGCACGAAGCGCGGCCTTCCGGTCAACGCCATCATGCTCTCCATGCTCGGCGGTTGGCTCGCTCTCTTCACCTCGGTCTTCGCCGCCGATACGGTCTTCGTGGTCCTCACCGCCATCGTCGGCTTCTCCGTCGTCGCCGTCTGGATTGCCATCAGCGTCGCGCACATCGGCTTTCGCAGGCAGCTTAAGGCCGAAGGCAAGTCCGCCTCCGACCTCGCCTGGCACTCGCCGCTCTTTCCCGTCGTGCCCGTCCTCGCGATCATCCTCTGCTTGGTCGCCTTCATCGGGCTTCTCTTCGACCCCGAGCAGCGACTCGCGCTCTACTTCGGCGTTCCCTTCGCCGCAGCCTGCATGATCCTCTATCCCGTCATCGCACGCCGCCGCGACGCCCGCCGCGAGGCCGCACGCCTCGCCGAAGCCGGCAGGCACTGACACCCTGAAGCCTCTCTGAACACAAACGGCCCCGCTCATGACAGGATGAGCGGGGCCGTTTGCTTTTGGTATTCAGGACCCTTCAGGGTCCTGTTTTCATCTCAAGGCTTTCAGAACGTCCTGAAGGCGAGGGCGGGATCGACGCCGCAGGCGAGCGAGAGCTGCACGAGCACACGGGCCTTCTGCGGGTTGAGCGTCCCTGCAGGCACGAAGCCCGCATCCTGCCACTCGGCGAGTCCCTCGACGGTCATGCCGCTCGGGGTTCTCGAAGCGCGCACGACGAGTACGCCGTGAGCGGCAGCCTCCATGAGGGCGCCTTCCGTCTTCTCGTGAATCGAGCCGTTGCCGGTCCCCGCATGCACGATTGCACGGGCGCCTGCAGCCATGGCCGCACGAACCATCACGCCGTCGTCGTCGACGTGCGAATACACGATGTCGACGCGGGGCAGGGCGCCGTCGGCCGCAACACGGGCTTCGAGCGCCTCAAGCGTGAAGGGCGTGGCGGCCCCATGGGGCTTTTCGGACCTCGCGATCCACTCGATGTGCGTGCCCGCGATCATGCCGAGCATGCCAAGATCCGGCCCCCTGAAGGTGGCGACATTGGTGGGATGGGTCTTCGTGGCGTCACGCGCGGAGACGATCACGTCGTTGAGCGCGATGAGCACGCCCCGGCCCGCAGCCTTCGGATCGGCCGCGATGCGAACGGCGTTGAGAAGGTTGAGGGGCCCCTCGGCCGAAAGGGCCGTGGCGGGACGCATCGCGCCCGTGAGCACGACGGGCTTTTCGCTCTTCACCACCAGATTGAGGAAGAACGCGGTCTCCTCCATCGTGTCGGTGCCGTGCGTAATCACGACGCCCGAGACGTCCTCGCGGCGAAGAGCCTCCTCGACCGCGTTCGCGAGCTTCAACCAGACCTCCGAAGTCATCGAGCTCGAGTCAATGTTCGAGACCCGGGCGGCCTCGACGTCGGCCACGTCGGCCAGCATCGGAACGGCCGAGAGCAGGTCCTCGACGCCGAGCCCCTGAATGCTGTAGCCCGTCATCTGCGTGGCGGACGCGCCCGAACTGACGATGGTGCCGCCCGTGGCGAGAATCACGACTTTGGATGCGCAATAGGCCATGGTTTCTCCTTTGTCTTTTGTCCTGAAGATGGGTTTGCCTGTTTTTTTCAATGATCCCAACAGCATACATCGCCGCCGGACAAAAAAGGCCCTCCCGCCGCCGGCGAAAGGACCTTTTCCTCCGTTAAATTCCCGTCAGGGTCTTATTTCCCTGCCGTAAGTCTAACGAGTTCGAGCGTCATCTCGAGCGACTTGTGCAGGCTCGGGAGCGGGAGGAACTCGGCATAGCTGTGGAAGTTGCACGCGCCCGTGAAGTAGTTGGGCGTGACGAGGCCCTTGGCGGAGAGGGCGGAGCCGTCCGTGCCGCCGCGCATGGCGATGGTGTTGGTGGTGATGCCGAGGTTGTCGGCAGCCTTGTAGAGGAGCTCCACCGGCGAGCGGTCGTCGCCGAGGCTGTCGGCGATGTTGGAGTAGACGTCGACGAGTTCGGCCTCGATGACGGCGCGCGGATGCTGTGCGCGCACGGCCTCGACCGCCTCAAGCACGAAGGCCTTGCGGGAATCGTAGCGGCTGCGGTCGAAGTCGCGGATGTTCATCGTGAGGCGGCACTCGGCGGCGTTGGCCTCGCAGTCGGTGAACCACCAGTAGCCTTCCTTGCCCTCGGTCTGCTCGGGCGTCTGCAGGCGGTCGAACCTGTTGATGAGGTCGGTCGCAACGAGGAGCGGATTGACGAGCACGCCCTTGGCGCTCATCGGATGCGCCGTCACGCCCTTGATGCGGATCGAGACCGAGCAGGCGTTGAAGGTCTCCCAGACGATTTCGCCAAGCGCGCAGCAGTCGATCGTGTAGGCGAAGTCGACCTTGAACTTCTTGAGGTCAAGGAGCTTGGAGCCGCAAAGACCGATCTCCTCGTCGGGCACGAAGGCGACGCGGATGTCGCCGTGCGGACGGTTTTCCCTCGTCACGACGGCGAGCATCGTCATCACGTTCGCAACGGCCGCCTTGTTGTCGGCACCGAGCACGCTCGTGCCGTCCGTAAAGACGATGTCCTGACCCGCATATGCGGCAAGTTCCGGATGCTCCTCGAGACGCACCCAAATGTCCTTTTGGGCATTGAGGAGAACGTCCCCGCCTTCGTAGTGAATCACCTGCGCCTTCACGTCGGGCGAGAGGCTCACGGGCACCGTGTCGAGATGCGCGACCCAGCCCACGGCGGGAGCGCCCTCGACGTTGGCGGGCAGAAGCGCCGTCAGGATGGCGTGTTCGTTCAGTTCGATCTCGACGAGCCCGAGCGCCTCAAGTTCGCGGGCGAGAAGCTTCGCGAGCTCGCGCTGGCCCTCGGAGCTCGGCACGCGGCCGGCCTTCGGGTCGCTCTCGGAGGAGACGGCGACGTAGCGCAGGAAGTTGTCTCTGAGTTCGTCGACATAGGGAAGGTGGATGTCTGTCATGACGACGGTCCTTTTTTCTTGGATTGCAGAAAAATCGGTTTTGCATGAGAAACCCCGCCGGGAGCCGAAAGGGAGGCGTCCTCGACGGGGTGCGGGCAGGGCGCGGTGCGCCTCTTACTTCACGGGCGGGTAGACGTAGCCCGAATCGAAGCCGATCGGGATGCCGATGCCCCAGAAGGCGTAGAGCACGAAGGTAAGCGCGACGAGGAGCGCGAGGGTGTAGGGGATCATCATCGAGCTCAGAGTGCCGACGCCCGCCTGCTTGCAGTACTTCTGGCAGTACATGATGAGGAGCGGATAGAACGGGAACATCGGGGTGCAGACGTTCACGGCCGAGTCGGACACGCGGAAGGCGGCCTGGGTGAGCTCAGGCGAGATGCCGAGCATCATCAGCATCGGGACGAAGATGGTCGAAAGGATCGCCCACTTGGAGGTCGCCGAGGTGATGAGAAGGTTGAGCATGCCGGTGAAGATGATGATGCCCAGCAGCGAGCCCGCCGACGGCATTCCGAGGTCCTTGAGGAACTCGGCGCCCGAGATGGCGAGCAGCGTGCCGATGCCCGACTTGCCGAAGACGTAGAGGAACTGGGCGGCGAAGAAGGCGAACACCATGAAGCCGAGCAGCATCTTCATGACCTCTTCCATCGACTTGATCACGTCGGACGAGGACTTGAAGGTGCCTGCGGCGTAGCCGTAGACGATGCCGGGGAGCGAGAAGAAGATGAAGATGAGCGGAACGATGGCCTGCATGACGGGGGCCTTCGGGCTCGTGAGGGAGCCGTCGGGCGCGCGCAGCATGGAGCCTTCGGGCCAGCAGAGCACGAAGAGCAGGGCGGCGAGGCCGAGGAAGACCGTGCAGGCCTTGCGGTAGGCGTTGTTCTCAAGGGCGCTCACGGGCGTAATCCTGAGGTCGGGATCGTTCTCGAGGCCCTTGTCGAGCGGCATCGTGGCCCAGAGGCGCGGCTCGACGATCTTGTCGGTCACGTACCAGCAGGCGGCGATCACGAAGAAGGTGCCGCCGAGCGCGAAGAAGTAGTTGCAGAGCACGTTCACCGAGTAGGACGCATCGAGCGTCTGGGCGGCGGCCTGGGTGAAGGACTGCATGACGGGGTCGATCACAGACGGCGTGTAGGAGGCCGTGAAGCCGCCCGAGAGACCGGCGAACGAGCAGGCCACGCCCGCGAGCGGATGACGGCCCGCACAATAGAACATCAGGGCTGCAAGCGGCATGAGGATCACGTACACCGAGTCGCTCGCCACATGGCAGAGGATCGAGACGATCACGACGGCCGGCGTGAGCGCGGCGCGCGGGATGTAGCTCATCAGCTTCCTGAGAAGCGTGTGGATGAAGCCCGATCCCTCGGCGATGCCGATGCCGAGCGTCGCCACGAGCGTGATGCCCAGCGGCGGGAAGCCCATGAAGTTCTTCACGGAATTCACGACCAGATCAAGCAGGTTCGCGGGGGCAAGCATGTTCGTCACGGCGATCACGGCACCCGTGGACGGATGCCTGTAGTCGAACGAGACGTAGGAGAGCGCGAGCGAGATCACGAGCGTGATCACGAGCGCCCAAATGAAGAGCATCGTGATGTGCGGCAGCTTGTTGCCTGCCGCCTCAATGGCGTTGAGGAAGCGGTTGAGGCTTCCTGCAGCTTGCGGGGGAGTGGGATTCATTTGTAGTCCTTGAGGATGGAAGGACGGCCTCCGTCAGGCAGAGACCGAAGGCTCTATTGTACGGAAAATCCCGAATTCGGTTTTTCGGCCCACAAAGCCTGTGCGACCGACGTCCCCAATTGCCAGTGATGATGGAGATGATTCATGGCCGACATGCCGCAATTGCAACGGAAACACATGACGTCAGCCTCAGCGCGAGCGTGGCGAAAAAGAAATACAATAGCGTCAGAAACGCATGTCCCCCAGACGTTTTCTTTTGCTCGCGCCGCTTTCAAGCCCGCCGAGCGTCTCTTCGTCGAACCTCAGGCCGCGCTCACCTGGGCCTGGGTCGAAGGCGACGACTTCCGTGCGGGCCGCAGCTTCACGGTTCACCAGGACGACTATCAGAGCCTGATCGGACGCGTGGGCGTGCGCGCGGGCCTTGAGTTCCCGAACGAGAAGAGCACCTTCTACGCCCGTGTTTCGGGCGCCTGGGAGATGATGGGCGAGGACGAATACCATGCCGTCGCCGACGCGGGCAGGGTCGAGTCCTTCCGCACCGAACTTGACGGCGGTTGGAGCGAGTACGCCGTCGGCGCGAACTTCAAGCTCGCACCCAACGCCTTCGTCTGGGCTGACCTTGAAAAGATCGCGGGCGGAGACATCCGTGAAAACTACCGCTACACCATCAGCGCACGCCGGGTCTGGTAAGGCGCCTGAGGGGACTGTAATCCCTTGACGCTCGCCTGAAACACCCCGCCGGTCCTCACGGCCGGCGGGTTCGTCTTTGGACGACGGGGCTTCAGCGTCGGATAATCGAAGGCGTGCATAATCGATTGAATGATGGAGGCAGTGCCTCCCGGACATCCGCGTCCGGCGCCTCCAGGCAAGACCAACCCAATTGAAGAGGAAGAAAAAGAAGATGTCCATCCTGCGCACCGCCGCCGCGCTTGCAGCCGCCCTTACGCTTTCCACCGCCTTCGCCGCGCCGCCTCCCGAGGTGGTCGAGCTTGAGGGCCAGTGGCGCGGCCGCCTCTGCACGGCCGAGGGCAATCCCACGAAGACGAATCTGAGCATCGACAAGTACGGCTGCTTCGTGCTCTTCCAGACCGACGTCAACGGCGCCGCCCAGTCCGCCGGCACCGTCACGGTGAAGGAAGGCGTCATGACCCTCGTCGACGCCAAGACCGGCCCCTACATGGTGCTCAAGGTCTCCGACGACGGCCGCCTCGTGCAGGACGTCCGCGGCAAGCTCCCGAAGAACTGCTGCTACCTCAAGCGCCGCTGATCCATCAGCCCCGCCTCATTCGAAGCCCCGTCCGCTCCGCGCTCGGGGCTTTTGCACTTTCAGTGTGCGGCGCACGCGCCGCCCCCTCCATCGGGAGTATTTCGCCAGCCGTCCCGATCGTGCATAATGTGCCTCTCATACTAGGAGCGACCCCAATGTCCATCGAGCAGACGCGTGAAATCCTCTCCCTTGAAGAACTGTCGGACGCCGACATCGTTCATCTTCTCGGCCTCACGGATCCCGAGGAGTGCGAGCTCCTGCGCAAGACCGCCTACGACAGGACGACGGAGCTGATGGGCAGCTTCGTGTACTACCGCGGCCTCATCGAGTTTTCGAACATCTGCACGGCGAGCTGCCGCTACTGCGGCATTCGTCGCGAGAACCACGACGTCGAGCGCTACACGATGTCGAAGGAGGAGATCGTCGCGGCCGCGAAATGGGCCGCCGATCAGGGCTACGGCTCGATCTGCCTTCAGTCGGGCGAGCGCCGCGACGAGAAGTACATCGCCTTCGTCGAATCGTGCCTTGAGGCGATCCACGAGGCCACGGTCTCGGAGAAGCTCCCCGACGGCGTGGGCGTGACGCTCTCGCTCGGCGAGCAGACGATCGAGACCTACCGCCGTCTCGCAAAGGCCTCGGGCAATCCCTCGAATCTCAGGTACCTCGCCAGATTCGAGACCTCGAACCCCGAGCTCTTCAAGGTCCTTCACGGCGCCCGCGGCGACCATGAGAAGGAGCTTCAGAACCGCTTCCGCATGCTTCGCGACCTTCGCGAGGCGGGCTATCAGGTGGGTACGGGCGTCATGATCGGCATTCCCGGCCAGTCGCTCGAGGACCTCTGCCGCGACATCCGCACCTTCCAGCAGTTCGACGTCGACATGATCGGCATGGGCCCCTACCTCATGAGCGAGGGCGGGGAGCTTCAGGAATACGGGCAGATGGAGCCCAAGGCGCTGCTTCAGCTCGCCCTCAACATGATCGCCGTCACGCGCCTCGTGCTCGGCCCCGTCAACATCGCCGCCGCCACGGCCCTTCAGGCCATCCGCGACGACGGCCGCGAGCTCGGCGTCTCCTATGGCGCCAACGTCGTGATGCCCAACCTCTCGCCACAGCAGTACCGCGAGGGCTACCAGCTCTACGACAACAAGCCCTGCCTTGACGACGAGCCCACCCAGTGCGCCTCCTGCCTCGAAAACCGCCTGCGCCCCATCGGCCGCAGCGTCGGCTGGAACATGAGCGGAAGCTCCCGCAGGTGGCTGCGCCGCAACGGCCGCCCCGACGAGGCCGTACCCGAGGGCCTGCGTACCAAGACCCTCGAAGGCCGCAGGATCATCCCCATCGCTGCGGGAAAAGTTGCGTGAAAACAACACCTGCCCGAAATCCCGCCGCGGCTCCCCGTGTGCCCGGCCTCCGGCAAAGCCCCGCCCCGAGCGGGGCTTTTTTTCACCCCTACGTTCCTCATCCACAGGGCATTTTCAGTCCGCCCGTGCAGCAGTCGAAAGCAGGGCGTCCCGCTGGGCGAGAAAACTTTGCAGACGGGGAGAGCGGGAATGAGCGAACGGGTATTGACGTTTTCGCGCCGCCAGGTAGAATGGACGGTTTCCCAAAAACTCGGGTTAACCCGAGCAAGACCCAAGAATCAAATCCCGCCCTCATGAAGTCCGAAATCCGCACGATCCTGCTTGGGATCGGTCAGTTTCTTTTCTGTGCGTTGCTGAGCGCGTCCGCCTACGGCCTCTACGTCCTGAACCTCAGGGTAAGCGTCCCCGTCGAGAGTCTGATCGAGCTGGGCCAGGAAGCGCTGCTCCTTTCGGCGGCGATCTTCACGCTCAGGACCGCGTCGCTTGAGAAGGCGCTCTCGGGCGGGCTGTGGCTCGTCGGCGGCTTTCTCGTCGCGCTCTACATCCGGGAGCTCGACGGTTGGATCGGCCACGCCTGGGTCTACTGCGAGCTCGTCTGGCTCTGCGGTGTCGCCTGGGCCGTGAAGGCCGCGGGGCTCGGCACCGTCATTCCGGGGCTTGCCCACTTCATCGGCCACCGCGCCTTTCCGATCATGTGCGCGGGCGTAGCGATCCTGCTCGTCTACTCGCGCCTCTACGGCATGCAGACGCTCTGGCTCGCCTATGCGGGCGAGGCCTGCTCGGGCCTTTATTCGGTGAAGACCCTCTCGGAAGAATCCACCGAACTTCTCGCCTACATGATGATCTTCACGAGCGCCGCCTTCTATGCAGGCAACTGCCTGCGAATGCGCCGCCGCAGGGCCCGCGCCGAACGCCTACAGAAGGAGGCCGGCATCAAGACCGCCTGACAAGGCCGCAGCCCGCAAAAAGGAAGGGACCCGAATCCTGATGGACATGGGTCCCTTTGTTCATTCCGCCTTCGAAAGCCATCGGAGTCTTTCAGAAGCGTTCGACCGTTTCGGCGCTGTTATTTTAACTTAGCGAGCATTCCGCCCGCGATCCTGCGCACGAGGCAGCGGGGAAGAAATCGGGTCATGAAGGCGCCGAAGCGGTTGGTTGCGCCGTCGAGTACGACGACGCGGCCCGCCATCATGCCCTTGAAGCCCGTTTCGGCCACGCGTTCGGGGTCGGCGGAGAGGCGATCGAAGGGGCTTTCCTGCGAGAGGCCCGCGGTCACACCGAACTGCGTGCGCGTGGGGCCGGGACAGAAGGCGGTGACGGTGACGCCCGAGCCCTTGAGCTCCTCTGCGAGCGACTCGGTGAAGGAGAGCACGTAGCTCTTGGTGGCGCCGTAGACGCCGAGGTAGGGGCAGGGCTGGAAGGCGGCCGTGGAGGCCACGTTCATGATCCTGCCGCGGCCCTCGCGCTTCATGCGGCGCGCCATGCGAAGCGAGAGGCTAGTGAGCGCCATGACGTTGAGCCTGATCATCTTCTTCAACATCGCCTCGTCCATGTCGGACGCAGGACCGAAGGCACCGAAGCCCGCGTTGTTGATGAAGATCTCCGGCACGATCTGCCGATCCGAGAGCCAGCTCGAGATCTGGTCGACCGCGCCCGCCGCCGTCAGGTCGAGCGCGAGCAGATGGGTTTCGGTCCTCAGGTCGCGGCTCAGCACTTCAAGAGCGCGCATGTTGCGGGCGATGAGAAGAAGCCGGTAGCCCTTCTGGGCTGCGAGCTTCGCGAGCTCCCGGCCGATGCCGCTCGAGGCGCCTGTGATGACGGCGAGCGGCTGAATGTGGTCTGGCATCGATCTGACTCACTAGAATGCATGGATGCCGCAAGTGTACAACGGCTTGCGCCCCAACGCCCGCCCCTTCGAGGCGGTAAGACGCCAACACGGGATAGTCCCATACGGCAAACAACCTAGAGACATTGAGCCATCGCATGACAACCCCCATTGAGCGCCCGAACGGGACCGATTCCGGGAAAAATCTGCTTGCACAAATCCTTCTGCTTCTCACGGGCATGGCCGTGCACACGCTCGGCATCGCGCTCATTACGCGGGCAGATCTCGGCACCACGCCCATCAGCACGCTGCCGCTTACGCTCTCGGCCGTGATGGGCGTCACGCTCGGGACGTCCACCTTCATCATCAACATTGCGTTCTTCCTCTCGCAGATCGTGATGCTCGGCTCAAGGTTCGAGCGCCGCCAGTGGCTGCAGCTCCCATCGGTCCTTCTCTTCAGCGCGATGATCGACGCCTGGATGGCGGTTCTCTCCCGCGTCCCCGTCGAGGGGGCCGTTGCGTGCTGGAGCGCCTCGCTCCTGGCGAACGTCGTCATCGCGGCGGGCATTCTTCTGCAGCTTCGCTCGAGCCTCATCCTCCAGCCGATCGACGGCGCCGTGCTTGCCGCCTCGATCGTGACGGGACGTGCGTTCCCGACCATCAAGATCGCCAACGACGTGGGCTGCGTCATCGCGGCCGCCGCGGTCGGCCTCGTCTTTCTCGGAAATCTTTACGGAATCGGCGCGGGCACGCTCGTCTCCGCCTTTGCCGTGGGCTTGCTCATCAAGCGCCTGAAGCCCGTGCTCATGCCCGGAGAACAGCTCTGAGGACGTGTCCCTCCGGTCCCGCATGCCTCAAAGGATCCACGAAAAGACGGCCCGCCTCTCGAATGTGAGAAGCGGGCCGTTCTTCTTCAAGGGACGCCGGGATCCGTCTCAGTCCCTGCGCATCGGGATCATTTCGCCTTGGGCGACGGAACGATAACGAGTGCGGGACGGGTCTGTGCGGGATCGGGCAGGGGAGGCGTCACGGCGAGCGTACCGAACGTCCTTCTGAGTTCGGAGATCTCGCCGAAGCTTATCGCGCGCTGCGGACAGGCTTCGACGCAGATGGGCGCGCCGCCCTTTTCGAGACGATCGAGGCAGCCGTCGCACTTCATCATCTTGCGGGCCTTTTCATCGAGCTGAGGCGCACCGTAGGGGCAGGCCTGCGCGCACATGCCGCAGCCGATGCACTTGTCGCGGTCGATGACGACGAGGCCGTCCTCGGCGCGCTTGTAGTGCGCCTTGGTCGGGCAGACCTTGACGCATGCCGGGTTCTCGCAGTGGTTGCAGGCGATCGAGACGTACCAGGCGCGGACGTCCTGATGCCAGGCGCCCGTCATGCGGTCCTGACGCCAGCTGCCCGAAGCTTCTTCGAGCACGCGGCGCAGATTGAGGCCGACGGGCAGATTGTGCGCGTCCTTGCATGCAACGGCGCAGGTCCTGCAGCCCGTGCAGCGCGAGACGTCGACGACGAAACCGTATTGCTTTGTCATGTTCTATCTCCTTTTGCTCAAGCCTTGACGACCTCGACGAGGTTGGTGTGCTGCGGATTGCCCTTGGCGAGCGGGCTCGGGCGAAGCGACGTGAGCGTATTGATGTTGCCGCCAACGTCGACCCTTCGGCCGTCTTTCATCACGGGCCTGTACCACGCGCCCTGCGGGATCGAGACGACGCCCGGAATGATGCGCGGCGTCACCTTTGCCACAAGTTCGACCGCACCGCGGTCATTGAAGACGCGCACGCGGTCGCCCGAACGGATGCCGCGAGCATCTGCATCGAGCACGTTGACGAGCACCTCGTCGGGGAACTGCTCGCGAAGTGCGGGCAGGTTGTGGAAGGTCGAGTGAATGCGGCCGTGGCCGTGATAACCGTAGCATTGGAGCGGATACTTCTTCTGCAGTGTGTCGCCCGGCATCTCCCAGGTGCGCACGAACATCGGAATCGGCGAAATGACGTCGCCCTTGGGAAGCACCCAGTTCTTCGCGATGTTCGCAAGGCGCTCGGAGTAGATCTCGATCCTGCCCGACGGAGTTTTGAGAGGATTGGCCTTCGGGTCCTTGCGGAACGCCTCGAGCGCGATGCCCGCGTTGGGAAGATCATGGATGTGAGCGGGCCCCGTCTTCCAGAAGGTCGCGAAGTCGGGAAGCGACGGGATCTTGCGGCGCGTTTCGTTGTAGCACCATTCGATCCACTCGAGCTGGGTCTTTCCTTCGGTAAAGGCCTCTTCCTTGCCGAGATGCCTTGCGATGCCGCGGCAGATCTCCCAGGTCGGGCGCTGCTCCCACTGCGGTTCGACCGCCTTGTGAAGCGGCAGGATGGCGGCGGAGTCGCCGTTGGAGCCGCCTGAGGCCGTGACGTCGTCCGCTTCGGGTCCGAGCGTGTCCGGCAGAAGAATGTCGGCGTAGCGGGCCGACGGGGTCATCATGTTGTCGCAGACGACGATGAACTCGCACTTCGAGGTGTCGCGCAGGATTTCGTCCGTCCTGTTCGAATCGCTGTGCTGGTTGATGAGCGTGTTGCCGCCCGAATTGACGATCATCTTGATGTCGTGGCCGAGCGTCTTCACACCGCGCAGGCCGTCGTGGACGTCATCCATCTCCCTGCCGCGCACGATGGCATCGGTCCAGAGGAAGCACGGAATCGTCGCCTTGACGGGATTGGTGCCGACGGGCAGATAGACTGCGGGCACGGCCGTGTTGCCTTCCTGCTGGCCGGTGCTCGTGCCGGGAAGGCCGACGTTGCCCGTGAGGATCGGAAGCATCGCAATGGCACGGCTCGTCTGTTCGCCGTTGGCCTGCCGCTGCGGGCCCCAGCCCTGTGAGAAGAAGACGGGCTTCGTCGTACCGATCTCCTCGGCGAGCCTCACGATCGTCTCGACGGGGACGCCCGTGATGCGGGAGGCCCATTCGGGCGTCTTCTCGATGCCGTCGGGCCCTCTGCCGAGAATGTGGCTCTTGTAGTCCGAGCCCTTGGGTGCGGAAGCGGGCAGGGTGCCTTCATCGTAGCCCACGCAATATTGGGCGAGGAACGCGTGGTCCACACGGTCGTGAACGATGAGCTCGTGGGCAATCGCCTCCACGAGCGCCGCGTCGGTGCCGGGACGGATCGGGATCCATTCGTCGGCATGCGCGACGGCCGTGTCGCTGTAGATCGGATCGATCACGATCATCTTCGGCTTCCTGCCGCCCTCGGCTTCGCGCGTGCAGGTCATCTGCCAGGACTTTCCGTGTCCGGAGCCGCGCGTGACGGCGGGATTGTGGCCGAAGGTCACGTAGAACTTCGCATTGGCGATTTCCGAGATGTCAGAGGACGGGCTCGCGCCGTAGGTCATCGGGAAGGCGGCCGAGTTCTGAGCAGTCGAATAGGAACCGTAATACTTCAGATAACCGCCGCAGAGATTGAGCAGGCGCCACCAGGCTCGGCGGGAGTTGACGAGCGACTGCTAGCCCGAGCAGTACTGCCAATAGAGCGATTCGTTGCCATACTTCTCGACGGTCTCGCGAAGCTTTTCGGCGACGGTCTTGAGGGCCTCGTCCCAGGAGATGCGCTCGAATCGGCCTTCGCCGCGCTCGCCCACGCGCTTCATAGAAATGCCGCAAGGAAACATCTGACTTCAGTCAGGTGAGGAATTGCGGCCCATGCCTTTCACACTACCACGTGATAAAATTAAGGATATGGTGGAAATAGTATACAACCGAAATTGCGTTTACCAGACGGCATAC
>OLZF01000178.1_pt1 | contig 73808 bp, 54 predicted proteins | sample 1674391 | NCBI WGS metagenome assembly OLZF01 (sample SAMEA103958166, study PRJEB25191) | human gut metagenome | biome: human-associated habitat [ENVO:00009003]; feature: intestine environment [ENVO:2100002]; material: feces | place: Germany | collected 2013/2015
AAGAGCTGTCTGACGGTCAAAGTGAATACTCTGTCTTCAGACAGGGGAGCTTCAATTGAGAGCACTGCTGTACATGTGGTTGCTGGTCTTGTTGAGCTGCGAGAAGGCGTCGAGCTGCCTGAGGCCTTCCGCAATCTGCTCGAACTCATGAGCCGACTCGATTTCGGAGAGCGGCATTTCGGCCATGCGGGAGAGCGTGCCGTAGAGTGCGCCCGCATACTTTCTGCAGGAGACGGGCTGCAGCCTGCCTGATCGAAGCATGTATTCGAGAAACTGCATGGCGCCGAAGGACCTTGTGGTGAAGGAGATGGTGCCGGAAAGTATAGCAGCCTGCAGCGGAGCCGCAGGACGACCTCCCTCTCTCAGGCGAGCGGCTTGATGAGGTCGCGAACCCCGTTGAGGATTTCGTCGAGGATGCTGCCGTCCTCGTCGGACCTGCGTTCGATCGCCTTCTTTCTGGCGCGGCGCTCGGCGCGGCATGCCTTGCAGCGCGCGGGCAGCCTGTAGCCGAGGTTTCGCAGATGTTCAGCCTCGCCCTTCGTAATGCGAAAGAGCGACCCGCAGTCAACGCACGTGCGTTCGTACGCGGTGTCGGAAGGCTTGTCTTCGCTTGCCGCGGTCTCGGGCCCGGACGCCTTCGGCTCACTCTTCGGAGCGGAAGGTGCGGGAGTGCCTGCGGCGCGGACCGTCGTTCTGGCGAGCACGCGCTCGGCGATCGAAATGCAGGCGCTGCAGACGCCGTTCCTGCCGTCGGTCTCGTCGTGCGGCCTGCCGCAGACGACGCAGGCGGGGCGTGCGGGAGGCAGGATCTTCCTGCCCGTCTTCGGATAGATCTCGTTGGCAAGCGGGTCGTCCGCGAGAAGCGTGCCGTCGAGAAGACGCTCGCGATAGGCGTTGAGGCGGAGGATCCATCCCGCAACGCCAAGGCGGTCGGCCTCGGCATGAAGGTTGCCTCTGCTGTCGAAGGTCCTCCCGAACGCCGACTTCAGGTCGTCGGGCAGATGGCTCCAGATGCGAGCTCTGCGGCAAAGCGTGAGCGGCTCGCCCCGGTGGAAGCCGGGATAGTCGAGAAGGAACGGATCCGAGGAGATCCTCCGTGCGCCGAGCCTGTACTTTCCGCTCTCGTCGAGGTCCTCGTCAGGCATGAGGAGCATGAAGATCAGGGCCGCGACGGCATGGTTCTCGCTGCTCTTCGAGCGCAGGAACGTGCTGAAGTCGCGTCCGCGGATTTCGGGCGCCGTGTACATCTCATGTCCAACGGGGCAGGGAAGGTTGGCGACCTGAACGCTGTCGCAGTCGACGAGATACGCTTCGTCGGGCGAGACGACCCTGATGTTGCTGAGGTTGACGTCGCCCACGAGCACGTTGAACCTGTGCAGGCTCCCGATCGTCTTGAGGATCGTGACGGCGAGCTACGCGAGGTCGGCGCGGCTCCAGCCCGCAAAGCATTTGTCGAGCGGACCCTCGAGCCCGAAGCCCTTCGCTTCGGGCATCAGGCAGCCCGCGAAGAAGCCGTTGGAAAAGAGCATGCGCTGCGGCGCACACACGCCCTTGAGGCGGATCGGACGCGAGGCGAGAAGGCGGACCTTCGCCTCCCGGCGGGTCGTGCACTTGTCGGCATGGTAGATCTTGGCGACCATGCCGTTGCCTGCGTCGTAGACGATGCCTTCGCCGCCCTCGCCGAGCCTGCGGCCGAGCGTGTGGGTCATGCCGAATTCGTCACAGACGACGTCGCCCTCGACGGGCGCCCTGTCGATGCCCACGGGACGGTCCTCAAGGTCGATCACGCTCGTGCAGACGGGGAAGGCGGCGTGCAGGGCGGGCGCGGCCTTTTCGACGGCGGGAACGGCCGGCTTGGAAACGACCTTCGAAACGGACTCTTTCTCAGGACGGGACGCTTCGCGCACGTCGCAGGTGTGGCCTGCGGAGACGGTGCGCGGGACGGACCTTCCTGCGGGCGGAACCGCCTCGGACGAGACGAGATGGGCGCGGATCATTGGTACGGACTGACGGGAAAAATCGTTCATATTCGGCGGAAATATAAGCTCCTGGGTCTGCGGGTGGTTGAGAAAGCCGAGGTCGCCGCGGGAGAGCAGGCGAAGCACGTGCACCGGATGAAAGTGCATGAACTCGTCCTGATTGCGGCTGTAGAGGCCGGCGGCGAGCCTTCTGTCCTGGGTGATGAGAAGAAGCTTGTGCTCGGCGCGCTGCTCGTCAAAGATCTTCGCGAAGACGGGGTCGGCAAAAACGTTTTCCTGCGAGCCCGGACAGTCGATCTCGCGCAGGACGTCAAGCTTGTCCAGAGCGTCGTAGGCGGCCAGACCGCGCATGGCAAGCTGGCGCGTCTGCTCCTTCGGGGAGGAAAGATTCTTCTCAAGCTCTCTTCGCACCTCCTTCGGACAGTGGATGCTCACGCCTGCGTCCCTGAAGGCTGCGGCGCTTCGGGTGAAGAACGGCTCGCACCCGGAGGACATGAAGGAGCATGTATCGACGAAGATCCTCCAGCCTTCGTCAAGGTAGGACTGGAGTTCAACGGGCTTGAGTTCGGTGGTGGTCGTGCTGAGGCTCTGCATGGTCATGGCTTTTCTCTGTGGTTGGAAGGATTTGTTGTCCGTCGCAGGAGGCGGACCTGTGCGGCGGGATGCATGTTCATTGTGACGGCGCGTGGGACGGAGCCGGAATTTCGCAAATTTGCCTTTTCCGGCCTCGTCTTACCAGGCGCGGACGGGAGGCGCGGGCATGGTGCCGTCGGCGTGCATGAGGCCCCGCTCCTTGATGAAGCCTCTCTCCGACATGGAAAGATGGGGACTGCATCTGTGGGGCTTTCGCTGCGGGCGGTAGCCTTCGCAGCGATAGGTCGTGATGAGGGTCTGGGTCGACGAGACGACAACAAGACCGCCGCGGCGCTCAAGCGTTTCGAGCGACCTGCGCATGTCCTGAAGAAGCGCGAGAAGCTTCCTGCAGTCGGCGGCGTCAACTTCCTCGCCGAGGCCGAGCCTGACGGCTTCAGACAGAAGGTAGCTGCGGACGTGTTCGATGGCGGCGCCGGAGGTGATTTTGGCGATGTGGTGCGAGCGGCTCATGATGTCCTCCTTTGTGAGCGGTTGTCTGGCAAGTCTCACTTTAAGATCGGAGGCAGGTGCTCGGAGAAAGCGCAAATTTGCGGTTGCAGGTGCGGGCGGGGCGTTCGATCTGAGGACATCAGGCCGCAAATTTGCGGTTTCGGAGCCGATCTCCCCGTCATTTAACATGAGGGCATGAACAACCCGTCATGAGGAGACCAACCATGAACTGCACGCCGCATTGTTTTTCCGGAAGAACCAGGCATTTTTCCGATCGCTGCCGTCAGCGGCGCATCGAGGACTTCGAGGTGGATCTCGCGCTTTTGTTCGGCGTGTCGAAGGAAGACCGCAACGAGCCCGGCAAAAAGAGCTGCGCGACATTCGGGCGACTCAACATTTCAAGATCAGGCGCTTCCTTTGCCCGAAGACGAAGTCCCTGCGCGCCTTTACGCAGGTTTTCGGGTTTTGCCTCGTGACATCATGTTCCTGTCGTTCTAGACTCGGGATGTTGTGCCGCTCAGGCGGCACCGCCCCACAAGACCAAAGAGGAGAACATGATGAAGTCCTTCAAGCTTCTGGCATCGATCGCGGCCATTTCCGCGGTCTTCGGCTGTGCGTCCACTGCCCCGTCCATGACGGACGGCACATACACGGGCGTCGGGCAGGGCAGGAACGGCGAGCTGACCGTCGAGGTCAAGGTTGACGCAGGAAAGCTTTCCGCCGTTCGCGTTGTGAAGCATGTCGAGACGGTCGGCATTTCGGACGCGGCCGTCAAGCAGATGCCTGCGCGCATCGTCGACGCCCAGAGCCTCAAGGTTGACGCCGTCTCCGGCGCCACGCTCACGAGCGAGGGCATCCGCACCGCCGTGGCCGACGCCATCAGGAAGGCGGGCGGCGATCCCGCCGCGTTCGCGACGGCTGTCGTGACGAAGAAGGCTGCCGCCAGACTCATCAAGGAAAAGGCCGACGTGGTCGTGGTCGGTGCGGGCGGCGCGGGCATCTCCGCCGCCGTTCGTGCCGAAACGCTCGGCGCCAAGGTGATCCTCATTGAAAAGATGTCGGTGATTGGTGGCGCTACGGCGCTCAACGCGGGCACGCTGATCGCCACGGGCTCCCGCTTCCAGCGCGAGGCCATGCACGAGACGAAGGACTCGCCCGAGCTTGCCACGAAGGACATCTTCCGCGTCGGCAAGAACCGCAATGATCCGGTTCTTGTCAAGCAGGTGACCGAACGCGTGGGCGGCGTCGTGGACTGGCTCGTCTACGACCTGAAGATCCCGTACGGTCCCGCGGCAACGCAGTATCCCGACCATTCGGCCAACCGCCAGCTCGGCGTTCAGGGCCGATCGGTCAACTACCTAAACCTGATGAAGGGAAAGTTCCTCGACATGGGCGGCAAGCTCATGCTTGAGACGCGCGCCGAAGAGCTTCTTCGTGACGACGCGGGCCGCGTCGTGGGCGTGCGCGCCAAGGATGCGCAGGGCAACACCGTCGAGCTGACGTCCAAGTCCGTGATTCTCGCCTCGGGCGGCTACGGCGCAGTGAAGAGCATGCTCCCGAAGGAGATGAGCAACTACGTCTTCTACGGCCTTGACAGCGAAACGGGCGACGGCTACAGGATGGCCACGGCGATCGGCGCCGACACGATCAACATGGACCTCGTCAAGATGTACCCGCAGGGCGTCGAGACGGTGCCGGGCCATGGTCTTGCGGCCACCGCGAGCTCGACCGACACGATGAAGAAGTCGGGCGCCATCTACGTCAACCGCGACGGCCGTCGCTATGTGAACGAGCGTGCCTCCCTGGGCGAACTCACCGACACGACGGTGGCTCAGCCCGGCCACATCGCCTACATCGTGATGGATGCGAAGGCCTGGAAGGAATACGTTGCGAAGTCGCTTGAGGACAAGCTCGTTCCCGACGAAGCTGCGCTCATGAAGTGGACGAAGATCGTCAACAACGGCCGTCCCGTCATGGCCGTTGCGGACACGCTCTCCGAAGCTGCGGGCGTGATGGGCGTCGACGCCAAGGGGCTAGAGGCTACGGTGCGCGACTGGAACAGGATGGTTAAGCAGGGCAAGGACACCGCCTTCGGCCGTCAGATCACGGGCGGCATCGGTGAAGGTCCGTACTACATCGTCGAGCAGAAGGTCCGCTATCAGACGACGCTCGGCGGCCTGCGTGCGGGCGAAGGCCTGCGCATCCTTGACAAGAGCGGCAAGCCGATTCCGGGTCTCTTCGGCGCAGGCTGCGTCGTGGGCGGCGCCAACGGCGCGGACTCCATGACCGCCATGATGAACTCCTGGGCCATCGTCTCGGGCGTCATCGCGGCTGAAACGGCCGTCGGCAAGTAAGTCGTGAAGGAGCCGCCCGTGCGTCGGGCGGCATCATGAAGGCCATGCGGGCCGTTCATCCTGTTCGGATGAGCGGCCCGCGGTGTTTTCGGCGGATGCACAAAGGCCGCGACGGGAAACCAGAAATCGTCGCGGCCTTTGGGAAGTGGTGGATTCGAGCCTTGTTACTCGGTGGCGGCAACCTTGGCGGGCGTCTTGCAGGCTGCTTCCATGCGGTCGAAGAAGGAGGCCTTTTCGTCGTCACGCCAGTTCTGGAACACGGTGGCGAGCATCGGGCCGGCCACGTTGTGCCAAAGGGCGGCGATGGCGGCGGGGAGTGCGGTCATCGGGTTGGCTGCGAAGTGAACGGAGGCGAGGGCGACGCCGAGGCCCGAGTTCTGCATGCCGACCTCGAAGGCCATGCACTTGCATTTGGCGAGGTTCATGCCGGACCACTTGGCGACGAGGAAGCCGAAGAGCATGCCGAGGGCGTTGTGCAGGACGACTGCGACGAAGACCAGAAGGCCGGTGTTCATCAGCTGCTGACGGGACGCGGCGGTGACGGCAGCGGCGATCAGCACGATGGCGAGGACCGAGACGAGCGGCAGGGCGGCGACGGCAGTGTCGATGCGGGCGCCGAGGAGCTTGTGGACGAACACGCCGGCGGCGATCGGAAGAAGGATGATCTGGACGATCGACATGAACATCGCGGTCGGATCGATCGCAAGCCACTGGCTGGCGAAGAGATACATCAGCGCGGGCGTCATGACGGGGGCGAGGAGCGTCGTGCAGGACGTGATGGTGACCGAGAGGGCGACGTCGCCGCGGGCAAGGAAGGTCACGACGTTGGACGCCGTGCCGCCCGGACAGCAACCCAGAAGCATCAGGCCGACGGCGACGTCGGGCGGCAGATCCAGCGCATAGCAGAGCAGGAACGCGCCACCGGGCATGATCGTGAACTGGGCGAGGATGCCGAGGAAGACGTCGCGGGGACGGCGGAAGATTTCACGGAAGTCCGAGGGCGAGAGCGTGAGGCCCATGCCGAACATCACCACGCCGAGCAGAGGAGCGATCCAGGGACCAATCTGCTTGAAAATCTCCGGAAAAACGAAGCCGGCAATGCCGAAAATGACGACCCAGAGGGCGAACGTCTTGTTAACGAACTGGCTCATTTTTGCGAGGACTTTCATCATGATTTGCGTCGGCTCCGACTTATTCGGTCAGGCCGCTCCATGTGGCGAAGGGAGGGAAAAAGGATTTCATGGTTTCCTTCCGGACCGCTTGCACGGTCCGGCTTCCGTGGTGATCCCGGCGCCGCGGGTGGAAAAAAGGTTGTGGGCGTCGGGATGATTCCAATTTATCCGAAGGAAAATCCGCCGTCTCTAGGGCGAATTGCCTAGGACACAGGGAAAGCGGGGGAGTCGTGACTGCACGCAAGGTGCCTCGGACGATTCTCTTAGGGAGGTTTGCCTAGATGATTCGGAATCATCGGAAGCGTGTGGAAAGTCAGGGCCCCGCACCGTTCCTGTTCCGCAAAGGCTTGGTCAGGACCACGCGGATGTCGATTTGACGCGTGTTCCGGGAAAACCCCTATTCGCCCGACTTCGCCTCTCTCCTGGGCCGGGACCGGCAGACTGCCCTGATTCGGAGGCCCGGGCCTGCGCCGCAGGCGCATCGAGGCGTTTTGGCGGGCGCAGCGGCTGCTAGAATCCTGGCATGAACGAGACCATGCCCATTTCCGCCGGCCTTCCCGCCGGCATGACGACGGACGCCTGTCTTGAGGCGCAGCTCCGCTCGGCCTTCCTCACGGGAGAGACCGACGGGGAGGAGGCCGGACTCCGGCCGGAATTCGTCATCAACGACCCCGACCGCAGGATCAAGGTCCTCACAGTGATCGAGGACGAACTCGCGCGATGCACGAGCTTCGACATCAGTGTCGCCTTCGTGACGATGAGCGGCATCGAGCCGCTTCTGCCCATCTTCGAGGAGCTGCGCGAACGAGGCGTGCCGGGACGCGTGCTGACGACGGACTATCTCGGCTTTTCGGATCCCGCCGCCATGCGCAAGCTCGCGGGCATCTCCAACATCGAGGTGAGGCTCTTCTTCAGGGCCGAGGGGAACCGAGGCTTTCACACGAAGGGCTACATCTTCAATTCGGGCGACGTCTGCCGCTTCCTGATCGGAAGCTCGAACCTGACGGGCACGGCGCTCGCGACGAACCGCGAGTGGAACGCAAGGCTCGTCTCGAAGCAGACGGGTGCCTTTGCAAGGGCGCTTCAGGCCGAATTCAGGGCGCTCTGGGACCATCCGCTCAGCCGTCCCCTCCATGAGGTGATCGACGCCTACGAGGCCGAGCGCAGGGCGCACATGGCGGCTCAGGCCGAGGTGATGAAGCGCCTGCCGCTTCCCGTTTCGCCCGTGCGTCCCGAGCCCAACTCGATGCAGCGCGCCTTCGTCGAGAATCTTCTCAGGATCGCGGGTTCGGGCGAGCGCCGCGCACTGCTCATTTCCGCCACGGGCACGGGCAAGACCTATGCCGCAGCCTTCGCCGTGCGGGAGCTCAAGCCCTGCAGGATGCTCTTCGTCGTGCACCGCGAGCAGATTGCAAGGCAGGCGATGGCAAGCTTCAGGCGAGTCCTGGGCGAAGAAGAGCTCACCTTCGGGCTTCTCGGCGGCGGGCAGAACGAGGCGGGCGCGGACTGCGTCTTTGCGACCATGCAGACGCTCGCGCGAGAACGCGTGCTCGGCGCGCTGGATCCGAAGGCGTTCGACGTGATCATCATCGACGAGGTGCACCGCGCGGCGGCCGAGAGCTACAGGAAGATCATGGCGCACTTCGAGCCGAAGCTCTGGTTCGGCATGACGGCAAGTCCCGACAGGCCCGACGGCGCGGACATCTACGCACTCTTCGACCACAACATCGCCTACGAGATCCGCCTGAGCACGGCGCTTGAGGAGGACCTCCTCTGTCCGTTCCACTATTTCGGCGTGAAGGACGTCACGGTGGGCGGCATGATGCTCGAGGACCTCTCCGACTTCAGGCTGCTGACGGCCGAGGAGCGCGTCTCGAACATTCTCGACCGCGCGCAGTACTTCGGCTGGAGCGGTCCGCGCGTCAAGGGCCTCGTCTTTTGCTCGAGGAAGGAAGAGTGCGCCGAACTTTCGAGGCTCTTCAATGAACGCGGCCTCATGACGGTCGCGCTCACGGGCGAGGATGAGCAGAGCCTGCGCGAGGAGGCGATCTACCGCCTCTCGTACGGCGTGGGCGACAACAGGCTCGACTACATCTTCACGGTCGACATCTTCGCCGAGGGCGTCGACATTCCCGAAGTCAACCAGGTCATCATGTTGCGTCCGACGCAGAGCGCGATCGTCTTCGTGCAGCAGCTCGGCCGAGGCCTTCGCAAGGCACCTGACAAGGAATTCGTGGTCATTCTCGACTTCATCGGGAACTACCAGTCGAACTTTCTGATTCCGGTGGCGCTCGCCGACGACCGCTCGTACAACAAGGACAACATGCGCCGCGCGCTCGCCGTCGATCTGAGGCAGATTCCGGGAGCCTCGAGCGTGCACTTCGATCCGATCGTGCGCAAGCGCATCTACGAGTCGATCGACCGCGCGAGCGTGAGCGACACGAAGCTCATCCGTACGAGTTACGAGCAGCTCAAGGCCAAGCTCGGCCGCATTCCGGGGCTTCTCGACTTCGACAGGTTCGGCTCGATCGATGCCGTCAAGTTCTTCGAGAAGTTCGGCTCCTACTACGCCTTTCTCGAAAAGTACGAGAAGTCCTTCACGAATAGGCTCTCGACGCGCGCCGCAGGCATGCTCGCCTTCCTGTCCGTGAAGGCGGGCGCGGGCAGGCGCGTTTCCGAGGCGATTGTCATCAGGGACCTGCTCGCGGGCAGACCGGACCTTGAGACGGGACTTCGCGAGGGACTCGCCCGCTATGGGATCGAGCCCTCGGCTGCGCATCTCTCAAGCGTCTTCGGCTTTCTTTCGAACCGCTTCGTGAAGACCGCCGACGAGGCGAAGCAGCGCGCCGGGATGGTCTTTGTCGAGTACGACGCCGCGCTCGGATGGCGCATAGCCGCGGAACTTCGCGAGGAGCTCGGCCGAAGCGCGGAGTTCCGCACGATGCTCGCGGAGCTCGCGGGCTTCATGGTCTCGCGCTACGAGGCCAGGTTCTCGAAGCGCTACGCGGGCACCGACCTCGTTCTCTACGAAAAATATACGTACGAGGACGTCTGCAGGCTGCTCAACTGGCCGACCAACATGAACGCCCAGAACATCGGCGGGTACTTCTACGAGAAGACGACGAAGACGATGCCCGTCTTCGTCAACTACCACAAGGCCGAAGGCGCGATCGCTTACGAGGACCGCTTCGTCTCGCCGTCGCACATCGTGGCGCTCTCGAAGACGAAGCGCAGGACAACGTCGGCCGACGCGGACCACATCTATAAGCGCACGCCCGAGGACAAGGACAACAGGATCCTTCTCTTCGTGCGCCGCAACAAGGAGGACAAGGGTGAGGCGAAGGCCTTCTACTTCCTCGGGGAGGTTGAGGCGCAGGGCGAGCCCGTGCCCGTGACGCTTCCCGCAACGGGCGACCGCGCCTTCGAGATCGATTACAGACTCGACGTGCCCGTGCGTTCCGACATCTACGCCTACGTGACGATGGCCGAGGATTAGAATCCGAAGGCGCGCGGCACGGCGGCACGAAGCCGACAAAAGCTCAATTCAAAACAGCAAGGAGTATGAATGAAGACGATCGAAGTGGTCGCGGCCATCATCGAGCATGAAGGCAGGATTCTCGCCACCCAGCGCGGGTACGGCGACTTCAAGGACGGGTGGGAGTTTCCCGGCGGCAAGATGGAGCCCGGCGAAACGCCCGAGGCCGCCATCGTGCGCGAGATCGAGGAGGAGCTCAAGGTGACGATTGCACCCAAGACCCTCGTGACGACGGTCGAGTGCGACTATCCGAAGTTTCACCTCACGATGCACTGCTTCCTTTCGTCCATCGTGAAGGGAGAGATCTGTCTCGTCGAACATGAGGCGGCGAAGTGGCTCTCGCCCGACGAGCTCGACAGCGTCGACTGGCTGCCTGCCGACGTGGAGGTCGTCGAGAAGCTCAAGACGCTGCTCTGACAAAGGTCTCGAAGGGAGAAGAAGGGCCCGCTTCGGTTTCGAGGCGGGCCTTTTTCGACGGCGGATGCGCCGCGTGAACATTTGTCACAAAAGAGTTCTTCGGGGAGAGGGACTTTTTCGCTGCGCTCGAGTACGATCAGGCGTGAGCCGGTCATTTGCGACTGCTTGAAGGAGATTCTCATGACGATGTCAAATCTCCCGCATGACCGGGTTCCGGGTTCCGGGGCCCGGCAGGATCCATGTCTTCTGCGAAGGCGAGACTGAGGTGCTCTATTTGCAGGACTTCTGCAGGCTGATCGGCCTTTCCGGAAAAAAGGCGGTCATCTCCGTCTGTCCCGTGAAGAATCCCGCACGGGCGATCGAGTGGATATGCCGGCAAGTGCCCGGCGTTTCGAAGGCGTCCGCCGCCTCTCCCGAGTGCTGGCTGGTCATTGATCGCGACCGCCATGAAGGCTTTCACGAGGCGTTCGAGCTTGTGAAGCAGCATCCCTGCATACATCTTGCGGCCACGAAGCCGTGCTTCGAGTACTGGCTGCTTCTTCACTTCGATGATTTTCAGGATGATCTTCCTCTGGCGCAGGGTTGGTACGTTGCGAAGCGGCAGGTGCAGGGGAAGCAGGTGGCTCCGGACAGAAGCGTCCGGATGACGATGGAGTTTCTGGAACGTGTTGCTCATCCCGAGGCCGTGCTCAAGCGCCTGAAGAAGCACATGCCCGGTTACGGCAAGAACAAGGCGGGCGTGTTCGAGCAGCTTTTCCCGTTCTTGGGAACCGCTCTGTGGCGCACGCTTGGAGGCGTGGATCCCGAGTACGGTCATGGTTCGCGACTGCCTGAACTCCTCGAGCGGCTCTGCTCTCTTGCGGGCACCACGATCGTCGATGTTGCGTGCCGCCAGGCGTTAGAACTTGCTTCGAGGTGCCTGGCGAAGGCCGGCGGTCGTTCTTCGGGCACCTGCGTTCGGCAGAAGGCCAGGCCGGCTGCACCGCAGAATCCCCGCGCGTCAGGCGTCACGAGGATGCCGCAGTGTTGCGCCTGAGGGTGTTCCGTGAAGTGAACGGTCAAATGAAAGGCGCCTTCGGAATCCATGGAATTCGCGAAGGCGCCCTGATTTTGAGTGACTTCAGAGGGGAGGCCGTCAGGCGGCCTTCTTCGGCGTCACGAGGCTCAGTGCGATGCCGACGACGAGGCCGACGGCGGCGGGAAGCATCCAGTCAAGGCCTTCGGCCGCGAACGGCATGGCGGCGAAGAAGTCGGCGAGGACCGGCAGCTTGAAGCCTGCCTGGCCGAAGCCCGCCGTGATGGCGGCGGCGCCCGTGAAGAGCATCGTCATCGGGTAGGCGAAGCGGTGCTTTTCGATGAACGGGTGCAGGAAGGCGAGGATGATGAGCACGAGCGCAAGCGGATAGATCGCGACGAGGACGGGGACCGAGAACTTCAGGATCGCGGTGAGGCCGGCGTTGGCGATGATCGTGCTCGTCACGGCGAAGACCGTGAGCCAGCCGCGGTAGCCGAGAACCGGGAACGTGTCGCGGAAGTAGTTCGAGCAGCAGGAGAGCAGGCCCACGCAGGTGTTGAGGCAGGCGATGAAGAAGATCGCGCCGAGGATGAAGAGGCCGGCGTGGCCGAACTGCTGGATCACGACGCCCGTGAGGGTCTGGGCGCCGTTTTCGCCCGTAAGGCCCGCACCGCCCGCTTCGGCGCCGATGTGCGCAAGCGCGGCATAGACCGTGATGAGCAGAAAGCCCGCGACGAAGCCCGCGAAGATCGTTTCGCGGACAACGCCCGAGTCCTTCGTGACGCCGAGCGCGCGGATGTTCATCGCGATGATGAGGCCGAAGTTGAGGGCCGCGAGCGTGTCCATCGTCTGATAGCCCTCGATGAAGCCGCGGACGAACGGCGCCGCGTCATAGGGGGCGCGCACGGCGCCGTACTCGCCGAGCGGATGCACGATGGCGGCGATGAAGAGCACCGCGATGAGCGTGAGCAGCGTGGGCGAGAGGATCTTGCCGAGGCGCTGCGTGAGCTTTTCGGGGTTGAGCGCGATCGTGAAGGCGAGCAGGAAGAAGAAGACGGAGTAGGCGGCCTGGGCGACGGCATGTGCCTCGAAGCCCAGGATGGTGCCCGAGAGCGCGCCTTCACCTGCGAAGAGCGGCGCAATCGCCATCTCGAAGGACGTGCCCGCCGTACGGGGAATGGCGAGGCAGGGACCGATCGAGAGATAGATCAGAAGCGTGAAGAGGAAGGCGAAGGCCGGATGGACGCGGTTGCCGAGCGCCGTGAGGCCGCCCGAGCGCGCGACAGCGGCCACGCCGAGAATCGGGAAGAGCACGGCCGTGACGGCAAAGCCCGACATGGCGGGCAGGGTTGCGTCGCCCGCAAGGGCGCCGAGGAACGGCGGGAAGATCAGATTGCCCGCGCCGAAGAACATCGAGAAGAGCGTGAGGCCGATGAGGCAGCGCTCCTTGAGAGTGAAGCTTTTCATAGTGTGCTGTGATTGAGTGTCTGTCTGCGCGCGCGTCCTCTCGATCGCGCGCCTGACCGCAGCCGGCCTCTTTCGGACGGCTTTTGCGGAGATCACGAACAATAGCACAGGGCGGATGAGGCTGAAATCGGGGAAAGCGTTGAGGGCGCGGTTTCGCCGCAGCACGAGGAGGAAGTCCCTGGAAGCGGGATGCAAAGGCGGAAGGGAGGAGAAAGCGGACAAAAGAAAAGTCCCTGCAGACTTGCATCTGCAGGGACTCAAGAATCTGGGGTGGGAAATGGGACTCGAACCCACGACAACCGGAATCACAATCCGGGACTCTACCAACTGAGCTATTCCCACCAGTCTTTTTTTGTTTTCTCAAGAGCGTGTCGTTCTCGAGAGACTTGAATTGTACAGGAAGTTTCGGGTTTTGCAAGGGGTGCGGATTGAAAATACCGTAAACACGGTATACGGTGTTGCACGTGACTGCGGCACAGTGAATTTCGTGGTTTTGTAACAAATGTGGGTAGGCGACCGTTTTGCACGCACCCGTGCGGATCCGCTGAAGGCGGCGGGCGCATGGGCTAAAATCACGGCTTTCCGTTCACCATCCAATATATAAAAGGAGCATCCATGGCCCGAGGCCCTCATCTGAGCGAACTCGCCGCCGAGTGGCAGGCGCTGGGCGCGAAGCCCCAGCACGTTCGGCGCATCTTTCTTGCCTGGGCGGGGCTTGCCCCGTGGGAGGCCAGAAAGGGCGAGAGCTTTCCGAAGGCCGTGGCCGAGGCGCTGCCCGGCATCAGGGAGCGTCTTGACCGCCTCTCGCATGCGCTGCCCGTTCGAAGCGCCGAGGCCGAGACCGTCAAGCTCATTCTCGGGCTTGAGGACGGCGAGTGCGTCGAGTCGGTGCTGCTGCCCAGGCAGGGACTGTGCGTCTCCACTCAGGTGGGCTGCGCCGTCGGGTGCGTCTTCTGCATGACGGGCAAGGGCGGCCTCGTGCGCCAGCTCTCGAGCGCCGAGATCGTCGCGCAGTACTGCGAGGCCAGGCGTGTGCGCAGCGACGTCAGGAAGATCGTCCTGATGGGCATGGGCGAACCGAGCCACAACCTCGACGCCGTCTGCGAGGCGGTGGAGTTCTTCGGCAACGTGTGCGGACTCGCGCACAAGGACATCGTGGTCTCGACCGTGGGCGACCACAGGCTCTTCGATCGCCTGCCCGCGCTCTCCGTGCGTCCCGCGCTCGCGCTCAGCCTCCACACCACGGACAACGCGCTGCGCAGGAAGCTTCTCACCAACTCGAAGGACATTCCCGTCGAGACCCTCCTCGAGAGAACGCTCGACTACGCCGATGAGACGGGATACCCCGCCCAGATCGAGTGGACGCTGATGGCGGGCATCAACGACGCGCCCGAGCAGGTCGAGCGTCTGGCCGATCTCATCGAGGGACGCTACGCGATGGTGAACTTCATCGCCGTCAATCCCGTCGAGGGCTCGGGCTTCAGGAGGCCCGAGTCGGTCCACATGCAGGACCTCATCACGATCCTGCGCAGACGAGGTACTGTCGCGACCCTTCGCGACAGTGCAGCTCAGGACATCGAGGGCGGCTGCGGACAGCTCCGCGCACGAGTCATCGGCATCAGGAAGGAGCAGGCCTGACGGTCCGTTGCTTCGGTTTCAGAGGCCGCCTGTGGGCGGCCTTTTCTTCTCTGGGAATTGAGGATGGCATTCGCCTTTCTTCGCAGATGTTTTGCTTCGCCGGACAGGTTCTCCCGAAGGAGCCCTTCGCCTGTGTTCATGCACCGGCACCTCTGCACGGCAGGTCCCGGTGACAGGGAAAATTTCCTGTGAGTCAAGCTCTTCCTGGGTCCCTGACCTTTCCCTGTAACAGGCTTTGGCTGTTATTTTTTTGTGGGATCGAATTCTTTTCTCTTGAAAGAGGGGCTGAAAACTGCGGAGTTTCTATCCAATTCTGGAGTGGCTCGGTTGTTCTGATGCACTCTGCCCGCCTGCATCAGTCCGGCGGGCGCAACTCCTGAAAACCACAAAGCCCGGACGGCTCTTGCGCTTCCGGGCTTCAGTCATTAGGCTGCTTTTGCAGATCAGATCTGTTCGTAGATCTTGGAAAGCTGTGCGAAGACGGCCTTGTCTTCTTCAGTGGCTTCGCGATAGGCTGCGTCGGAGAAGGCGACGCCTGCGATGTCGGCCGCAGTGTAGAAACGGAGTTTTTCGGTCACGCCGGAATTGCTGCCGCCGCCGATCTGGAAGCCGATCATCTTGATTTCGTTGGTGGGCGTAAGGCCGCAGGCATAGGGGACGACCACGCGGTCAAAGCCGTGGTACGCAAATTCCAAGGCCTTCTTTTCCTTGATCGCCTGTGCGACCGTGTCAACTGTCGTCATTTCAATTCTCCTTGGTCGGAAAGTTGCGCCGAACATTTCGGACGTGTGCTTTAAGTATCTGCTCAATTGAGTGTAAATGACATGACTTGGCTCAAAAGATTGAGATGTCGATACAAAAGAAGGCATGATGATCGGTGCAGAAGGGATGGGTTTGCAGGGTTTTCGAGGGCTTTTCGCGGGAGATGTTTTGCTGTATGGAATGCGGGGCTCCGTGCGGGCCGCCCGCGGAAACGGATCGGTGCCGTTTCGCCGAACTGCCCGCGGGCCTTCTCGACGGGCCTCTAAGGCATTTCCCCAAGGCCGCAATGTAATACCTCAAGGTTTGCCCACTTTCGCATGACGCTTCGAAAGGCTTCTGCTAGAGTTCAATCACGGTCTTCTGAGAGTTGACCGAAACGGAAACGCCCGGCAGGTCCGGGCTCGCCTTCAGACGAACCCGAGGGGTTCTCGTCAAAGGCGACCTTCTCCAGAACAGTCATCCGAATCCTCTTCGGCCTGATGCGGCATCCTCGGCCGCACGGACTGCTCTGATGTTTCTGCGAAACGGACGGACAACGTCCCCGTCCGACAATCCCAAAAAACTTTTTCCGCAATCAACATCCGGAGAACACAAATGAATCTCTCCCGACTTTTCGCACCCATCGCTCTCGTGTCCGCCATTGCCCTGTCCGGCATTTCCGGCAGCGCCCTCGCCGACACGACGCTTCGCATCGGCGTCACGCCCGTGCCGCACGCCGACATCGTCAACTTCATCAAGCCGACGCTTGAGAAGGAAGGCGTCAAGCTCGAGGTGGTGGAATTCAACGACTACATCCAGCCGAACCTCGCGCTCGATGCGGGCGAACTTGACGCCAACTATTTCCAGACGATTCCGTATCTGGAGGAAATGGTCAAGTCCCGCGGCCTCAACCTGCACATCCTCGTCTCCGTGCATCTCGAGCCGATGGCCCTCTACTCCAAGAAGGTGAAGAGACTCGCCGACATTCCGGCAGGCGCCAAGGTGGCCGTGCCGTCCGACCCGACGAACGAGGGTCGTGCACTCAAGGTGCTCGAGCACGCGGGCCTCATCAAGCTCAAGGACGGCGCGACGCTCCTCTCCGGCATCGGCGACATCGTCTCGAACCCGAAGAAGCTGAAGTTCGTCGAGCTTGAGCCCGCTCTTCTGCCGCGCGCCCTCGACGACGTGACGGCCGCCGTCATCAACGCCAACTACGCGCTCGAAGCGGGCTTCAACCCGGCGAAGAACGCCATCGCGTTGGAGGAAAAGAGCTCGCCCTTCGGCAACGTCGTGGCGATCCGCGAAGGCGACGACAAGAAGGAGGCCTTCCAGAAGCTCAAGAAGGCGATCACCTCTCCCGAAGTGAAGAAGTTCATCGAGGAGAAGTATCAGGGCGGCGTCCTTCCCGTCTTCTGAAAATTGCGTTAGTCTGAAGTGAAATGCAAGGCAAGGCCGGTCCGGGTTCGACCCGTGCCGGCCTTTGCGTCGATCTGGAGAATGATCATGACCCGTACCGACAAGCTCGTCGCCGCCCACTGGGGCGTCGCCCGCGTCCGCATGACGGACGGCCGTCCCGCGCTCGTTCCAATCGCCGAGGACATGAGGCCCTCGGAACGCATGGCCGACTATCTGGCGGGGCGCGATGGCGCCGAACGCCTTCTCGCTCCGAAGGTCCGCGAAGGCTATCTCAGGGCCTGCCGCGAGGGACGCGACCCCGCCCTGACCCGTGAGGACCGCGGCAGGGAGGCCTTCGTCGAGGTCGAATGGGAGGAGGCGCTCGAGCTTGCCGCCCGCGCGATCGAGAGGACGTATGCGGACCACGGGCCCTCGGCCGTCTGGGGCCGATCCTACGGCTGGAAGAACACGGGCGAGGTCAACAATCCGATCGGACTCCTGAGAAGGCTGCTGATGCTCAAGGGCGGGTTCGTGCAGACCTTCAACTCCTACTCCACGGCCGCCATCGCCGCCATACAGAAGGTGATCGCAGGGAGCGGAGACCCCGACGTGCCGCCTGCGGCCGAGGTGCTCGAGCATGCCGAGCGCGTCATTCTCTGGGGTGCGGATCCGGTCGTCACGAACGACATCGCCTGGACCACGACGCTGCACGACACGGCGAAGGTCTTCGAGGCGATGAGAACGAAGGAGGGACTCGAGGTCGTCGCCGTCAATCCCGTGAAGCCCGAGACGCTCGACGTCACGGGCGGGCGCTGGATCGCGCCGCTTCCCGGGACGGACGCCGCGTTCGCGCTCGGCCTCGTGCACACGCTTCTGGCGACGGGCAGGGCCGACCGTCATTTTCTCGAGACCCGCACGACGGGCTTCGAAACGCTCGAGGCCTGCCTCAACGGACGTCTTGACGGCGTCGTCCGCGACGCCGCCTGGGCGGCCGGCATCTGCGGGCTCGATGAGAAGACGATCAGGGATTTCGCTGAGGAGCTTGCGGCGCACCGGACGATGATCATGCTCGGCTGGGGGCCCCAGAGGGCCCGCTACGGCGAGTCGACGGTCTGGGCCGTCTGGGCGCTCGCCGCAGCGCTCGGCCAGATCGGCGGACGAGGTACGGGCATCGGCACGCGCTACCACTACTCTTCGGGCGGCGCGGGCGCGTCGGCGGGCAGGGGCCTTCCGGGCCTTCCCGTCAACGTGGCGCCCGTCGGTCCCGTCACGCATCCCGAGCGGCTCCCGAAGCCGCTTCCCGTCGCCGCCGTTGCCGACGTGCTCCTGAATCCGGGAAAGCGCATCCGCTGCGGCGGCATCGAGCTCGAATACCCCGACATTCGCCTCGTCTTCTGGGCGGGCGGCAATCCCTTCGCGCACCATCCCGACACGGGACGCCTCGCCGCGGGCTTCAGACGGCCCGACGCCGTCATCGCCTGCGACGTCTTCGAAACGGCGACAACGAAATATGCCGACATATTGCTTCCCGCCTCGCATCCGCTGGAAAGAAGCGACATTGCGGGGATCGGCGGCTATGTCGCGCGTGGGATCGTGAGAAGCTCGCAGGTGTTCGAGCCCAAGGGAAATGTGCTTTCCGACTACGAGATCTTCAGGCGTCTTGCCGCGAAGCTCGGTCTTGAGGGCGTCTTCACGGAAGGGCTGGACGAGCAGGGCTGGCAGAGGCGCCTCTATGAGGAGGCCGTGCGCCGCGAGGCTGCGGCGGGGCTTGAGCTTCCCGACTGGGATGCGTTCGTGAAGAAGGGCATCGTGTTCTTTCCCGAGGCTGTCCCGGGGCCCACGGCGCTTGAGCGCTTTGCGGCCGATCCCGAAGGCGCGCCGCTCGCGACGGAATCGGGCAGGATCATGCTCGCGTCGAAGCGCGTCGCCGAGGCGGGGCTCGAGGATTGTCCCGGACATCCCGCCTATCTCGGCGAGCCCTCGAAGCCGGGCGAATACAGGCTCGTGAGTCCGAAGTCCGCCTGGCGGCTGCACAGCCAGCTTGATGCCGTGACGCGCAGGGCGCACAACACGGACGGGTGCGAGCCGTGCTGGATCAATGAGGACGATGCGGCGAGGCTCGGCATCTCGACGGGCGACGCCGTGAGGCTTTCGACGCCGAGAGGCTCGGTGCGCGCGGCCGCGGTCGTCACCGACAGGGTGCGCCCCGGCGTGCTCGCGCTCCATCACGGCGCATGGGCCGAGACGACGGAGGCGGGCGAGCGGGAGGACGGCGGTGTGAGGCTCGACTGCCGCCACGGCGCCGCCAACGTGCTCGTCCCCGACCTGCCCACCTCGGGCTGGAGCCGAGGCAACAACGCCGCAGCCTACGACGTGAGGCTCGAGCGCCTCTGACCGCCCGCCCGTGAGGGGGACGCGTGTTTTCAGGAGCCGTGCTAGCATCCAAACAACGGACGCGCACCCGAAGGTTCGTCGCCGGCGTTTCGCCGGCGCTGCTCGACGGCGGGCATTTCGCCCGACCCTGTCGCCATTCGCGGCGAGCAGCTCGTTGATGCCCTCAATCAACGCGCTGCTGGCCGCCCGTTCGCCGCCCGGACCTCCAAGGGCCCGGGTTCAAGTTCGGGTGCGCTTCCTTCAGAAGCGTGCCTTTCGCGACGGCGGATTTTTGCAAAAACATGCCTTCCTGCATTTTTGCTGTCTTGCAAAAGCGTCACTTTTTGCAGAAAATCAAACTAGGTGAAATTCCCTAAGCACAAATTCATTTCTCATTAAAATCAACGACTTGGCAATAACCATGTGATTTTTGAGGTTTTTGCAATTGACGTCGGTTTTGCGAAGACATAAAGTTGTCTTGCCGCCCTTCGTGACGCGCATTGTGAAGATGCGGTCCGGGGCTTCGAACCCAGTTCAACGCACAACGACAAAGAGCCGACCTCATGATCTACACGGATCCCAAGCGCATCATCCTTTTCGACACCACGCTCCGCGACGGCGAGCAGGCCCTGCCTCAGAGCCTCTCCGCACGCGAGAAGATGCAGATCGCACTCGCCCTCGAGCAGCTCGGGGTCGACGTGATCGAGACGGGCTTTCCCGTATCCTCCCGCGGCGACTTCGAGAGCGTGCGCAGCATCGCCTCCGTTCTCAAGCGTGCGGTGCCCTGCGGCCTCTCCCGCGCCGTGGCGGGCGACATCGACGCCTGTGCCGAGGCGCTCAAGGCGGCCGAGCGATTCCGCATCCACACCTTCATTGCCACGTCCGACATTCACGTGAGGGACAAGCTGCGAAAGGACTTCGACAGGATCCTCGAGATGGGCGTTGAGGCCGTCAGGCGCGCCCGCAACTACACGGACGATGTCGAATTTTCCTGCGAGGACGCGGGCCGCACGCCGATCGACCATCTCTGCCGCATGGTGGAGGCCGCGATCGATGCGGGCGCCACGACCGTCAACATTCCCGACACCGTGGGCTACACGGTGCCCGAGGAGTTCGGCGGCATCATCACGACGCTCTTCAACCGCGTGCCCAACATCGACAGGGCGGTCATTTCGGTGCACTGCCACAACGACCTCGGCATGGCCACGGCCAACTCGATCACCGCCGTGCAGCACGGCGCGCGCCAGATCGAGTGCTGCATGAACGGTCTGGGCGAGCGTGCGGGCAACTGCTCGCTCGAGGAGGTCGCCATGGCGATCAAGCTGCGCGAGAAGTCGCTCGGCGGTCTCTACACGGGCATCAACCCGAAGCAGATCGCCCGCACCTCGGGCCTCGTCTCCAAAATCTGCAGCGAGCCCGTGCCCGCGCACAAGGCGATCGTGGGCTCCAACGCCTTCGCGCACTCGTCGGGCATTCATCAGGACGGCGTCCTCAAGAACCGCGAGACCTACGAGATCCTCACGCCCGAGAGCGTGGGCTTCACGGGCAACACGATGCGCATGACGGCGCGCTCGGGCCGCCACATGATCCGCGCCTCGCTCGCCAACATGGGCTACAAGGACGATGAATACGATCTGAACGAAATCTACGCGCGCTTCCTGAAGCTCGCCGACAAGAAGGGCCAGGTCTTTGACTACGACCTCGAGGCGCTCCTCTTCTGCTCCACGCTCGAAGAGGAGGAGAACACGTTCGAGCTCGATGCCCTGAGCGTGATGACGGGCGGCTCGCACTCGATCCCGACCGCCTCCGTTCGCCTGCGCGTCGGCAAGCGCACCCGCAGCGACTCCTCGATCGGCAACGGTCCCGTCGACGCGGTCTACAACTGCATCACGCGCCTCACCGGCATCCGCTGCGAACTCACGAGCTTCACGATCTCCGCCAACGGCGCAGGCATGGACGCACTCGGCCAGGTCGACGTCAACGTGAGGCACGAGGGCCGCATCTTCCACGGCATCGGCATGTCGGTCGACATTCTCGAGGCCGCCGCGCTCGCCCTGATCCACGCCAGCAACAACATCGACCGCGCGAACCGCATCCGCGAGTCGCGCCGCCATGAGAAGGACGCGGACGTGCCGCAGCACCTGCCCTGATTCATCGGCATCAAGGTCAACCCCAAAACTCAACGACAGCATCAAAAGAGACAAACATCATGCAGACACGCACGCATCACGTCGCCGTCCTCGCCGGCGACGGCATCGGCCCCGAAGTCATGGCCGAGGCGCTGAAGGTCATGGACGCAGCGGCGAAGAAATTCGGCTTCACGGTCACCCGCGACGAGCGCCTGGTCGGCGGCGCCGCCATCGACGCCTGCGGCAGGCCGCTGCCCGACGAAACCGTCGAGGCCTGCGACAGGGCCGACGCCATTCTGTTCGGCTCCGTGGGCGGCCCGAAGTGGGACGCGCTCCCGCACGAGTCCCGCCCCGAAGTGGGCGCGCTGCTCCCCCTGAGAAAGCGCTACGAACTCTTCTGCAACCTGCGTCCGGCCCGCTTCTACGAAGGCCTCGAGGGCCTCTCGCCCCTGCGCCGCGACATCGCCGAAAACGGCTTCGACATGGTCTGCGTGCGCGAGCTCACGGGCGGCATCTACTTCGGTCGTCCGAAGGGCCGTGAAGGCGAGGGCGAGGCCGAACGTGCGTTCGACACCGAAACCTATACCCGCGCCGAAGTGAGGCGCATCGCGAAGCTCGCCTTCGAGATCGCCCGCCACCGCCGCGGCCGCGTGACGTCCGTCGACAAGGCCAACGTTCTCGCCACGTCCCGCCTCTGGCGCGAGACCGTCGAGGAGGTCGCGGCCGACCATCCCGACGTGACGCTCGAGCACATGTACGTCGACAACGCCACGATGCAGCTCCTCAAGGCGCCCTCGCAGTTCGACGTCGTGCTCTGCTCCAACATGTTCGGCGACATCCTCTCCGACGAATGCGCCATGGTGACGGGCTCGATGGGCATGCTCCCGTCGGCCTCGCTCGGCGGCTCGGGCTTCGGCCTCTACGAGCCCGCGGGCGGCTCCGCACCCGACATCGCGGGCAAGGGCATCGCCAATCCGATCGCCCAGATTCTCTCGGCCGCCATGATGCTGCGCCATTCCCTCGGCGAACCCGAGGCCGCCGCCTGCATCGAGGCCGCCGTCGCGAAGGTCCTGAAGTCCGGTGTCGTCACGGGCGACCTGGCCTCGGCCATGCCGGGCGCCACGGTCGTCGGCACCGCCGCCATGGGCGACGCCGTCGCCCGCGCTGTCGAGGAGGCCTGATCATGGGAAGGACGCTCTACGAAAAGGTCTACGACGCCCACGTCGTCAACGAGCTGCCGGGCGAACTGCCGCTCCTTTACATCGACCGCCATCTGCTCCATGAGGTCACCTCTCCGCAGGCCTTCTCGGGCCTGAGGGAGGCGGGCAGGAAGCTGCGCCGTCCCGACCTGATGCTCGCGACGATGGACCACGACATCTCGACGCAGAAGGCGACGCTTGACGTCTGCAGTCCTATGGCGCGCGAGCAGGTGACGACCCTGATCCGCAACTGCCGCGAGTTCGGCGTGACGCTCTTCGGCCTGGGCCATCCCGGCCAGGGCATCGTGCACATCGTGGGTCCGCAGACGGGCTTCACGCTGCCGGGCACTACGCTCGTGTGCGGCGACAGCCACACGGCCACGCACGGCGCCTTCGGGGCACTCGCGTTCGGCATCGGCACGTCCGAGGTCGAGCACGTGATGGCGACCCAGACCCTCAAGCAGCAGCGCTTCAAGACGATGCGCATCGTCTGTGACGGCGTTCTCCCGAAAGGCGTCTATGCCAAGGACCTGATCCTCGCGATCGCCGCAAGGATCACGACCGCGGGTGGCACGGGCTACGCGATCGAATTCGCGGGCACGGGCGTCGAGGCGCTCTCGATGGAAGGACGCATGACGCTCTCCAACATGGCCATCGAGGTGGGCGCCAAGGTGGGCATGATCGCACCTGACGAGACGACGTTCGCTTATCTGAAGGGCCGTCCCTTCGCTCCGAAGGGCGAGGCCTGGGACGCCGCCGTCGAATACTGGCGCACGCTGCGCTCGGACGACGACGCCGTCTTCGACAAGGAGGTTCACATCGACTGCTCGAGCCTCGAGCCGCACGTGACCTGGGGCACGAATCCGGGACAGGCCATGCCCGTGACGGGCAGGGTGCCCGTTCCCGCCGAAATGGCCGATCCCGTCGAGCGTGCGGGCGCCGAAGCCGCGCTCGCCTACATCGGCGTCGAGCCGGGTGCGCCCGTCACCGACGCAAAGGTGGACACGGTCTTCATCGGCTCGTGCACGAACGGACGTCTCGAGGACTTCCGCGAGGCGGCCAGAGTACTGAAGGGCCGCAGGGTTGCCGACGGCGTTCGCGCCCTGGCCGTGCCGGGCTCCATGGCCGTGCGCGCCGCGGCCGAGGCCGAGGGACTCGACCGGATCTTCATCGAGGCAGGGTTCGAATGGAGGCTTCCCGGCTGCTCGATGTGCCTTGCCATGAACGACGACCGCGCCGCCGAGGGGGCGCGCGTCGCCTCCACCTCCAACCGTAACTTCGTCGGCCGCCAGGGACGCAGCAGCCGCACCCATCTGATGAGCCCCGCATCGGCCGCCGCCGCAGCCGTTGCCGGCCACATCGCCGACGTCCGTGATTACATTTGAGGAGGCATGCAGAAATGGACAAGTTCACGACTCTGACGGGCGTTGCCGCTCCGCTCGACGCCGCCAACGTCGACACCGACCAGATCATCCCGAAGCAGTTCCTGCTTGCGGTCGACCGCAAGGGCTTCGGCGTGCATCTCTTTCACGAGCGCCGCTATCTTGACGACGCCGAGACGATCGAGAATCCCGACTTCGTGCTCAACAAGCCGGCCTACAGGAGCGCCTCGATCCTCGTCGCGCGCCGCAACTTCGGCAACGGCTCGAGTCGCGAGCACGCGCCCTGGACGCTGCTCGACTTCGGCATCCGCGCCATCATCGCGCCGTCCTTCGCCGACATCTTCAGCAACAATGCGCTCGGCAACGGGCTCGTGCTGGTGAAGCTCGCCGAGGAGGAGGTCGACGAGCTCTTCAGGATCCTCGAGGCTGATCCCGGCATGAAGGTGACGGTCGATCTCGTCACGATGACCTGCACGGCGGGCGAGAGGACCTGGCGCTTCACGCTCGATCCTTTCCGCCGCAAGTGCCTCCTCGAAGGCCTCGACGCGGTCTCGCTTACGCTCGAGCATGAGGACGACATCCGTGCAAGAGAGAAGCGCGAGCCCACCTGGCTCGTGCCTCACGTCGAGGACCTCAAGTCCTGTCCGGTCTGAGGCGCCTGCGCCTGAAAGCACGGAATGCGCCTGTCTTCGCCTTCGGATCCTCCCGGTGGGCGTGGACCGCGAAGAGTCCGCGCAGCCACTGCAGGGCGGGTTCGTCGGCGACGCGTTCGTGCCGGATGAGATGGGTGTTGAAGGCGCCCCGGCCGCGGTTGCTTTCGGGATCGGGATGAATGGGAATGGCGAAGATGCCGTCCCGTTCCTCAAAGAGTCTTGCCGTCTGCATGGGCATGACGGCCGTGAAGTCCGTGGGTTGAGAAGCGAGGGGACGGCGAGGAAATACGGGACCGTGACGGCGGTTTCCTGAAGCGCCTCGCCGAGCACGGTCGTCTCGTCCATGCAGTACACCTCAAGTCGGTTCTGTTCGCGGTTCGTGACCGTGATCTTGCGCCAGTGGCGGAGCATGTCGAGCGTCACCTCGTCCTTTTCGCGGGAGGCCTCGACCAGCGGATGTCCCTTGCGAACGCAGAGCGCGTAGCTGATCGGATAGAGGAGCAGGTCCTGAATGCCAGAGGGAGTCGAGTGTGTCTCGGGGTAAACCGCGCAGTCGAGAGTGCCGTCGGCGAGGTCGTCAAAGAGGCTGTCGGTGATTTGCCTGAAGGAGAGGGACGCCCGGGGCGCTGCCTCGAAGAACGCCTTGACGACGCCGCTCATCACGGCGCAGACGGCATTGTCGACGACGCCGATCCTGAAGGTGCGCGTGAGCGTGGCGGGATCGAAGCATGCGGGACGCTCGAGGCGGCGGAGGTTTTCGAGGAGCATCGCCACCTTCGGATAGAGCTCCGTCGCGCGCGAGGTCGGCACGAAGTCGGGCGAGGAGCGCAGAAAGAGCGGGTCGCCGAAGGTTTCGCGGAGCTTTCTGAGCGTGCGCGAGGCGGTCGAAAGGCTCAGTCCGCCTTCGGCCGCGGTGTTGCTGAGCGAGCGGGATTCGAAGAGCGAGACGAAGAAGATGAGATCCGAAACGGTCAGCGCGTCGAATTGCGAATATTCGGAAAACGGATTGGTCATGTTGCGCAAATTGCCTGCGGCAAACAGGAATGGTTGGATTGAAGGCGCATGGATAGACTTTTTTGCGTTGACCCAAGCAACGCAGGGCGCGCTCCGCGCCTGTTCTCCCATTGTTGCATAGACCGCAAAGGAAAGAAAAAATGACCTTCCAGAAATCCGCTCTCGCAACCGCCTGCGCACTTGCCGGCATGATGATCGTCTCCACGCCCGCCATGGCCATCGGCGGCGCCTCCGGTCCTCACGTCGGCTATCCGACGACCGGCAAGATCGGCGCCGTCAATCTCAACCCGTACGGCATCGCTCCGCTGACGGCCGTCATCCGCAACGGCGGTTACACCGTGACCGACGTGTCGGTCCGCATCGTGCCGAAGGAAGGCGGTCAGGAAATCGCCTACAAGGTGAGCGACACGCAGGTCCGCACGCACGGCGGCATTCCCGTCTTCGGTCTCTATCCCGACTGGCGCAACACCGTTGAGGTCTCCTATACGAAGACCTCCGAAGGCAAGTCCGAGCGCGTTGAGAAGGAAGCCTACAAGATCTACGCCGGTCCCGCCAACATCGCGACGGCAGGCTATGCGGGCGTGAAGTCCGTCTTCCCGAAGGCCAAGGTCAGGAAGATGTCCAAGGAGTTCGAGGACCGTCTCTACCTCATCAACAACATGATCGCCGCGACGCCCAACACGACGCGCGTCGTCTGGAACAACCCGATGGGCGGCGCCCTCGAATGGAACCGCTATCCGCAGAACGCCATCTACGACACGAAGGGCGAACTGCGCTGGTACATGGAGCCGTCCCGCATCTACGATCCGGACAACGTCTACAAGGCCGGCATCATGATGGGCTTCCGCCAGAACAATGACGGCGCCTTCACCTGGGGCTACGGCCAGCGCTACGTCAAGTACGACCTGATGGGCCGCGAAGTCTTCAACCGCCGCCTGCCCGACGGCTACGCTGACTTCTCGCACGCCATGGATCCGATGCAGAACGGCAACTACCTCGTGCGCGTCGCCTCGTCCGACCACGTCCGTCCCGACGGCAAGCACGTTCACACGGTCCGCGACGTGATCATCGAGGTGGATCCGAACGGTCAGGTCGTCGACGAATGGCGTCTCTGGGACATTCTCGACCCGTATCGCGATACCGTTCTCAAGGTGCTTGACCAGGGCGCCGTCTGCCTCAACATCGACGCGAGCCAGGCCGGCAAGACGCTCTCCGCCGAAGAACTCGCCAGAATGGACCAGAACGACAAGTTCGGCGACATCGTGGGCTCCGGCGCAGGCCGCAACTGGGTGCACGTCAACTCCGTCGACTATGACCCGACCGACGACTCCATCATCATCTCCTCGCGCCATCAGTCCGCTCTGATCAAGATCGGCCGCGACAAGCAGGTGAAGTGGATCATGGGCTCGCCCGAAGGCTGGAAGGGCGACTTCGCCAAGAAGGTCCTCAAGCCCGTCGACAAGAACGGCAAGCCGATCACCTGTGAAGGCTCGACCTGCGAAGGCGACTTCGACTGGTCGTGGACCCAGCACACCGGCTGGCGCGTCGACTCCAAGTCTGACAAGAACATCTTCTATCTCTCGGTCTTCGACAACGGCGACGCCCGCGGCATGGAATAGCCCGCGCTGCCCGAAATGAAGTACTCCCGCGCCGTGGTCTACAAGATCGACCAGAAGAAGATGACGGTCGAACAGGTCTGGGAATACGGCAAGGAACGCGGCCACGAATGGTACCGCCCCGTCACGTCGCTCACCGAATACCATGAGGACAAGAACTCCGTCTTCGTCTATTCGGCAACGGCAGGCGCAACCTACAACTTCAAGACCGGCGCCTTCGAGTCCGCTCCGAATCCGTACATCAATGAATTCAAGTGGGGCGACAAGGAACCGTCCGTGGAAATCCAGTTTGAAAGCACTTCCGGCTATCAGGCCATGCCTGTCGACCTGAAGAAGGCCTTCGGCGGCTGATCTCCGCAACAGTCTGCAGTGAGGAAAAGGGCGCCCCGGCAGCTTCGTGCTGCCGGGGCGCCCTTGTGTGCTCGGCATGGGCACGTTCTAACGGGTGAAAGTCCCGAGAGGGGCCGGCAGTGGCAACCTCATAGCCAAAAGCAAGGTGTGCGTCGCGAGGCGTAGGCTGAAAGAAGCTGGAGGCAAACCCTTGAGCTGATGAACAAGAACCTCATCAGGCATACGACGGCGGATAAGCTCGCAAGGCAGAGTGAAGTCCGACAACTGCACGGAGCCGTTGGTGTAAATGAGGCAGCTACATGAGGGGAAAGAGCGTGTTTCTAATGATATGGACCACCCACCCGATGCCTAGTCAATCGATTCTCGCAGATTGATAATGGGGCATCACAAGTCTTTATGGAGTCCATATCATGGCTAGAAAGCGCACCCTGTCAACACTCGACACATCAATCGCATACGAACCTGTCGGGCTCGATTGCCCGGGGAGGCTGACATGCTAATGGAAATTCAAACGCCCGAAGGCCGCGTGAAGGCCATGACGCCCGTGATTCTGTCAGCGAGCCGCTCGACCGACATCCCGGCCTATTATGGACAGTGGTTCATGAACCGCCTGCGCGCAGGCTGGTGCGCCTGGGTGAATCCGTTCAACCGCCGTCCCTCGTATGTGTCGTTCAGGGACGTGAAGGCGGTCGTCTTCTGGACGAAGAACCCGGCGCCCTTCCTGCAGCATCTGGACGAGCTCGATGCCCGCGGCCTGCACTACTACTTCCAGTACACGCTCAACGACTACGAGCGGGAGGGCTTCGAGCCCAACGTGCCCGCGCTCGAAAAGCGCATCGAGACCTTCAGGCGGCTCTCCGAGCGGATCGGTCCCGACCGCGTCGTCTGGCGCTTCGATCCGATCATCCTGTCGCCGGGCACCGGTCCGCGCGACATCCTCATGAGGATCTGGACGATCGGCAAGGCATTGAGGGGACTCACGAAGAAGTTCGTCGTGAGCTTCGTCGACGTGGGCGCCTATCGAAAGGTCCAGGCGAACCTCGTGCGCGACACGGATCTCTACACTCGCGAGACCGTGCTGTCGGCCGAACCCGACGAGGCGCAGAGGCGCGAGATCTGCGAGGGCCTCGCCAAGATCCGAGAACGCTGGCATTCGGAAGGCTGGGACATTGAGATTTCGTCCTGTGCCGAGGAGGCCGACCTCGCGGCCTGGGGCATTACGCACAACAGATGCATCGACGGCGAGCTCATGGAAAGAGTGTTCGGCGAGGACAAGGCGCTCGTGCACTTCCTTCACTCGGGCAAGCTGCCTGAGGCGCCTGCCGCAGGGGCGGACTCGCTCTTCGGAGATCCCGTGATCCCCGTGGTTCCGGTCTCCAAGCGCAGGAACCTGAAGGACAAGGGCCAGCGCGAGGCCTGCGGCTGCATCGTGAGCAAGGACATCGGCATGTACGACACGTGCATGCACTTCTGCGCCTACTGCTATGCGAACGCAAGCAGGAAGACCGTGCTCGAGAACCGCAGGCGGCACGATCCCGAGAGCCCGTTCCTCGCAGGCGAGCCCGGGAAGACGAATGAAGATGCAAAGGCGGAAAACACGGAAAACGGAGGCGGCAGGTGAAGCTCTTCAAGGTCATTAGGACGACTGCGTGCGGCGTGAAGTTTGCGACGCGCGTCGGCATCACGGTCGGCAGCAACATGCTCCAGGGCGTCGCGAACGTCGCGGATGTGCCGGGCAGGGCGGCGAAGAAGACCGCCAGAGGAGACTGGGACGGACTTGAACGCCTTGCGGAAAGGACGGCCCGGGGCGTCGGCCGCTCGATCGAGAACAAGTGCACGGCGGCGGGCGAGCTCTTCAGCGAGGCCGAGCGCTGCATCGCGAATCCCGACAGGCGGTTTCTGACGAAGAAGAACGCCGCCGGCGTTGCGGCCGTGGCGACGGCAGCGGTCACGGTGGCGGCGGGCGCCTCGGCGCTGGATCTGGATGTCGTCTCAGACGTGGACGTCGACGGACTTCCCGATGCCGACGGTGCGGGCGGTGCGCTTGCATCGGGCTTCGCGCCTTCGGATCTGTCGGTTGAGAACGGCGTCTTCACGGGCGACGGTCAGGAACTCGACCGCCTGATCCAATACGGGGAGGTCGACGGCACGACCCACGTCGCCTCGGAAGACATCGTGCGCGACATCGGCGCCCGCGACGCCTTCCTCTCCGTCCACGGCTTCGACGGCGTGCCCGAAGGCTACGAGGTCCATCATGTCGTGCCGCTTTCCGAGGGCGGCGCCGACACGCCCGATAACATGATCCTCGTGAGCGAGGCCGACCATGCGGCGATCACCTCGGCGCACGCGGGCTTCTACGGCTGGCGAGACTGAGGTACGGGAGCCGCCGAGGCACCCGAAGGCATGATCGAAAATATGCAGACAGTCCCGCGAGGCGAAGTGCCTGCGGGGCTGTGCAGGAAGAGAGAGGTGAGGCGGGCGTTATTGCAGGTCGACGCCGAGGAAGTCGAGCGCGGTCTGAACGTGAAGCGCGGCGCCCTTGACGAGGACGGACTCGTCGACCTTGTAGCAGCCGTGGTGCTGCGGCCAGACGGCGTCGCAGGCCTCGTTGCGCACGCCGAGAAGGACCATGGCGCCGGGAACCTTCTCCTGATAGAAGGCGAAGTCCTCGCCGCCCATCTGCAGGTCCGCCTCGATGACGCCCTTGTCGCCGAAGATTTTGCCTGCCGCGCCCGTGACGACGTCGATCATGCCAGGATCATTGACCGTGACGGGCACGATGCGCAGGTATTCGACATCGGCCGTGCCGCGCATGGCTTCGGCCGTGCTCCTCGCGATGCGGGTGATCTGCTCCTCGAAGCGGTCGCGCACGGCGGGGCTGAAGGTGCGGGTCGTGCCCTCGAGTTCGGCGGTGCCCGCAACGACGTTGAAGCGGGTGCCCGAGTGGAACTTGCCGACCGTCACGACGGCGGTGTCGCCGGGATAGGTCTCGCGGGAGACGATCGTCTGCAGGTTCTGCGCGATGGCGGCGCCCATGATGAGCGCGTCGGCGCCGAGCTGCGGCTGGGCGCCGTGAGTGGACTTGCCGCGGACGTGGATCTTGAACTGATCGCCCGAGGCCATCATCGGCCCCTTGCGCAGCGCGACCGTGCCGGCGGGATAGTCGGACCAGACGTGCATGCCGAAGCAGGCGTCGACGCCCTCGAGCGCGCCTTCCTCGATCATGGCGCGCGCGCCCAGACCCAGCTCCTCGGCGGGCTGGAAGGCGAAGACGATCGTGCCCTTGAGACGGTCCCTGATTTCGTTGACGATCATTGCGGCCGTGAGCAGCATCGAGATGTGGCAGTCGTGCCCGCAGGCGTGCATGACGCCCGGAACCTCGCTCGCGTAGGGAAGTCCGGTCTCCTCGTTGACGGAGAGCGCGTCGATGTCGCCGCGAAGAAGGATCGTGCGGCCGGGCTGAGCGCCCTCGATGCGGGCGAGCGTGCCCGTGCCGAGGCCGCAGGGACGCCACGGGATGCTTGCGCGGTCGAGCTCGGCGCGGATGCGTTCGGCAGTGCGGACTTCCTTCGTGCTTTCTTCGGGGTGCTGGTGGAACCAGCGGCGCATTTCGATCTGGTACCCGTTCCAGCGGGTCATGAGTTCCTGGAGTGTCATTTTTTGGTCCTGTCAAGGGTCTTCAGGCGCAGGTCCCGTGCGGAAGCGCTGCGCCTGAATGAAAAGAGGTTTGAGGTCTTCCGTCAGAAGAGCTTGACGAAGAAGCCCGCGAGAATGACGGAGGTGATCGTCACCGTCACGAAGCCGCCCACGATCATCGGCGGGAAGAGTCGGCTCATGAGGAAGTCGACCTCGGCCTTGTCGGCGCCTTCCTCCTGGCAGATGCGTTCGGTCATGATCGCGTCGAAGGGGAAGCCGTAGAGAGCGGTGAGGCAGGTTGCGAAGCCGAGATAGGGGGAGATCTTGAGGAAGCGTCCGACGATCGCCGCGACGACGGCCATGCCGACGACGCCGATGATGATCAGGAGGACCATCGGGCAGATGAGCTTCGCCATCATTTCGGGATTGCTGTCGCCGAGACCGCTGTAGACGAACATGATCAGAGCGAGGAAGAGGAAGTCCTTCGAGCCGGTGCGCGAGAGCACGTTGGGCTCGAGGAAGCCGAGGCGGCAGAAGACGACGCCGCAGACGAGCGCCCAGATGGCGCCGTTGACCGGCGTGAGCACGCCGAGCACGAAGGCAAGCCAGGCGACGAGCGAGACCTTGAGGAGCACGAAGTACGGCGTGTTCCAGGCCTTGGGCGTGGCGAGCACGCCCTGCTTGGATTCGTTGCCGGGCATGGCGAGTGCGTCGGCCATGACCTTGCGGGCGTCCTCGCCCTTGTCCTCGACCTTGCCCGCGCGGAAGGCGGCGAGCTGGCGGCGGGCCTCAAGCTTGAGGCAGACGGCCGTGAGCGGGTAGCCCGCGAAGCCCTGCACGCAGTACATGACGATCGCGAAGACGGCTGCGGCGGCAAGACCGGCGTCAAGCGCGGCCTTCTGCATCATCGTGGTGGCCACGATGCCGCCCGCGAGCGGCGGGATGCCGGCGATGACGAGCGTGCGGTCCATGAAGAGCGGACCGACGAACCAGCACAGGCCCACGAGCCCGGCGAGGCCCGCAATACAGATGACCACGGTCTTCCACTGCTGGAGCAGGCGCTCGAGACTGAAGAGCGTGCCCATGTGGGTGATGAGGAGGAAGATGGCGACGGAGGAGCCCAGCGGCAGAAGCTTCGAGTCCGCAACGAGCGTCTTTGGGAGGAAGGTCCAGAAGGCGATGAGGATCAGCACGGCGGAGATGAAGACCGACGGAACCCAGCCTTTCGTGAACTTGGAGAGCACCTCGCCCAGCAGGATGATGACGAGGCAGGCCGCAAAGGCCGAGACAAAGTTGTACATGAGCATGGATTGGTTCCTTGACGTGCGGTAGTTGGAGTCTGAGGACGCCGTCGCCCGGGGTCGTCGACGGCGCGTGCACGTTCATGAATTCATTCTGATCCTGTCCAGAAGCACCGGACGACCGAAGGACGTCGAAAGACGACGAAATTTCGACATTCCTTGATGCGGGAGAGGGGATTTCGGCAAATTGTCTTAAGACAAACGCCTTAGAGGCCCAGATCGGAGCCTGATGATGGAAACGCGTGCGGTACAGTCGCTTTAAAGCGACAGCAGGCAAAGACGGGGAGACGAGCGGATGAGGGTGGCGGACCATCGGGCGAGATGGTTCTCATGTACGTGAACGCAGGCGTGAGGGCGGGCAGGGGGCCGCCGATGTTGAGAAACCGCCGTTTCGCTCAACCGGCAAAAACGCCGTTTTCAGCCCGTTTGTTGCGTGAAAGCAACACCTGTTCTCCAGAGTTGGTGCTGTAGAGAACGCCGATGCAGGGGCTTTTCAATCCGTCCTGAGACGAAAGAAGGACCCTTTGTTCTGAAATGCGCGGACAGGCTCGAAGGAGAAGGCGGAAACGGGAGAACGAATCGATGCGGCCCGCATCGTCGGTTCGTTTCCATGGCGAAGCGTCGCGGTTCACGGCGTCGGATCCGCTGCGTCAAACGTGGGGCAAGGTTTGGAGAACGCTTCGAGGGACGTCGGTCCGAGCCGGGGGTGTTCTTCAGTTATCGAACGGGGATGAAAGTCCGGAAGGGTTGCGGCAGAAGGAAGGGCGCGAGTCTGTGGGTGGGGTTGAAGAGAGGTGGCGCTTCGTTCGGGGATTGCGCACAATGGCGCAGAGTCACGGCGCGGTGCTGTCTGAAGACGTCCTGAGGGGACGTCGGGAGCCGCGCCCTGATTGTCTCTTGTCAACCATCAAAGGAAAGAAAAAATGAAGAAGAGTTTTGTCGCTCTCGCCGTTCTCGGCGCTTTTGCCGGCACTTCCATGGCTGCCGAGGTCACGATGTACGGTGTCGTCGATACGGGCCTTCTCTATCAGCACGGTGAAGCCAGTGCGTCCATCGACGGCATCGGCAGCGCCAGCGCCGAAGTCGACTCCTTCAGCATGGAACCGGGCACAAACTCCGCCTCCCGCTTCGGCATCCGCGGCACGGAAGACCTCGGCAACGGCATGACGGTGGGCTTCAAGCTTGAAAACGGCTTCGAGTCCGGCACGGGCGCCCTCAAGACGGACAGCAAGCTGTTTGACCGCGAATCCACGCTCTTCATCAAGGGCGGGTTCGGTACAGTCTACGCCGGCCGCATGGGCACGCTCGTCTCCGACGCGGGCTCCGTTGGCTTCTACGGCTCCATGGCCTCCGCTCTGGCCACGGGCTGGTCCGACAACATCGCCGGCCACAACGCCGTCATGGCCAACTACTCGAGCCGCTATGACAACACGATCGCCTACGTTTCGCCGGAATTCGCCGGCGTGACGATCTATGCCCAGTACGCCATGGGCGACACGAACGAAAACAAGGCTTCCAACGACCGCTACGCCGCTCTCGGTGCTGAATGAAAGGCCGGCGCCCTCGACCTCGCCGCTCTCGTCGACTGGACGAACAAGGACTCCTCCATCACCCACAGCAACGGCGCCGAATTCCAGGCGGACATGAACCTTCAGGATGCCTGGACGTTCAACCTCGCTGGTTCCTATGACTTCGGCTTCATGAAGACCTATCTCGCCACCCAGTACTTCAAGGATGCCCGTGACGCGGGTTCCGTCCTTGACTATGTGGGCTTCTTCGACGAAGACAGCGTCTTCAACAATAACGAAGGCGACGTCAAGTTCAACAAGGGTGCCGTTGCCAACACCGGCTATGGCGTGCATCTCTCCACGGCGTTCGACGTTCTCGGCGGCACGATGAAGGCCGGCATCGGCTACATAGACGCCGACATCGACTACGCCAACGACGGCCAGGTCGCCGACTCCAAGGTCTATACGGCTGCCTTCGGCTACGAATACTCGCTCTCCAAGCGCACGCTCGTCTACACGGGTCTCGGCTACACGAAGCGTGAGCTCGACGCCAACTATGAAGGCGTGACCGGCAGCTGGGAAGAAGAAGGCTACGATTTCGCCCTCGGCCTCGTCCACAAGTTCTGAGCTGCCTGATCTTCAGGTCTGACTGAACGCGCCCGCAGGAGGATTCTTCTGCGGGCGTTCTGTTTTTTCGGTGCGGGAAGACAAGGGCGTCATGCCCAGGCTTCGAGGAAGCAGTGCTTGAGGACCGAGAAGTCGCCGAAGCGAACGCCCCTCGGGGCCTCCCTCATGACGACGGGCTTGCCGTGGTAGGCGAAGCCGAAGCCCGCGGCGGCGATCATCTGCAGGTCGTTTGCGCCGTCGCCTCCCGCGATCGTCTCGGAGAGCGAGGCGCCGTTGACTTGGGCGAGCACCTCGAGCGCACGCCGCTTGCCATCGGCATCAAGGATCTTCCCGCCCGCAGGGCCGCGGACGCCGCCCGTAAGCCTGCCGTCCTCAAGGACGAGGCGGTTGCAGACCACGCCCGTCATGCCGAAGCGGCGGGCGACGTGCGTGGCGATCTCCTCGAAGCCGCCCGTGATGATGTAGGTGGCGAGACCGTGCCGCGTGAGAAAGTCGACGAAGTCAAGGACGCCGGGCGTCGGAACGACCCGCTCGACGGCGTGGGTCACGATCTCGGCGCTCGATCCCGCGAGTGCGGCTACGCGCTGGCGCAGCGACTCGTCAAACGGAATCAGCCCTTCCATCGCCCTGCGGGTGATTCGGGAGATCCGTTCGCCCGCACCCGCGAAGGCGGCTATCTCGTCGATGCACTCGCTCTCAATGAGCGTCGAGTCCATGTCGAAGCAGGCGACGCGAAAGCGCCTGAGGGAAAGATCGGGCGGCAGGAGCAGGACGTCGACGGCGCTCTCTTCGGCCATGGCCGCAAGCCCCGTCGGGAAGCCCTTCGAGCTCACGCCCGAAAGACGGATGAAGCCGGGTCTGACGAGCTTCGTCCTGAAGTTGAGGCGGTCTGCAAATCCGTGGATCGCACGGTCGTCGCCCGCAAGAAGCATGTCGTTCATCGATTTTCCTCTTTCAATCAGTCATCGTCGTCCGTGCGGGCGCCTTCGGGAAGACCGCGCTCGGGCGTCCAGCCGTCGTTGTTGATGCGATGGGCGCAGGTGACGTAGGCGCGGCCTCCGGATGAGAGTCGTTCAATTCGCTGGTGGAAGGCGCCGAAGGTGAGGTCGAAGGCCTCGCCCGCAGGCGTCCTGCGGACAGGACCGCCGGGAAGCGCCTCGTCGAGAAGGCGGCCCGTGGGCTTCACCATGTCGGAGCCGGAGAGAAGCCCTTCGAGCGTCATGATCGTGACGGCGACGTCGGCGTGGCCAGCAGGATCGTCGTGGACGGCCGAGCCGGGGAAGGCGCTTCCGCCGACCGCGAGCACGGCGTTGATCTCCTGAGGCAGGAGTCCGCCGTGGTTTCCTGCGCCAAGAGGCAGCTCGGGCGCCATGACGAGGCCGCCCGTTTCGGGATCTCCGCGCGGGACGATGCGAAGGTCGGGCGACCGGCGGCCGTCGGTGAAGACGAGGCGCTCGGAGAAGGTCCCCGGGATTCGGCCCTCGATTGAGCAGGGCTGCTCGGGATCCGAGGGCGAGAAGAGGAGCCCGATGTCGGGCGAGGTCATGAGCGCGTCGCGGGCGCGAAGCTGAAGCGAGAGGTCCGCGGGATTCGTGAACCAGAGTCCCGCGCAGTAGGTTCCGACGAGGACGGCGTCGGCCGAGGCCGTGTCGGCCCCTTCGAGCACTTCGCGCCCCATGAGGATGCTCAGACCCGCTTTTTCAAGAATGCCCTTCATGTCGAAGTGGCGGCGCACGACGCCGTGGCCGTGATCAGACATGACGACGAGCTGCACGCCCGCGTTCCTGCCTTCCGTCTCCCACCACTCGAGCATGCGCGCGAACTGGCGGTCTGCGTCGCGCCTTGCCTCGCGGGTGCGCTCGTCGTCAATGCCGAACTCATGCGAGGAGTGGTCGGGCTCGCCGATCCAGAGGACCGTCACGTCGCCGAGGCCCCTCGGGAGCTCGCGCTCGAAGAAGAGGTCGACGACGAGCTTCGTGCCCCTGAAGTCGGGAAATTCAAGCGGAACGCCCGGGCCGAAATCTTCGACGAGCTCGCGGCGCTCGTTGTCCGGAACGCTCGTCACGAGGTCGTGCACGCAGGCGCAGACGTGGTCGGGATAACGGTCGGCGTAGAGGTGCTGAAGGCGCGTGCTGCCCTTCGAGTTGGCGCAGTAGACGCGCATGGTTTTGCCGGCGGCGCCGAGACGCTCGCCCATGGTGGGAACGAGCAGGAGCCCGTCCTCGCGGCGATGGCGCAGCACGTGCTCGAGGTCGAAGCCGAAGAAGACGCCGTCGGCGCCTCCCATGTCGCGGCGCCAGTAGCAGTTGGCGACGAGGCCGTGGCCCGTCGGGCGAAAGCCCGAGAAGATGCCGGGATGGTTGACGTAGGTCTCGGTCGGAAAGTCCGCAAGGTAGTGCGACCACGAGTGGTTCGAGGCCATGAAGCGCGAGAGCGCGGGCATGTCGGCCTCGACGCTGTCGGGGCGAAGGCCGTCGAAGCCCACGATCACGAAGCGGACGGCGGCGGATGAGGAGGAATTTGAGGTCATGAGTGTCTCCTTATTGTGCGGTGGGCTCGAGCTTCTGCTGGACCCAGTCGCCGAGGATGGACATGGAGAGCGTGGAGACGACGATCATGAGGCCGGGGATCACGGCGATCCACCAGGCGGTCGTGAGGTAGTCGCGCCCGAAGCCCAGCATGGTCCCGAGGGAGCTCATCGGAGGCTGAACGCCGACGCCGAGGAAGGAGAGCGAGGTCTCGAGGAGGATCATGCCGGGGAAGTTGAGGGTCATGTTGACGACGAGGGCCGAGGCGATGTTGGGCAGGATGTGCCTCAGGGCGATCGAGACCGTGGGCAGTCCGAGGCCCTCGAGTGCGCAGGCGTAGCCCTCGGTGTAGGCGGAGCGCGAGAGGTTTCGCGTGAGCCTTGCGTAGCGGTCCCATCCGTAGACGGCCATGATCACGATGATGACGGTGACGTCGGTGCCGAGGAAGGCGATGATCGTGAGGGCCAGGATGATGAAGGGGAGCGAGGCCGTGAAGTCGATGCCGCAGTTGACGGCGTCGTCGACGATGCCGCCGAAGCGGGCGGCGAGAAAGCCGAGCAGCGTGCCGATGACGGCGCCGAGCAGCGTACCCACGACGGCGAGCACGAAGGACATGCGGATCGAGTAGAGAAGGCGCGAGAAGATGTCGCGCCCGAGCTCGTCGGTGCCGAGGATGTGAGCGGCGGACTCAAACGGCATGAGGAGGCGGGCCGTGAGGTCCATGGCCTCGAGGTCGTACGGGGCGAGGACGGGCGCGAGGAGCCCTGCGGTGAAGAAGACGGCGAGGATGATGCCTGCCGCAATGGCGAGTGCGGGACGTGTGTTCATCAGTTGTCTCCCTTGCGAAGGCGCGGGTTGACGACGAGTGCGAGAAGGTCCATGAGAAGGTTTGCGGTGACGAGCGAGGCGCCCGTGACCAGCACGATCATCTGCACGACGGGAATGTCGCGCGAGGCGACCGACTGGACGAGGAGCTTGCCGACGCCGGGCCAGGAGAAGACGTTTTCGGTGATGACGGCGCCCGCGACGAGCGTGCCGAGGAAGAAGCCGAGGATCGTGAGGATCGAGAGCATGGCGTTGGGAAGCGCATGGAGCCAGATGATCCTGCGCTCGGGCAGGCCGCGCATGCGGGCCGCCCTCACGCACGGGAGGCGCAGCGCGTCGATCATGGCGCTTCGGGCGTAGCGCGAGAAGATCGCGGCCTCCGAGGTCGCCATCGTGATGATCGGCATTATGTAGTGCCAGACGGTTGCGTTGCCGTAGGACGGGAGCCATCCGAGCTGGATCGAGAAGACGAGCAGAAGGAGGACGCCCATGAAGAAGTTGGGCACCGCATAGCCGAAGACCGATATCACCATGAGACTGCGGTCGAGGAGCGTGTTGCGGTGAAGCGCGGCGCACACGCCCGACGGAATGCCGATGAGGAGCGTCACGACGGCGGTCGGAATCATGAGCGAGAGCGTGGGGCCGAGCGCGTCGAGGAAGACGTCCCTCACGGGCTGGCCCGTCATGTAGCTCGTGCCCATGTCGAGCGAGACGAACTTCTCGAGGTAGACGAGGAACTGCTGCCAGAGCGGCAGGTTGAGCCCCCACTGGGCGCGGAAGGCCTCGAGCGCCACCTCGTCGGCGGCGTTGCCGAGCATGATGCGAGCCGGATCGCCCGTCATGTGAAGGCCGAAGAAGACGCAGGCCGTGAGGAGCAGGAGCGTGAACGCGGCGCGAAGAAGGATTCGGAAGATGACGGCGAACATGGATCAGGCCTCCGGATGCAAGAGGAAGGAGGGGCCCGAAAAGCAGGCCGCGAGGTGTCCGCTGCCGTCGTCCCTGAGGGGCGGCACGTCGGTGCGGCAGCGCGCCTCGGCAAGCGGACAGCGGGAGGCGAAGACGCAGCCCTTCGGACGGTCGATCGGACTGGGCATGGCTCCTTTCGGGTAGTAGCGCACGACGTGCGCGTCGGCGCCCGGAGTCGAGGCCATGAGGAGCTTCGTGTAGGGATGCAGGGGCCGGCTGAAGACCGCTTCGACGGTGCCCGACTCGACGATGCGGCCGAGGTACATCACGGTCACGCGGTCGCAGATGCAGCGCACGACGCTGAGGTTGTGCGAGACGAAGAGCATTGCCATCTTCATGCGGTTGCGAAGCTGCAGGAGGAGTTCGAGCACCTGCGCCTGAATCGAGACGTCGAGCGAGGCGACGGGTTCGTCGCAGACGAGAAGCGCGGGTTCGAGCGCCACGGCGCGGGCGATGGCCGCGCGCTGGAGCTGGCCGCCCGACATGACGGACGGACGCCTGCCGGCGTGGTGCGCGGGAAGGCCTGCGGCCCTGAGCACTTCGAGCGCGGCCTTCGCGGCCGCCTCCTTCGAGAGGCCCCTGTGGTGGCGAAGCGGTTCGGCCACCTGCACGATGATCGGAAGACGCGGATCGAAGCAGGCGTACGGGTCCTGATGGATCATCTGCATGGAGGCGCGCTGGGCGCGCCAGGCGGCGGAGTCTCGCTCAGGGATCGGCGCGTTCTTGAAGCGCACTGTGCCTTCGGTGGGCTCGATGAGGCCGAGCGCGAGGCGCGCGAGCGTCGATTTGCCGCAGCCCGATTCGCCCACGAGTCCCATGACCTCGCCCGAGCGGACCTGCAGGTCGATGTCCTGCAGGACGTCCCAGGGACGGCGGCGGCCGAGAAGGCCCTGCCTCGAGACGTAGCAGTGGCGGGCGATGCGGATATCGGAGATGACGGGAAACTCGGTGTCCTGAACGGGCAGGGACGCAAGGCGCGAGGCGCACGAAGGCGCATGCGGGGCGGCGGTGAGGAGCGCGGCGTCGCAGCGGGTGCGCCTGCGGCCGTCCTCGACGGCCGTCATGGCGCCGAGACTTTCGCGGCAGGCGTTCGTGACGCGCGGGCAGCGCGAGGCGAAGGGACAGCCCGAGCCGAGCTTGTCGGGCGGCGGAATCTCGCCCTTGATCGGGATGAGCCGGCCGCGGGTGCCGTCCATGGCGGGCATGGCCCTCAGAAGGCCTTCGGTGTAGGGATGGGCGGGACGCGTGATGACGTCGGAGACGGGGCCTTCCTCAAGGACGTGGCCCGCGTACATGACGGAGACGTCGTCGGCGACGTCGCGGGCGAGGTTCAGGTCGTGCGTGACGATGAGCATCGACATGCCGCGCGCCTGTACGAGCGCACGCATTTCCTGCAGGAGCTCCCGCTGCACGACGACGTCGAGCGCCGTGGTGGGTTCGTCGGCGAGGAGCAGCCTGGGGCTGCCCGTGAGGGCGAGCGCGATCATCACGCGCTGGCGCATGCCGCCCGAGAGCTGGTGGGCGTAGGCGTTCATGCGCTTTTCGGGCGCGGTGATGCCGACGGTGCGCAGAAGCTCGAGCGCAATGTCGTGGCGGTCGGCGCGTGAGCTGCGCGAAGCACGCGAGGCGCCGCTTCGGAAGTCGGGATGGCGGCAGGCGATGGTTTCGACGAGCTGCTCGCCGATCGTGCGCATCGGGTTGAGCGCGGACATGGCGTCCTGGACGACGAGGCCGATGTCGGCCCCTCGGATGGCGCGGTACTCGCGTTTGGAAAGACCGACGAGCTCGCGGCCGAGAAAGCGGATGGAGCCCGTGGTGCGGGCGCCGCGGCCGGCCAGACCGAGGATCGAGCGGGCGAGGACGCTCTTGCCCGAGCCCGACTCGCCGATGAGCGCATGGATGCGCCCGCAGTGAACGGTGAGGTCCACACCGTGCAGCACGTCGACGGCGTCGAACGAGACGCGAAGGCCGCGCACGTCAAGAAGCTTGCAGGTGGAGAAAGTCTCTGCAGACATGTTGGACATGTGAGACATGTGTTGAAGGTGAGGGACGTGAGGAATCCGGAAAGTCTGGGACGGAGAACGCGGGCGGACGCACGGGATGACGGGATCCCTGCGTCCGCGGCTTTCGTGCGTTCGGCGTGCGGGGCCGGAACCCGGACGGCCGCTCTGCGCGGGAGGTCGTCCGGAATCCGATGCCGGAGGATGCCGGCATTACTGGAAGGACAAGTTCTCCGCCGAGAGGTCGAGGCTTCCCTGGAGGGCGCTCGCCTCCCAGACGACGTTCTTCTGCTTGGCGTAGAGCATCGGGAGCGAGTAGAGCGGGCAGGCCCAGGGATTCTGCGAGAAGACCTTCAGCATCTCGCCCCAGGCGGCCTTGCGCTCGGCGGGATCGACGCTCGTCTCGAGCTTTTCGCCAAGCTCGCAGAAGCGCCTATACTCGGCCGAGTCGGCGACGTAGCCGTTCTGCACCCAGAAGCTCGAGGGCTTGAGGCGGCGCCAGAGCTGGGCGACGGGATCGGGATAGTAGGCGGAGAAGCTCGCGTTGTTGATCATGCGGTCGCGGCCCGGCGCCTCGACCTGGGTCCAGTTTTCCTTGACCTCGATCTTCACGTTGAGGCCTGCGGCCTTGAGCATGGAGGCGACGGCCTGCGTGACGACGAGCTCCTGCGTGTAGTAGCCCGCCTGGATGCGCCAGACGATGGGCTCGCCCTTGTAGCCCGAGGCCTTGACGAGAGCCCTGGCCTTGGCGGGATCGTAGAGTTTTTCGCCCGCCGTGGTGAGATAGAGTTCGCCGAAGGTCTTCGACTGGAAGTTGTCGGCCGTAGAGGTGCGGCCCGCGAAGAGCGCGTTGACGAGAATGTCGCGGTCGATCGCGTGGAGGATGGCCTGACGGAGTTCCTTCGACTGCATGACGGCGGAGGACTTGCAGTCGAAGACGAGGCCGTAGATGTTGTCGATGGCGCCGCCCGTGACGTCGATGCGGCCGTCGGCGGAAAGAGGCTTCACCTGATCCGGCGGGACTTCGGTGATGAGGTCGAATTCGCCCGAGCGAAGGCCCGCGACGCGGGCGGAGAGTTCGGGCACCTCGACGAAGCTCACCTTGGCGGCGGGTGCCGTCTTGCCCCAGTAGCCGTCGAAGCGCGTGAGCTCAAGACGGTTGCCGGTCTTGAAGGAGGCGATCCTGTAGGGACCCGTGCCCACGGGCGCCTTGAGCCACTTCTCCCAGCCGCCCGCAGCCTTCCAGCCGTCCTCGGAGATGATCTCGGAGGTGCGCGCGGAGAAGCGGCGCTCGATCATCGGGTCGGGCGCCTTCATGGTGACGCGAACGGTGAGGTCGTCGACCTTGACCACTTCCTTGAGGTTGCCGAGGAATTCCCAGGCGACGGCGCGGCCCGGCGCCTTTTCGCCCGAGAAGCGCTCGGGCCCGAACGTGAAGACGACGTCATCGGCCGTGAGTGGCGTGCCGTCGTGGAACCTGACGCCGGAGCGCAGCTTGAACTCAACCGTGTCGGGTGAGAGGCGGCGCCACGATTCGGCAAGTCCCGGCTTGAGCTCGCCCGTCTTCTGGTCCGCCTTGAGGAGCGTCTCGAAGACGTTGCCGACATAGCGGTCGATCGCGTTGTTGTTGATGCCCTGCGGCTCGATGATGGTCGGAATCTGCGGCATCGCGATCACCATGTGATCGACCGAGGCCCAGGCGTTGAGGGCGCTGGAACAGAAGAGGGCCGCGAGGGCGGCGGTCTTGCGGATCTTGAACATTTACATTTCCTGCAGCAACGCGCGGGGCTCCGAATGACGAATGAAGGGAGAGTCCCGCGCCGGACTCCGCACGGAGTCCGAAAACAAAGGTCTGAATGCGGTGACGACTCACGCTGAGGCTCCGGCACCGGAGAACACGAACTGAAGGCGCGGGCCGCACGACGTTCGCCGTCGCCGTGAGATTCTGAAGGCCTTGTGCTTCACGAAGACGACACGGACATGACGTTTTGATGACGATGGATGCGGACGGTCGGTTCGCGGATGGACGCGGCGGATGCTCAGGAATAGGGCCGTTCAATCGTTCAAATTGATGTCATCAATATCATGAGGAGTGTTTGTAAAACACTATGTCAATCGGGACAGCCCTTCCGAAAGTCTGGGACAATGAGCGGACAGAGGGGGCGGTGTGCCGCCCCGAACCCTACGAAGTCAAAGGAAGACAGAAATGGAAGACAAGGACGTCATTCTCGAAGCCATGCGCAAGGCGGGCGAACCGCTCAATGCCGGCAAGGTCGCCGAACTTACGGGTCTTGACCGCAAGGCGGTCGACAAGGCCTTTGCGGCGATGAAGAAGACGGGTGAAATCGTCTCGCCGGTCCGCTGCAAGTGGGAGCCGGCTCAGAAATAAGCCGCGCCCTGCACGGGCTTGACTAAAAAAAAGGATGAGGGGCGCCTGTCTTCGGACGGGCGCCCTGACTTTTTGGCGCTCGCGGGCAACTTCGCATGGCCCTGCCCGGAGGAGATGAAAATCCAATCCCGACTCTCATCCATCGATTTTCAGTGAGGGATCGATCCGTACCGTGTGGTGTCCGGCAAAGTCATTCCATGCACGGCATCCTATAATGAAAAAGGTTTCGCTAGTTCCCTCCATGAGATCCATGCGATTCGAAAACAACATGCATAGTCGAGCACGCTCCTGCCTGCTGTCACACGCGAGCCATCCTTCGATATCGCCACCTAAAACCTGACTGTTCGAAACCTCAGGTCAATCGGCTGGTCTCCAAAGGCTCCGAAGCACACAGGCCGGGCTTTGCCCGCACCATCCCTTCTTGAGGTATCCCATCATGGTAGTCATCATTGCATTGCTTCACTGCCTTCCGCCCATCCTCGGAGCACTCATCGGAGGAAGAGAGGGACTTGCCACCGGCACGATCATCGGTGTGATTTGCGCCTTTGTCTTCGGCGCTTTTGTGTTCACGATTCCGGACCTTCTGGGCGTTGGTCTCGGTTTTGTCATCGGCAAGGCGTTCACCCGCTGAAATTGTCCCTCAACCGCTGCTCGTCTGACGGCCTCCCGTTATTGACGGCTTGAGGCTTTATCTGACGGGCATCCGGCTTTCTCTCGTCCCGTTTGCACCTGCAAGCGATCACGCCCGCTCTCATCCCCACCAACCAAACTCAGTACGGCAATCGACCGGCTCTCCGCAATTGATGCCCGAAACACCGGCGAATCGGATGACAGTGCTTCGCCACTCATCCGAGGAGAGTGTGCTGAGTACCTTGTCGAGATGTGCAGGCGCCGATTCTCTTCTCCAAGCCAGAAAGTAGTCCTCAACGGTCAAAGGCAGAAAGTCGGCGCCGGCCTGCCGTGCAGCGTTTTCTACGCAGAGGCCCGCGTCCGCACGTCCTGCAGCGACGGCCATCGCGACGGCGCGATGCGACACCTCCGTCGAAACGCGGTGCAATCCTGCCGGATCCAGATCCGCCTGAGCACACAAATCTCTCAAAAGGACTTCGGTCCCGGTACCGACAGCGCGGCCTGCATATTGAAGGCCGTCGCGCAAGACATCCCGGATGGAGGAGATGCGAAGGGGATTTCCGGGTGCCACGGCCAGTCCCTGAGTGCGGGAGGCAAATCGACAGAGGCACATGGCTTCGGGATCGATGAGAGGAGCGAAGGTACGGGCCGCTTCACTCTCTCTGCCGGCGCCGCGGGGAAAGTTGAAGCCGGCGAAATCGCACTTCTCGTCTGCCAGAGCCCGGAGCCCCGAGACGCTGGTACTGAACTGCAGGTCCGCGATGAGATGAGAAGGAAAGAGAAAGGCGGGCAAGGTCGCGAGCCATGGATCGAAGCAGCCGGCAATGGTCACGATGTCCGCATCAGGGTTGCAGGCTGCGGCAAAAGCAGCGTTGAGCTCGGTCCGCATCTTCTCCATTTGAACGGCGTAGTTCGCCATAACGGTTCGCTCCGCCCAGAGAAGCTTCTGGCCAAGCGGCGAGAGTCGCGCGCGTTTGCCTTGTTCACGAATGACGAGCTTCTGTCCGAATCTCTCCTCCCAGATCTCGATCTGCCCCCAGAAATAGCGGTAGGAGACGCCAAGGCTGCGGGCGGCCTGCTGAAGTCCCTTGCCGCTTTCGATCGCGGCAAGCTGACGGATGAGAAGGTTGGAGAGTCCCTGCCCGGCCTCGTCGGACGGCACGATGTTATAAGCGAATTCAACTGAATACATGGAGTACGGCCCTTAAGCTGATGCCTTGATATTGCCCGCCTTGCGCTTCAAAAGCAAACGCCCGATCGAAGGACCGGGCGTTGCCAGGCGTGAGATGCTCCGAGGCGTCTCAGACGCCGGGAGCATCATGAGGCTCTCGCCTCAAGCAAGGTACTCAGGCGGAATGACGATCATCTTGCGATTGATGTCGGAGATGCGCTGTGCGCCGGTGAGAACCATCGCGACCGCGAGTTCGCTCTTGATCTTGTTGGCAAAGAGCGCAACGCCGTCTTCGAGACCGCCATGAGCAGCACGGACGAAGTGACGGCCGACGAGCGTGCACTGGGCGCCGAGCGCCAGATACTTCTCGACGTCGGTACCTCGGGCAACCGTGCCGTCCACCATGATGTAGCAGCGACCGTTGACCTTGTCGGCGATGCGCGGGAGCACGGCTGCCGTCCCCGGAGTGTCGGCGAGCGTACGGCCGCCGTGATTGGAGACGACGATGCCGGCGGCGCCCGCCTGAACGCACAGTTCGGCTTCGTCAGGCGTCATGATGCCCTTGAAAAGAAGCGGAAGCGGCGAGGCACTGACGAGTTCCTTCAACTGTTCGAAGGTCTTGGGTTCGACAGTCTGGCCCTTCGTGGCGCGAGCGGCTCGGCCTGCACTGTCAAGGTCGATCGTGAGCGCGACGACACTGGCCTGTTCGGCAAGCTTCATGCGTTCGATGATGTCCTTGTTGAGACGCGGCTTGAGACCGACGATGGCCTTGTAGCCGAGGGACTTGAGCGTCTGAAGACGTTCCTCGAAGACGGGGAGCGGATCACCGATGCCGTCCGCCACGGCACCGAGCGTGCCGGCCTTCGTGCAGCCGCCGCAAATGGCAGTGACGAATTCCTTTTCGGTGAGCTTGCCGCCCATGTTGTAGGTGGTGCCGCCCGTCGGCGCGGCAACGGCCGGCATGGAGATCTTCGTCCCGAAGAAGTCGATGGACGTGTCGGGCACATGCACTCCATGGATCACACGGCTGTTGAGCTGCACTGCGGCGAGAGAGTCATAGTTGGCTTGGAAGCCTCGGCTTGCGCCCATGCCGCCGAAACCGGGAACCTGACCGACGCAGGGCCCCCTGCCGTTGCATTCAGGACAGACGTAGCAGCGCGGCATCATCATTTCACGGGCGCGCTTGCGAATGGACTCATAATCCATTTTGCCTTCGAGCGGACGAATCTTCGGCTTTTCACCGGCTTCAGCCGCCAACGTTTCAGAGGATCCGAGAACCGCCGCCATGGCGACGGATGCGCCGCCGCGCAGGAAGCCGCGACGATCAAGCAAAACTTGTTTGGACATGGTCTTTCTCCATTTTTTCAGAGAGAGGCCGATCACCGACACGCCCGTGTCCGATTCAACGACCTCTCGAGGGTCAAGCCCATTATTCGCTTATGTTTCTCTGTACATATGTTTATGTGTTCATATGTTGACGGACGGCATAGAGCATGAGTGAATTTACGGTATCTGGCCCGCCCGAATTGATGTCGTCGGTCAGGGCGTCAAGTCCTATACTCAGATTGCGGCACCCGTCCGACGCAGGACCGGGCAGAGCTCTCGACGAAGAGATCGGGAGCACCGATGGCGTGAGGATTGCCCGGCAGCATGGCTGCGATACTCGCGTCGTTTTCGTGGACGATCTTGAGGGAATTCATAATGGAAGGGATTACGTACCGACAGGATATCGAGGAAACGATCGAGCGCTACAAGAAACGAGTGGCGAAGAATCCCGAGGACGAGATTGCGAAGGAAGTGCTTCAGGATCTGGAGTGGGAGCTCAGGTTGATCGATAGGAAAGAGATGATGGACAAAATGAGGGAGGAAGAGCCCGACCGGTGGCCCTTCTTTATGAGCGGCCCGAACATCAACGAGTAAGAGCCTAAAAAAAGGATGAGGAGCGCCTGTCTTCGGACGGGTGCCCTGACTTTTTGGCGCTCGCGGGCGCGCTGAAAAGGAGTCTGCAAGTCGGTAAAATACGGCACTTTCAGTTCAGGGCCTGCGTTTCGGGCCTCTTCAGTCTTTCTGCACATGTCCTTCGAAATCGAACGCCGCCGCATCTATTCGAGCGGCACCATCTTCCGCATGGCCGTTCCGCTGATGCTGAGCTTCCTGCTCGAGCAGCTCATCGGCATGACCGACGTCGCCTTTCTCGGGCGTGTCGGCGAAGTGGAGCTCGGCGCCGCGGCGCTCGCGGGCGTCTTCTTCCTCATGCTCATGATGTTCGGCATGGGGTACGGCTTCGGCGTGCAGGCGCACATGAGCAGGAAGAACGGCGAGAAGGCCTGGGCGGAGATCGGGCGGTCGTTCCGCTCCGGGGTGCTCTTTCTCACGGGGCTCGCGGCGGTCCTCATCGTGCTCTCCGACCTTGCGGCCAAGCCTTTTCTCGATACGGCCTGCGAGTCGGCGGCGGTGGCTGAGGCGGCCGACACGTATCTCTACTGGCGCGTCTGGGGCCTGCCCTTTGCGTTTGCCTGCGCGCTTTTGCGTGCATTCTTCATCGCGACGCTCAGGCCCGGCGTCCTGACGGCGAGCTCGCTCGTCATGGTCGCCTCGAACTTCGTCCTCAACTACGTGCTCATCTTCGGCGCGGGTCCCGTGCCCGCGATGGGCATTGCGGGCGCGGCCATCGCCTCGACGATTTCGGAGGCGGTCTGCCTCGTGTTCCTGCTCGGCTACGTGCTCCTTCGCGTGGATCACGGGAAGTATGCGCTCTTCGGGAGCTTCTCCTGGGACGGCGCTCTGCAGCGCTCGCTCTTCAGGCTCGGACGCTGGCTGATGGTGCAGGAGGCCTTCGCGTTCTTCGCGTGGCTTCTCTTCTTCCTCGCGGTCGAGCATCTCGGCGAGGAGCCTCTGGCGGTCTCGAACATCGTGCGACAGATCTGCTCGACGCTCTTCCTCTTCATCCACGCCTTCGGCTCGACGTGCGGCGCCGTCGCCGCAAACCTGATCGGCGAGGGAAGGGAGGACGAGGTGCCGGGCCTCGTGCGACGCGGCCTCGTGCTCTGCGCCGTTTCGATGCTGCCCGTCATGCTGCTCGCCGCCGTGTTCCCCTCGGCCGTGCTCGGGGTCTTCACGAGCATCGAGGGCGTGATCTCGGCGGCGAACGCGACCTTCTACGTGATGCTCGGCTCCTTCCTCACGGCCGTGCCCGCGATGTACCTGCTCTTCGTGATGGGCGGCATCGGCCGTACCTGGGAGAGCTCGGTCGCGACCATCGCCGCCTCGGCCGTCTATCTCTGCTACGTCTTCACGATCACGCGCCTTACGACGAACGTCGCCGTCGTCTGGACCGCGGACTGGATCTACTACATCACGGCGGGCATCGTGCTGTGGCATTACTGGCGCAAGGGCGTCTGGCGTACGCACTCCTAGAATGCAGTCTGCCTGAGGGGGCTTGCGCCCGAGCCGTTTTCATCAATTTGAAAGCTTTTTCTCATGAGGGTCGCTCTGGTCTAAAATGCGTGTCACCGAAGCTCTCGCGCCCGCATCGGTGTGCGGCGGGTCCGTTCCAACACTTCAATGACGGCATCGAACATGGCAGTCCTCAACATCGGCTCACTTAACCTTGACTACGTCTACCGCGTCGACCACTTCGTGCGTCCCGGCGAGACGCTTGCGGCCTCGCACCGCGCCGTGCATGCGGGCGGCAAGGGCCTCAACCAGTCGGTGGCGCTTGCGCGCGCGGGAGCGACGGTACTCCATGCGGGCTGCGTGGGCGCCGACGGCGGCATGCTTCTTGAAGTGCTCAAGGGCGAAGGCGTCGACGTCTCGATGCTTGCCGTGCACGAGTCCGAGGCGAGCGGCCACACCTTCATCCAGGTGACGGACGACGGCGAGAACGGCATCCTCTACTATCCCGGCACCAACGGCCGCGTGACGGTGGAGAGCATGCTGCTTGCGCTCGACGCCTGCGAGAAGGACGACATCGTCATGCTGCAGAACGAGCTGCCCGACACTGCGGGCCTCATCGAGGCCGCGCTTGAGCGCGGTCTGCGCACCGTCCTCAATCCGTCTCCCTTCGACGCTTCGCTTCTCAAGGCGCCGCTCGAAAGGCTCTACGCGCTCATCGTCAACGAGACCGAGGCGAGGGGCTTTCTGGCCGACGAGGCCGAAGGCGTTGAGGCCGCCGGCCTGATGGCGCTTCTCGAGCGCAGGTATCCTGACGTGAACCTCATCCTCACACTCGGCAGCAGGGGCGCCTGCGGCCGTGTGCCCGGTGCCGAGCCCTTCTTCGTGCCGGCCGTGAAGATGAAGGCCGTCGACACGACGGGCGCGGGCGACACGTTTGCGGGATATGCCGTGGCCGCGCTTGCAGCGGGCGAGGACCTCAGGACCGCCATGAACCGTGCCGCGAAGGCCTCCGCCATCTCGGTGACGCGCGAGGGCGCCGCCACCTCGATTCCGAGAAGGTCCGAGGTCGAGGCGCTCGCCGTCTGAAGTCCGGCAATCTATTCCGAACGCAAGGAGTACGCAACATGAGCACCGAAAACCAGAAGATCGACATCATTCTCGACTGCGACCCCGGTTACGACGACGCGGCCGCCATCCTGCTCGCTGCAGGCAACCCTAACGTGAACATCCTCGCGATCACGGTCGTGGCGGGCAATCAGTCTATCGCCAAGGTGACCCGCAACGCGCTTGCCATCGCTCAGGTGGCGGGCCTTCATGACGTTCCGATCGCGGCGGGCGCCACGCGTCCCCTGATGATCGAGCCCGAAGTGGCGGCCGAAATCCACGGTGAGACGGGCCTTGACGACGCGACGCTTCCCGACGAGATCGTGCTCAAGACGGATCCGAGGCATGCCGTGCAGGTGATCATCGACACCGTGATGAGCCGCCCCGCAGGGACGGTGACGCTCGTGCCGACGGGACCGCTCACCAACATCGCGCTTGCCGCGCGCCTGGAGCCCAGGATCGTCGAGCGCGTCAAGGAGGTCGTCCTCATGGGCGGTGCCGTGCACACGGGCAACCACGGGCCGTACTCCGAATTCAACATCGGCACCGACCCCGAGGCGGCCGACATCGTCTTCAAGGAGAAGTGGAAGGTCGTGATGGTCGGGCTGGATCTCACCTATCAGGCCCGCGTGAGCGACGAGCAGGTCACTCGCATTGCCGCGATCCCGACGGCCTCCGCGAAGCTCCTTGCCGAAGTCCTTACGGCCTTCAACGTCCGCTACCGCCGCGTGCGCGGCTTCGGCGACGCGCCGCTGCACGATCCGTGCGCCGTCGCATGCGTGCTCGATCCGACGGTCGTCAGGTACGTCCCCGTGCCCATCAGCGTCGAACTCACGGGCACGCGCACCCGCGGCATGACCGTCGCCGACTTCCGCAGAAAGGCTCCCGAGGGCTGTCACACCCACGCCGCGCTCGAGCTTGACCTCGCGCGTTTCTGGGACATGATGGCGGATGCCGTATCGAGGTTGCCGTAAAGAGGGCCTTGTAATGCGGCTCTCGGGAAGACTGGAGAACGCGTGAAAATGAGAATGAAAAAAAATCGGGAGTCTCCGTTGCGGAGACTCCCGATTTCACTTTGGAGCTTCAGGCCTCAGGTTTCTCGGAGACCGGATAGTAGGCACAGGCCATGGCTTCGGCCTTGAGCTTGGCCTCGGCGGCTGCTGCGGCTTGGTCCTCGGCCTCATCGAGCGCGATGATCTGCTTGATGCGCTTGATGGCCATCTCACGCACGAGCGGCACGTCCATTTCGGGCGTGAAGATGTGCGCGAGGCGCAGGCCTTCGAGCATGGCGCGGATGGTCATGCAGCGGCTCTCGATCACTTCGTAGGGCGGTGCGTAGCGGCGCTCCTCTTTCATCGCGAGGAGCTGAGCCTCGACGATGTGGTTGCGGACCTTGCTCGCGGCGGCCACGACGATTTCATAGACCTTCGGGTTGATGAGGGCCTCGTTCATGATCGCGATGGAGAGCGACGTGTTGTCGAGGTTGAGGTAGGCGTCGACTACCTGGCCGAGCTCCTTGTCCATGCGCTCTTCGGGCGGCAGGTCGGCGAACTTGTCGGTGTCGATCATGTCGAGGAACTCCTGCGTGCGCAGTTCGACAAGCGCCTCGATGATCGCTTCCTTGTTGCTGAAGTAGTTGTAGATGTGGCCGGCGCTCATCCCGAACTCCTGCGCGATGTCGCGCAGGGTCGTCTTGTGGAAGCCCTGCTTCTTGAAGCAGCGCTGGGCGGCGTCGAGTATCTGGTTGCGGCGTGAGTGGCGCTGGTGCTTGCCCGCCTTGTGAATGGTGAATGTCACTTTGGCCATGGATTACTCCTTGTCGGCCGGCTGCGCTTCGGCTACGGTCGTGCCGCCGCCGAGCACCTTGTAGAGGGTGATGGCGCTCATCGACTTGGAGAGTTCGGCGCCGATGAGGGCCTGCTTGGCGCCGACCATGGCGCGCTGGCTCGTCAGAACGTCGTTGTAGGAGACGGCGCCCGCCTTGTAGCTGGCGTCGGAGAGTTCCCAGGCCTTGGTGGCGGCCTCGGCGTATTCGCGGCGGGCCGTGAGTTCACGGTCCATCGTGCCTTCGGTGGCGAGGGCGTCGGAGACTTCCCTGAAGGCGGTCTGAATGGCCTTTTCGTAGTTCGCGACGGCGATCTTCTGGCCGACCTTGGCGGCTTCAAGGGTGGCGACGTTGCGGCCGCCCGTGAAGATCGGAAGGTTCACGGAGGGCGTGAAGGACCAGAAGCCCGTGTGCGCGTCGAAGAGGTTCGAGAGCTGCATGCCCGTGGTGCCTGCGCCGGCGGTGATCGAGACGCTCGGGAAGAAGGCGGCTCGGGCGACGCCGATGTTGGCTTCGGCGCTGATCAGGTCACGTTCGCTCGCAGCGATGTCGGGACGCTTGAGGAGCACTTCGGAGGGAAGGCCGGCGGGGAGGACGGCCGTCTGCGTGACGCCGGTGGCGAGACCCGCAGGGAGCAGATCCTCGGGGACGGTGGTGCCGCAGAGAAGGTCGAGGGCGTTCTTGTCCTGCGCGACGGCGCGGATGTAGGACGCGATCTGGGCGCGGGCGGCCGTGACCGTCGTGCGGGCCTGCTCATAGTCGAGCCTGCTCGCGGCGCCGAGCCTGTAGCTTTCCTCGATGAGGCGGAAGCTTTCCTCCTGGCTTGCGAGGGTCTCCTTCTGGAGCTCGAGTTGGGCGCGGTCGGCGCCGAGCGCAAGCCAGCCGGAGGCGACCTGGGCGATCAGGGCGCTCTGGGCGGAGCGGCGGGCGTCCTCGGAGGCGAGGTAGGCCTGCAGGGCCTGCTCGTTGAGGTTGCGCACACGGCCGAAGAAGTCGAGCTCATAGCTCGTCATGGCGAGCTGGGCCGTGTAGGTGTGGGTCGTCGTGCTCGTGCCGGCGACGCTTGCCGGGGTGTGCTTGCCTGCGTTGCTAGCGGCGGCGGCGACGGTCGGGAAGAGCTCGGAGCGCTGCACGCCGTAGAGGGCGCGGGCCTTTTCAATGTTGAGGGCCGAGACGCGGAGGTCGCGGTTTTCCTTGAGGGCGAGATCGATCACCTTGCGAAGGCGCTCGTCCGTGAAGAAGGCCTGCCATTCGGGCAGGGCTTCGCTGCGCACGGAGGCTGCGTCGTAGGCTTCGCCCGTGGGCCACGCCTGTTCGACGGGCGCGGCTGGACGCTCGTGGTCCGGGGCGAGGTTGACGCAACCCGTCAGGGCGAGGGCCGCGCAGAGGGGAAGGATCTTGAAAATCGTCGTGGACATGATGTTTGTTCCGTTAGGGCGGCGGAGCGGGTGAGGCCCGCCGCCCTGAGATTTCAATGTGTCGTGATGTCAGTCACCTGCATCAGGCCTGCTGGGTCTGGTTCTTTTCGTGGCGCTTCTTGCCGCCGAGGAAGCGGTCGACGAGCACGTAGAAGACCGGGACGAAGGCGATGCAGAGGAAGGTGCCTGCGAGCATGCCGCCGAGCACGCCCACGCCGATGGCGTTCTGGGCGCCGGCGCCCGCGCCGTGGGCCATGGCGAGCGGGAGCACGCCGAGACCGAAGGCGAGGGAGGTCATGAGAATCGGACGCAGGCGGACACGCACGGCCTCTTCGGCGGCGTGGATCGCATCCTTGCCCTGTTCCATGTACTCCTTGGCGAATTCCACGATCAGAATGGCGTTCTTGCTCACCAGACCGATCGTCGTGAGAAGGCCGACCTGGAAGTAGATGTCGTTGGACATGCCGAGCGCGCCGGTGAGGCCGAGGGCGCCCACGACGCCGCAGGGCACCACGAGGAGCACCGCGATCGGGACGGACCAGCTTTCATAAAGGGCGGCAAGGCAGAGGAACACCACGAGGATCGAGAGCGCGAAGAGCGCGGGACCCTGGTTGCCTGCGGCCTTTTCCTGGTACGAAACGCCGTTCCAAGCGATTTCGTAGCCGGTGGGGAAGACTTCCTTGGCGATTTCCTCAATGGCGGCCATGGCCTGACCGGAGGAGACGCCCGCACGCGGGTTGCCCTGAATGTTCACGGCGGGAAGGCCGTTGAAGCGTTCGAGACGCGGGCTGCCGTAGGCCCATTCGAACTTGGCGAACGTGCCGATGGGCACCATCTCGCCGTTGGCATTGCGAACGTGCCAGCCGAGGATGTCTTCGGGCTGCATGCGCGAGCCCGTGTTGCCCATGACCCAGACCTGCTTGACGCGGCCGCGGTCCATGTAGTCGTTGACGTAGGAGCCGGAGAGGACGGTCGATATGGCGGAGTTGACTTCGCCGATGCTGAGGTTGAGGGCCGAGAGCTTTTCATAGTCGAGCACAAGCTTCAACTGCGTCGTATCGGCCATGCCGTTGTGGCGGACCATCGTCAGACGCGGGTCGGCATTGGCCTTCATCAGGAACTGGCCCATGTACTGCATGAGCTTGTCGTGCGTGCCGCCCGTGTTGTCCTGGATGTAGAGGTCGAAGCCGTCGGCCACGCCGAGTTCGGGAACCGGCGGAAGCGGGAAGACGAAAGTGCTGGCCTGCTTGAAGTCCGGGTGGCCCATGAGGATGCCCATGGTGCGGCCCTGGATGGCGGCGACCGACGTGTCGGGCGTCGTGCGCTCGCTCCAGTCGCGAAGCTTCAGGAAGCCCAGAGCCATGTTCTGGCCCGTACCTGCGAAGGAGAAGCCGCGGACCACGAAGACGGACTCGACGGACTTGGCTTCGGTCTTGGCGAACGTCTGCTGGATCTTCTTCATCTCAAGGTCGGTGCGCTCGAGCGTCGCGCCGTCGGGGAGCTGGGACATCATCATGAGGACGCCCTGGTCTTCCTGCGGCATGAACGAGGTCGGCAGCGCCTTGAAGCCCCAGACCATCAGGCCGACGACGGCGGCGTAGGCGACGAGCATGACGCTCCAGCCGTGGATCGACTTGGCGATGAGGGCCTTGACGGACTGCGTGAAGGCGTCGAAGCTGCGGTTGAACCAGCCGAAGAAGCCGCCCTTGCCGTGGTGCTCCTCATGGTTGACCGGCTTGAGCATCGTGGCGCAGAGGGCCGGCGTCAGCGTCAGGGCGACGACGACGGAAAGCGCCATGGCCGAGACGATGGTCACCGAGAACTGGCGGTAGATGACGCCCGTGGAGCCGCCGAAGAAGGCCATCGGCACGAACACGGCCGAAAGGACCATGGCGATGCCCACGAGGGCCGACTGGATTTCACCCATCGACTTGATGGTAGCGGTCTTCGGGTCGGTGCCGTCCTCGCGCATCACGCGCTCGACGTTCTCCACGACCACGATGGCGTCGTCCACCAATAGACCGATGGCGAGCACCATGGCGAACATCGTCAGCATGTTGATGGAGAATCCGCAGACGAAGAGTGCGCCGAACGTGCCCAGAAGCACGACCGGCACGGCGATCGTCGGAATGAGCGTCGCGCGGAAGTTCTGCAGGAAGAGGTACATCACCACGACGACGAGCACGATGGCTTCAAAGAGCGTCTTGATCACGCCCTTGAGAGCCGCGGAGATGAACGGCGTCGTGTCGAACGGAATCACGACTTCCATGCCTTCGGGGAAGCTCGGCTTGAGTTCCTCGACGCGTTCGAGGACGGCCTTCTGCGTGGCGATGGCGTTGGCGCCCGAAGCGAGCTTGATGGCCATGCCGGCGGCGGGATAATCGTCGTAGGTGGCGAAGGCCATGTAGGTCTGCTGGCCGACGGCGACTTCGGCGACGTCGCGCAGGTAGACCTTGGCGCCGTCCTCGGTCGTCTTGAGGAGGATGTTGCGGAATTCCTCAGGCGTCTGCAGCATGCTTGCCGACGAGATGGTGGCCGTGAAGAGCTGCTTGCCGTCGGTCGGCTGCTGGGCGATGCCGCCGGCGGAGACCTGGGCGTTCTGGGCCGAGATGGCGGCCTTGACTTCGCTCGGGTTGAGCTTGTACTTCACCATCTTGCTCGGGTCGAGCCAGATGCGCATGGCGTATTCGGAGCCGAATACTTCGGCTTCACCGACGCCCTGCACGCGCGAGAGCGGCTCCTGAACATGGGCGACGAGGTAGTCGCCCAAGTCGGAGGCGTTCATGCTGTGGTCCTTGGAGATGAAGCCCACGACCATCAGGAAGTTGGCGGACGTCTTCTGAATGGTGACGCCCATCTGCTGCACGACCTGCGGAAGCGTGGTCAGGGCCGTCTGGATCTTGTTCTGGACCTGAACCTGAGCCATGTCGGGGTTCGTGCCGGCCTCGAAGGTCACCGTGATGGACACGCGGCCCGTCGAGTCGGACGTCGACGACATGTAGAGGTAGCCGTCAAGACCGGTGAGGTTCTGCTCGATGATCTGCGTGACGGTGTTTTCGATCGTCTCGGCGGAGGCGCCCGGATAGGTGGCGGAGATGCTTACCTGCGGAGGCGCGATCTGCGGGAACTGGCTGATCGGCAGCCTGAGGATGGAGAGAGCGCCCGCGAGCATGATCACGATGGCGATCACCCACGAGAAGACGGGCCTCTCAATGAAAAAGCGTGAGAACATGGTTTTCTGCCTCAGTCCGTATTAGTAGAGGGACTTGCCCGTCTTGTCGAGCATCTTGGAGGCGTCGGCCTCCTTGGGCGAAACGGTGGCGCCGGCGCGGGTGCGCTGGAAACCCTCGAAGACGACGCGGTCGCCGGCCTTGAGGCCGGACTCGACGAGCCAGCTCGTGCCGATCGAGCGGGAGGCCGTGATCTTGCGGGTGGCGATCTTGTTCTCGGCGTCGATCACCCAGACCGAGGCGTTGCCCTTGGCGTCGCGCATCACGCACTGCATCGGAATGACGATGGAGTCGGGACGCACGCCCTCGACGAGGTTGGCGCGGACGTAGAGGCCGGGGAGAAGAACCTTGTCCGGATTCGGGAACACGGCGCGGACGTTGACCATGCCGGTGGATTCGTTGACGGTGACGTCGGTGAACGTCAGCTCGCCCTCGTGCGGGTAGACGGAGCCGTCGTCAAAGACGAGCTGGACGCGGGCGCTCTGGTTGTCGCCGGACTTGAGCACGCCGGAGGCGATGTCGCGGCGGATGCGCATCAGGTCGTCGGCCTTCTGCGTCACGTCGACGTAGATCGGGTCGAGCTGCTGCACGCGCGTGAGCGGCGTGGCCTGGTAGGCGGCCATCAGCGCGCCTTCCGTGAATTCGGAGCGGGAGATGCGGCCCGAGATCGGGGAGAGTACCTTCGTGTACTGCATGTTGACCTTCGCGGTCGCCACGGCGGCCTCGGCGGCCTTCTGGTTGGCGACGGCGGACTTGAGCGCGGCCTGAGCGGCGTCGTCGGACTGCTTCGAGACGGCGTTGATCTTCACGAGCTCGGAGGAGCGCTTCGCGTCGGCGCGAGCCTTCACGAGGTTGGCATTGGCCTGGGCGAGCGAGGCTTCTGCGGACTTGAGCGCGGCGACGTAGGGGGCGTCGTCGATCTGATAGAGCTGCTGGCCGGCCTTGACTTCGGAGCCGTCCTTGAAGAGCTTCTTGACGAGGACGCCGTTGACCTGCGGGCGAACCTCGGCTTCATAGTAGGCGCTGGTGCGGCCCGTCAGGGTCGTCTGAAGCGTCTGGTCGGTCGTCTTGGCCGTCACGTAGGTGACTTCCGTCGGAGGCATCTGCCGCTGGGCGGCCTGCCCCTGCTGGGCGCCGTCCTTGCAGCCGGTGAGCACGGTCGTGGAAGCCAGGGCGCACATCAGCGCCAGGGTGATGGTTTTGTGCGTTGACAACATGTCAATGTACCTTCTGGTTTTTGTCGAAAACGGTTGTATCAGGTCGTCGGAAAGCGCCGTGTTGCGGGACTCTTTCCTGAAAACCTGTTCAGTAATGACTGAACGGTTGTTCAGGATTCTAGCAAACCTTCTGAACGAACGTTCAGGATTGTACCAAATCGAAACGGTGCCGAACGTAAAGATTCTTCCATTTCCGAGTTGTTTTTCCGATGTTTCGGACACGTGCTTCATCATTGGGATCGCTACTGTTCGAGGGGAAGAGGAGGTTTTCGGGGCTTCCGCGCTGTAAAACGGCGCGCTGTCTCAGTAGTGTCCTCTGCAATCCCACAGGTATGAACGGATCGTCAGGTTTTGGGATGTTCGAAGAAGATAGCCGGCTAATCAAGTGATTTTGCCGAAAGTTGAAGGCAGAAGACGGAAGTCCGGATCTTTTTTGTTGAGGGAGAGGGCTTTTGACGGCGTCGCGGGGACCCCGGCGCTCGCGGTTTCGTCTGCGGCATCACGAGGGCGTGCTGCGCATGGACGACGCGCGCAGCGATGAGCCTGCGCCCGTGGGTTGACGGCGGGGTTCGATGCAAATCCGCCCGCGGGAGAGGCGTTCTCCTGCGGGCGGCGGGTCACGAAAGGTTGTTCACCGGTCCTTCATCGGAGGGCTTCGGCCGTTCGGGCGATGAAGACGACGAAGTCCTGCACGAAGCGCTGCGTGAGGTCGGCTTCGGCGAGCGACCACATGCGCCAGGCGCCGTTGTGCACGAGGCGGCAGCCCGCGCACGTGCGAGGCTTGACGTCGTCGAAGGCGGGCACGAGCACGTCTGCGCGGCCGCTCCAGAAGGTGGCTCGCAGGAGCGTGCGCCCGCCGATCGTCATGGTGGCGTCGTTGGGCGTCGTATGAAGGACGGGATTGATCCCCCGGTCCATCAGGCCGTCGCGGATCACCTCCATGAAGGTGACGGGCGTGTGGTGCGGGTCGCCGAAGGACTCGGCCGCGGGCTCGTTTTGAGCTTCGTCTTCCGTCTCGGCGTCCGCTTCGGCGGCGGGCTCGTCGTCGAAGACGTCGGAGAGCGTCGGGAGCGAGATGCGCACCGCATCCCTCATCTCCATCTCGGGAATGAGCATGATGTCGGCCTTCTCGACCTCGACGGGCATGAGCGGAGCCTCGAACTGCACGGGGGCCGTGACGACGGGGTCGGCGTCGTCGGGCGCGAGGTCGTCGGGCGTCACGGGTGCGACGGGCGGCACGGGGTCCTCGTCCTCCTTGTCGAAGACGATCATGTCGAGCCCCGCCTCGAGGCGCTCGACGTTGGCCCTCACGTGTGCAAGAAGCAGGTCCTTCTGCGGGGCGCAGTCCTCGGGCTCGGGCGCGATGCCCAGGGCGGCGAGGGCCTCGCAGACGCGCTCGAGCGTCTTTTCGGGGCGGCGGAACCAGTCGGCGCTGCGCACGCGCACGAACTTCCAGCCCGCGCGCTCAAGCACGGTCTGGCGCTCCATGTCGCGGCGGATGGCGTCCTCGTCCTCGCGGCCCGAGCCGTCGCACTCGATGGCGGCGGCGCGGCCGCGCGCACGCACGACCATGTCGAGGCGCCAGGCGCCCGCATCGTGGCCCGCCTCGACGCGGTAGCCTCGCTTTCGCAGCGCACGGAGCACCTGACCCGTGAATTCGGGATCCGGCAGGTCGAAGGGCTCGGCCGCGCCGATCGTGCCCGACATGACGCCGTCGGCCCAGTCGAAGAGCGAGCGGCGCAGGTCGTCGGGCTTGAGCTGCGCGGCGGGGTCAAAGGAGTGCACGAGCCAGAGCTGGTCGCGGGCGCGGGAGACGGCCACGTTCCAACGCTTCTTCATCATGCCGTCGGCGCCGTCGGTCTCCTTCCTGAGGGGAAGCCCGGGCGCGGCGGAGTCAACGAGCGAGAGGATCACGACGTCGCGCTCGTCGCCCTGGAATTCGGCCGAAATGCCGCAGTGGATGCGGCGGCGCTCGATCTCGCGCGGGTCGAAGTTCTCGACGAGCAGGCGGCGGATGCGGTTGACCTGCGCGCCGTGCACGCTTCGCATCGGGATGATGCCGAAGGTCTTGCTGTCGTAGGCGGGATCATGGATCATCGCACGAAGCAGGCGGATGACGGCCTGGGCCTCCTCTTCGTTGACGCCGTTGTCGCCCGCCGTGCCGCGGGTGCGCCAGGGCACCACCGCGGGCTTGAGGCTCGAGGACGAGGCGTCGCGAAGCGGCCTGATCGTGCCGTTGTAGGAAAGGCGGCTGCACCAACCGATGATTTCGGGCACGGAGCGGAAGTGCTCGACGAGCATGTGCGCGGGGAAGGCCATGCTCTGCACGAGGCCGTAGAGCGAGAGCCTCGAGTCGTAGAGCTTGGGCTCCTTGACGCGGCCTTCAAGATGACGGGCGCAGAGCGCGTCGACGGCGGCCTCGCTCGTGCCCACGGAGAGCGGTGTCACCTGGCGGTCGTCGCCCACGACGATCACCTTCTTGCCCATATAGAGGAGCGGCAGCGCCGTCATGTCGGCCTGGCTCGCCTCGTCGACGACGATCACGTCGAACTTCGAGGCGGTGCTGAAGTTGAGGAGCGCGTCCTGGATCATCATGATCCAGACGGGCACGGCCTGCTGGCAGGCGGGCAGAAGCCTGTTGACCTCGCGCCTCCAGGCGGCGCTCTTGCGGCCGCGGCCGACGGCGCGCTTCATGTAGGCGGCAAGCGAGAAGAGGTTCGAGAGCGCGGGACCGTTCGAGAGCCTCGACTTGACGGCAAGCCAGGCCTTGGCGACGGCGAGCTGGGCCGTCGCCTCGCGAAGGTCGGCGCACAGACGCTCGGCGTCGGACTGCAGTGCATCGAGGTCCGCGGCGGTCGCGCGCGTGTAGATGCGCTCGAGCTGGCGGTAGAGCCAGGCGTTCGTGATTTCGGGCGACGGGTTCGAGGTCGTGAAGCCGGGCTCGCCCGCCTCGAGCGCGTTCGCCCACTCGGGCGCGGCGGCGCGAAGCCTTTCAAGAAGCTCGGTGCGGCGGGCAAAGAGCGGCTGGTCCTCAAGAAGCTTCCTGAGGCGCTCGGCCTCGAGCTCCCAGGCGTCGGGATCGACGAGCGTTGCGGCGGCAAGGCGTCTTGCGGTCGCGCAGGCAGGTGCGGCCGCATAGAGCTTCTGGCTCTCGGTCGCCTGCCATTCGCGAAGCGCATGAAGCTCGGCCTCGCGGTGGCGGGCCGTGTGCACGGGCGCGAGCACGTCGGTCGCAAACCTGCGGGCCGCCTCGAGCGGATCGGCGGATTCAAGAAGCTCCTTCATGCCCTCGGCTTCGATTCCGGCGGAAAGAAGCCCTTCAATATAGGGAACGAAGACCCTGCGCCACCAGATGCAGGTGTCGGAGAGCGATGTGCCGTAGCGCGTGAAGAGCGTGCGCACGGCGTTGTCGCCGTAAGTGGCGAAGGCGGGTGCGTCCGCGCGTTCGGCAAGGCTGTCCCAGGTGCGGGCGACGGTCTTCACGGCGGCCTTGAGGCGCGCGTGCAGCGCGACGGCTTCGAAGGCCTCCTTCGAGGCAGGGCGCGAGCCGTCCACTTCGACGCCGGAAAGCGCATCGGCGGCCTCGCGGGCCTCCTTGTTGAAGAGGCGGCCGAGGAAGCCCGTGCTGCCGTCGGGATCGTTGGCTGTGAACCATTCGGCGGCCTTCATGGCGGCGTCGGCGTCGATGGCGTCGGGGATGACGACGGTGCGGTTGTCAAGAAGCGAGGCGCGGTCGACGGCGAGAGCAAGTTCGTTTGCGGCCGCGAGCTCGCGCTCGAGCTGCTCGAAGGCCTCGCGGCACCCTTCGTCCGCAAGGCCGAGCGAGAGCGCAAGGCGCTTCATTTCGTCCGTTTCGGTAAGCGGCGAAAGATCCATAGCGGGCGTGAGCGCGGAGATGCCCGACTCGGGTGCGACGAGAAGCGTTTCGCCGCCCTTCATGAAGGCGTGGAGCCGTTCGCCTGAGGCGCTCCTTCGCTCGTCGATGGTGACGTCGCCTGCGTCCTCGGCGAGCACGTCGCGCCAACGGCGGTTCATGCCGCGCATCGTGTCGACGTCGGGCAGAAGCTCGAATCCGGGGAGCAGGCCCGAGAGGTCGCGGGCCGTCTCGGCGTCCCACCGGCCGTTCGTGCTGTAGAGTTCAAGAAGCTCCCTGAAGGAGAGCGGCAGGGGACCTTCGGCCACTTCGCCCGGAATGAGCGCCTGCAGGCGCTCGGCCTCGCGCAGGAACTTCGCGATTTCGGTGAGCGTGTAGCGGCGGCCGTTGAATTCGACGGCCTCGTGCTCGATCCTGCGTTGCTCGAAGATGCGGCGGCGACGGTCGGCGAGCGCGGTGCCGAGTCGATGACGTTCAAGGCCGAGCGCCCTGATGCGCGCCTCGAGGTCCTCGACGTTGAGTCGGGTGAGGCGCGTGATGAGTTCGGACGAGGTCTGCTCGAGGTCCTTCCTGTCGCCGAGCATCGTGACGCAGAGCGGCTGGATCTCCTTCGGCAGGAGGTCCTTGACGACTGAGAGCGCCTTCGTCGTGTGGCTCGTGACGAGCACGCGCTTGCCCTGCGAGAGGAAGTGGCCGAGAAGGTTCGCGATGGTGTGGGTCTTGCCTGTGCCGGGAGGGCCCTGCACGAGCACGACGTTGTTGTGTTCGACCTCGTGCGCGATCGCGAGCTGCTCGGGGTTCGCGGGCTTGGCGAGAAGTACGTCGGGGTCCTCGCCCGCCGTCGCGGCGAGTTTGGCTTCGAGCGAAAGCGTGGGCGTGAGGCCCGAGGCGAGCGTCGGGAAGACGTCGGGACAGACGATCTCCATCAGGTGCGCGGGCACGTCGCGGTGTTCGGCGATGTCCTTCCTGATGCTGCGGATCGCACTGCGAACGCCGCTCGGACGCGGCTGAATAAGAATGACGGGACTCGCCTCGAGCGTGAAGGCGGGTTTTTCACCCGCGTCCTCGGGGAGTGCTTCTTCTGCGGGTACGAAGCGGCAGTCTGGGTGAAGGCTTGCGGCGAACTTTTCGAGCGCCTCGGAAAGCGACTCGTCGCCTGCAAGGTTCGCGTCCGCACCCGCATCCTCGAGCCATTCCTCAAAGCGCGAGGCGGCCTTGAGGTCGATGCCGTCCTCGGCAAAGGGCGCGAGGATTTCGGCAATGAGCCTCGGGTCCTCGTCGCCGTTTCTGCGCACTTCGATCACGGGCAGGTTGCGGCGGCTCGAGCCGAGCTCGATGACGAGCGGCTGCACGAGGAGCGGCCAGCGCACGGGGTTCTTCGCGCGCGTGACGTCGGGGTTCGACGTGAAGACGGCCGTGCCGATCACGCACTCGTCGCGAAGGTTCGACTCGGAGAGATGGTCCCTCAGATCCTGCAGGCGCTCGAAGAGCGCATGGTTGGGAAGGATCTCGCCTCTGGCCTCCAGCCAGGAGCCGCGGATCCTGAGCCAGTCGGCGAGCGTCTCGTAGAGTTCGGCCGACTCGGGATGCTCGGCCGGATCGGGCAGGGCCTTCCAGTCGGGTGTCCATTCGGGGGCGCGCCAGTCGCCCGTCGCGTACGGGGCGAGAGACTCGGGAATCGGCGGGCACGGCGGCATCTCGAGCTTTTCGATGCGGCAGACGAGGTCGGCGTCGGCGCCCGTCGGGTCGCCCGCAACGAGCCCCGGCACGGCCGCCTCGAGCTCGGGGAGCCTGAGAAGCCTGCCGCACCTCGAGAGGTGCCTTGCGGCCGTCTGCCTGAGGCTCGTGGCCTCTTCAATGAAGGTGAGAAGACTGTCGATTGCTTCGCGCTGTGCTTCGGTGGCTATCATCGGAATTGTCTTGGCTGCCGTCCGGAGAATTGCCCGGCCGGAATCGGATTTCGGAATCTAAACACCACATTGTACTGAAGCGGACGCAATCCGCCTCCACCAGCGGCGCCGGCCCGCGTCCCGAGCTTCGCAAATGCATCGCGGCAGGCGTGCGGTCCGGTGAGGTGATGATATCGAGAGACTTGGAAAATCAAGAGGGAAAATCTGCAGAAATCCTGTGCAAGCGAACGGAATCGGGTAGAATCGTGATATTACCTGAAGGCACAAAAACTGAATGAGTGTTCATTCAGGGGCGCATTCCGGGAAGGTCCCAGCGCCACCATTCTCTGCAGGATGGGGAGAGCGGGGCTCGTGTCGCAACAAAACAACTTCAAAAGGAGAGGCCAACATGCTTCGCCGCAATCTTCTTCTCGGTGTCGCCGGCGTCGCCGTTCTCGGCGTCACGGGCTGCGCAACCCATCCCGTCAGCGTCCAGCAGGCCACCGAGCTTCCCGCCGCCCAGCTTCGCACGTGCATCAAGCGCGCCGCCCATCGTCGCGGCTGGCGCGTCGTCACGGACGAACCGGGCAAGATGCGCATCAAGTACGTCAAGGGCCCCCACGTCCTCGTCGCCGACGTCACCTATGACAACGAGGGCTACATGATCGAAGCCGTCAAGGAAGGCTCGACGCTCTTCAATAAGGACGGCACGGCTCACCGCAAGGTCAATTCCTGGACGGCCAACCTCACCGTGACGATCCGTGAGGAAGAAAACAAGATCCTCCTTCGCCAGACGAACTGATTGTCAACGATCCGACCGCCGCACCGGTCAATAACTCCTGCCTAAGGCAGAGGCTCGAAAGAGCCCTTGTTGACTAGCCTCGGCGCCCCTCTTTCGAGAGGCGCCACGTTGGTTGGGAATGTACAGGCACCGTGGGATGTACATCCTGGTTCCACGCACTGCGGCCTGCAATTAAAAGCTCTGAGAGGTCGGAGCGGTGTTGCAGGTACCAGACCCCCTCCAACATTGGCGAAGGATGTCAACCGGCCTTCGGGCCGTGTCAGCGGAACCTGCGGGTATCCGCCAAACGCTTCTCGAAAAGAGAAGCACCTATTTAACCGAACTTAGAAAGGAGGACGGCGCTTCCTCCCCTGTCTGAAGACAGAGGTTCCCGCGCCGAATTTCGAATTTCTATGAAAGAGTCCATCAAAAAGACCCGTCGCACGCCGGCCCTTGAAGCCCTCAACGAGGCCCATCGTCTTGCCGTCTCTCCCTTCGTCTTCCAGGCGCTCTGCGCCATGACGGACCTTGGAATGATGAGGGCGCTCGACGAGGCTGGCTCAGAAGGCCTCACGCTTGAGGCGCTCTGTGAAAAGTCGCCCTGCAGCGACTACGCCGCCAGGTCGCTCCTTGAGGTCGCCGTGCGATTCGGCGTGGCGCAGCGGTCGGATGAAGGCCGGTTCTCGCTCACGAACACGGGCATCTTCTTCGTCAACGACCTGCACGTGGGCATCAACTTCCGCTTCACGCGCGACGTCTGCTACGAGGGCCTCGGAGGCCTCACCGACTCCTTCAGGGAGTCCCGTCCCGCAGGCCTCAAGGTCTTCGGCGACTGGCCGACGATCTATCCCGGCATCCAGAAGCTGCCGGGCCGCGCGAAGGAGAGCTGGTTCGAATTCGACCACCATTATTCCGACGAGGCCTATCCCAAGGCGCTGCCGCTCGTCTTCACCGACGGGATCGACTCGATCACGGACGTCGGCGGCAACACCGGCAAGTGGGCCCGCTCCTGCTGCGCCTGGCGCAGTGACATCCGCGTGGCCGTCATCGACCTGCCCGAGCAGTGCGAGACCGTCGATCGCGTGATGGCCGAAGAAGGCCTCGCCTCCCGCGTCACCACGCATCCGATGAACGTCCTCTCCGACCAGCCGTTCCCGAAGACGGGCACGAAGGCCTGGTGGATGAGCCAGTTCCTCGACTGCTTCTCCCCGTCGCAGATCGTCTCCATTCTGAAGAAGGCGCATGCCGCGATGGAGGACGATGCGGTCCTCTATATTCTTGAGCCGCTCATCGGCCGTCAGCCGTTCCCCGTGGCCGACGCCTGCCTTGCGGCGATGTCGCTCTACTTCACGGCGCTCGCCAACGGCACGAGCCGCTTCTATCCCTACGACGAGTTCGAGGTGTTCGTCGAGGCCGCGGGCTTCGAGATCGAACGCGTCCACGACGGCCTCGGCATGGAGCACACGCTCCTCGTCTGCCGCAAGAAGAAGGCCTGATGATGACGGACTTCGACATTGCCTCCCACGTGGTGCTCGCGCAGGGGCTCTCCTCCGGCGAGGACCTCCGCGCATGGGCGCAGGCTGCGCTCCCCGGCATGCCCGAGGGGCTTCCCGACGCGCCGCTCGCCTTCACGAAGCGGCTTCCGATGATGAAGGCGCGCCGCATGAGTCCGGGCGCAAGGCTTGCCTGCGAGGCAGCCCTTGCACTTGAGGGCGCGGGCGAGGCGAAGGCCTGGATCTTCTCGAGCCGCCACGGCGAGACCGTGAGGGGCGTGAAGATCCTCGACGCGATTTCGGCGGGCGAGCCGCCGTCGCCCACGGACTTCATGATGTCGGTCCACAACGCCGCCGCAGGCATGTTCACGATCGAGGGACGGGTGCACGCGCCCGCCTCGAGCGTCGCCGCAGGCGCCGAAAGCTTTCACATGGCGCTCGTCGAGGCGGCGGGCATGCTCGCAGACGGCATGGACTGCGTGGCCGTCGTTGACTTCGACGACTGTCAGCCCGGGGCGCTTCTTGATGCGTTCGAGTCGCGCCCCTGCGATGCGCTCTACGCCACCGCCTGGCTCCTGAAGAAAGGCGCGGGCGTCACGATGACGCCGCGTTCCCTGAAGCAGGCCGAGCCCGTGCTTCCCGCTTCTCTCCAGCTCGCCGCAGGCCTTGCGTCTGAAAGGTCCGCGTTCGTCACGTCGGGCGCCGCCACCCGCTTCGAGTGGGAGCGTGCGTGATGGAGGCCGCCGTGACGCAGGAAAAGGCCGAACGCACCGAAGGCAGGCTCGCCTTCGAGTGGCGCCGTCTCAAGACGGGGCTCTGCTGGGTGATCTTCGGACTCGGGGGCCTGGGCCTCTCGATGACGTACTTTCCCTATCTGAGGCTCACGGTCGGAGATCCCGTGGCGCGCCGCCTCAAGGCCCGCGCGATGATCGCGAGGAGCTTCGACTTCTTTGCGCGCACGATGAACCGGCTTGCCGTCATGACGGTTGAGCGCGAGTCCCTCGCACAGATGCGCTCCCTCAGGGGAACGATCATCGTCGCCAACCATCCGACGATTCTCGACTACGTCCTCACGGCCTCGATGCTCCCCGAGATGGACTGTCTCGTGAAGGCGTCGCTCAGGCATAATTTCTTCCTCAAGCATGTGATCCGTGCGGCCGACTACATGTCAAACGACGGCTCTCTGGAAACGCTTGAGGAGATCACCCGCAGGCTTGAGGCCGGCGAGAACATCCTGATCTTCCCCGAGGGCACGCGCACGCGCGCGGGCGTCCCGATGAAGTTGAAGCGCGGCGTCGCCCATGCGGCCCTGCGCACGGGATGCAGGCTCGCCGTCGTGCACATCAGGAGCTCCCACGCGTGGCTCAACAAGGACACGCAGTGGTACGAGATTCCCGCCGTTCGCCCGTCGATCCGCCTGACCTTCGAGGGCATGATCGATCCGAAGGACTACCTGAGGGAAGGCGAGGACGGCTACTCACTGGCGAGCCGCAGGCTCACCGAGGCGATGCGCCGCGAACTCCTCAAGGCCGCGGGCCGCGAGGACGAGATCGAAGGAAAGGCGCGCGGCCGCCGGCAGAATTGACGCGCTGCGCAGAAAGCGACGGCGCTTGCGAACCAATCCCTCATTCAACGGATGAAGAACTGATGAACAATCTGGAAAACGAAGTCAAGGCCCTCATCATCGAGGCCCTAAACCTTGAAGACATGACCCCTGAAGACATCGAGACGGACGCTCCGCTCTTTGGCGAAGGCCTTGGTCTGGACTCCATCGACGCCCTCGAGCTCGGCCTTGCCGTCAAGAAGCGTTTCGGCGTCTCGCTCTCGGGCGAAACGGAGGAGGTGCGCGCACACTTCCGCAGCGTCGCCTCGCTGGCCGCCTTCATCCGCGAAAACCGCACCGAGGAGAAGTAAGAAATGGAGAAGACCTACACCAAGGAAGAACTGTTTGACGAAATCGTCCGCGTGATGGGCGATCTCTTCGAGGTTGACACCGAAGGCGTCACCCGCGAAAGCCGCCTCGTCGAGGACCTCGACCTTGACAGCATCGACGCCGTCGACATGATCGTGCACCTGCAGAACATGATCGGCAAGCGCATCAAGCCCGAGGCCTTCAAGTCCGTGCGCACGGTGGGCGACGTCGTCGACGTCATCTACGACTTCTCGCAGCAGAACGGCGAAGCCGCCAAGTAAGCGGCGCGCCTGATGACGGGCACGATTCTCAATGCGGTCACGGCCGCCGTCATGGCGGTCTGGCCGTTTTTCGTCCTTTACGCCGTGACGAACGGCCTGATGACGCTGCTGCTGGCGGGCACCGCCTGCGTGCTCGGCGTGAGGCTCGCGCTCGCCTTTGCGGGGCGCGGCGAGACCGCCCGCAGCGGCCGCCTTCTTTCGGCTGCGGGCCTCGTGCTCGTGGGCCTGGCGGCCCTTCTCGACGAGGCCGACTGGATGCTCTGGTATCCCGTCCTCGTCAACGCCTCGCTCCTCTCCGTCTTCGGCGCCTCGCTCTTTTCGGGCATGCCCGTCGTCGAGCGTCTGGCGCGCCTCGGCCTGCGCGGCAAGCCCCTGCCGCCCGAAGGCGTCGCCTACACGCGACGCGTGACGGCCGTCTGGTGCGGCTTCTTCGTCGTCAACGGCAGCATCGCCGTCGCAACGATCCTCGCGGACGACCTGACGCTCTGGGCCCTCTGGAACGGGGGGCTGAGCTACGTCGCCATCGGCTGCCTCATGGGCGGCGAATATCTCTACAGGAAGCTTGTCAAGCATGTCTGAAGCCGAGTGTTCTCCCGTCGCAGGCTGGCTCGAAGGCCGGCCAGAGGCGCCCGCCGCAGTCCATGCGGACGGCGCCGTGACGACCCGCGCCGAACTGGCGCGCAGGGTCTCGGCCGCTGCCGCCGCACTCGCAGACATGCCTGCGGGCTCGCGCATCGCCGTTGACGCCGATGCGCCGCACAACTTCGCGGTGCTCCTCTCGGCCGTCCTCTGGAGGGACTGCGTGCCCGTGCTCTTTGCGGGCCGCGGCGCCATGCACGAGACGCTCGCAGACGAATACGACGCCGTCCTCACGACGGAGTCGCATAGGTCGTTCCCGAAGCCCGCTCTCGTCGCGGACTTCGCCGAGAATCCGTGCCCGGCTTCCGAACTCAGGGCGCCCGAGGCGGAAAGGCCGCTCGTACTCTTCACGTCGGGCTCTTCGGGCACGCCCAAGCGCATTGAAAAGACCGTCGGCCTCATGAGCCGCGAGGCCGTGATCACGCAAAGACTTTTCGGCCGTCATCTCGAGGGCGCCGTGATCGCCGCCACGGTGGATCCGAGGCATCTCTACGGCCTCACCTTCGCCGTCTGGATGGCGATGACGACGGGCACGCCCGTCGCCGACGCCCGCACGGTCTATCAGGAACAGCTTCTCGAATTCGACCGTCCCGTCGCGCTCGTGACGACGCCCACCTTCATGAGGATGCTCGACACGGCGCTCGAACGCCCCCGCATCGCCTTCTGCCTGACGGCCGCGGGCGTGCTCGACGACGAGGCGCTCTCTCGCATGCACGCCTGGACGGGCGTCGCCGTGCACGAAATCTACGGCAGCACCGAAACGGGCGTCGTCGCCTCGAGAAGGCACGACGCGGGACGCATGAATCCCGCCTGGACGCTCATCGACGAGGGCGGACTTGAGGAGACGGAGCAGGGCTGGAGGCTTGCCTCGCCGCTTCTTCCCCAAGGCAGCATCCTGCTCGACGACCGTCTGGAGATGTCCTCCGACAAGGTCTTCAGGCTGCTCGGCCGTCGCGACCGCATCGTCAAGATCGGTGAGATCCGACTCTCGCTCATCGAAATCGAACGCGTGGTGAAGGAAGCTCTGGGGCTTGAGATTCGAGCGCTTTCCGTGAAGCAGGCGGGCCGCACCGTGATCGGCGCCGTCGTCTGCGAGCGCACGTCGCCGGGCTGGCGGGGGCGCTGTCCCAACCGCATCGAGACGACGGCGGCGCTCGCCGGGAGGCTCGATCCGCTCGCTCGTCCGCGCCTCTGGCGCCACGTCGCCGACTGGCCGACGGACGCTCAGGGCAAGGTGGTCGTGCCGATGCTTGCCGAACTCTTCGAACACAAGGAGACAACACATGGCTGACGAACTGAAGGGCGCCCTGGAGGTGCTCTCCCGAACCGAATCCTCGATCGAGGCCCGCCTCGTGCTGAGCGAGGGCATGTCCGTCTTCGACGGGCACTTTCCGTGTCTGGCCATTCTGCCCGGCGTCGTGCAGCTCAACCTCGTCGAGACGCTGGCAGCCGAATGGGCCGGGAGGCCCCTGCGCATCGCCTCCATTCCCCAGATGAAGTTCACGGTGCCCCTGCGTCCGGGTGACGCGCTCCTCGTGAAGCTTGCCTTCAAGCCCGCCGAGGACGGTCTCGGCGCGTCGTTCTCCCTTGAAAAGGAGAAGGACGGCGAGGCCGTGCCCGCAAGCCGCGGACGCATTGCGTTCATTTTCAGGTGACGGACGGCGTCATGTCAGACTTTCGTCCCGTCGTCATCATTCCGAGCCGCAACCACGGGCTCACCCTCGGGGGCGTGCTTGAGGGCCTTGCGCCCTTGAAGCTTCCCGTCATCGTCGTCGACGACGCAAGTGATGCCGAGAGTGCGCGCGAGCTTGACAGGCTTGCCGCCCTGCATCCCGAGATGACGCTTCTGCGCCACGAGGTCAACCGAGGCAAGGGCGGGGCGTTTCTGACGGGGCTCGAACATGCGGTCTCCGAGGGCTATACGCATGCGCTTCAGGTCGACTCCGACGGCCAGCACGACCTCGCGGACGCCCCCGCGCTCCTCGAGTCCGCCCGCAGGCATCCCGGCGTCCTCTGGTCGGCGCGTCCCGAATACGACGAGTCCGTTCCGAAGAAGCGCCTGATCGGCCGCTACGTCACGCACGTCTGGGTCTGGATCGAAACGCTCAGCTTCGAGATCGTCGACAGCATGTGCGGCTACCGCGTCTATCCCGTCGCCGACACGCTTGCCGTGATAAAAAGCCGTCCCGTGGGCCTTTTCATGGACTTCGATACCGAAATCATGGTCCGCCTCTACTGGCGGGGCCTGCCCGTGCGCTTCATCCGCAGCCGCGTGATCTATCCCGAGGGCGGCAGGTCCAACTTCCGCATGTGGGAGGACAACGTGCGCATCTCGAAGATGCACGCGCGCCTCTTCATCGAAAGCCCGCTCTGGTGGCCCGCCCGCATCCGCAGGCTTTTCCGCCGCGAACCCGTCTGAGGAGAAGAGATGACCGAAGCCGAATCGAAGGAAGGCAGGGAAGGCGGGGAGCATTGGAGCACCACGCCCGAACGTCGCGGCATGTGGGGGCTCAGGCTGCTGTGGCTTCTCTACAGGATCGGGGGCAGGCCTCTCTTTGCGCTCATCGGAACTCCCGTTGCTTTCATCTTCAGGCTCACGGGGACGCGTGCCCGTGAGGCGAGCGACCGTTTTCTCGAGCGCGTCGCCGAGCGCAGGGAGGCGCTCGGTCTTGTGCTTCGCCCCGTCTCGGGGCACGCCCACTTCAGAGCCTTCGCCACGAGCATGCTCGACCGTCTTGCCGCATGGGCGGGCGACCTGAAGCTCGCGCGCGACGTCGACTTCGCCGACGAGGAAAGCCGCAGGCTTCTCTGCGAGCCCACGCCCGACGGCAGGGGCAGGCTCGTGCTCGTCTCGCATCTGGGCGTAGCCGAGGCGACTCGTGCGCTCGCCCAGCACGACAGGGCCGTGCCCGTCTGGGCGCTGATATTCGACCGTCATGCGCCGAGGTTCAAGGCGATGCTCGAGGCCGTTGCCCCCGATGCCTCGCGCCACGTGATCGCCGTCGACCGTCTCGGCGTCGAGACCGCCTCGATGCTCCAGGATGCCATCGAGCGCGGCGAATGGGTCGCAATCGCGGCCGACCGCACGCCCAACGATGCGCTCACGCGCGGCGACCGGTCCGTCACGGCGGACTTTCTCGGCCGTGAGGCGCCGTTTCCCGCCGGTCCCTTCATCCTCGCGTCGCTCCTGAAGTGCGGCGTGGTCACGCTCTTTGCCGTGAGGGAAGGGAACCGCATTCTCATCAAGTGCGAGCCTTTTGCGGATGAGGTGAAGCTCCCGAGGCGCGGCCGCGAGGCCGAACTTTCGCGCCTGGCCTCTCTCTGGGCGCAGAGGCTTGAGGCCGAGGCGCTCGAGCATCCCGCCCAATGGTTCAACTTCTACGACTTCTGGCATGAGGAGGATCGCAGGTGATCCGCTTTATCAAGAAATTCGCCGTCTTCTTCATTGCGGCACTGGTCCTCACCTTCATCTGGTTCAAGACCGCAGGCGCCGCTGAGACGCAGGACGCCGCAAGGCTTGAGGCGCTCGCGAAGCGTCTCAACGACTTCACTTCGCTTGAGGCCGACTTCACGCAGAAGCGCACCCTAGGCGCCGCGGGCCGCACGCTCACGAGCACGGGCACGCTGTCGCTCACGGGTGACGGAGCCTTCTCCTGGGTCCAGAAGACGCCTTTCGTACAGACGGTCTCGCTCAAAGACGGCGTCTTCACGATCCGCTACGAGGACGAGGCGCCCGAAGTGATGAAGGCCGAAACCCATCCCGCCGTTCTTTCCGCCGCACGTCTTCTCACGTCCGTGATGAGGCTCGACGCGGCCGCGCTGCGGGACGCCTTCGACTTCACGCTCGTGGGCGGCGAAAAGCCCGCCGACGCTTGGACGATCACGCTCAGGGCCCGCGACGAGGCTCTCGGTCGCATTCTCGGCACCGTGACGCTGAAGGGCTCGGAATACGTTGAGTCGATCAGAATGTCTCCTTCTAACGACAACGTGACCGACATGATTCTCTCCAACGTGAGGATCGTGAAAGGGGCCTGAATTCGATATCGTCGAAGCGACGAGGCTTTTCAAGCTTCAAGCTTTCGAACCTGCTGAGTCGCTTCGGGACGACGCTGAGGCGGAGTGCCCGTTGGAAGAGTAGACTTAAACGCTTTCCCTCCGTGCAAAGTGCCCGCCCCGCGCAGCGGAACGGAACGGAACGGAGAGGAACGGACCAGACTGGACAGACCAGAGGAGAAGCGGCCTTGACCGATCAGTTTTCCATCATCACCACGCTCGTGACGGGCTTCGGGCTTGCGCTTGTTTTCGGGTGGCTTGCAGAGCGCTTCCTGAAGACCCCCACGCTTGTGGGCTACATCATCGCGGGCGTGTCCGTGGGCCTCTTCCCGCTCCTTCCCAACGTCGACCGCGTCGTCACGGAGCAGTTCGCCGAAATCGGCGTGATGCTCCTGATGTTCGGCGTGGGCCTGCATTTCTCGGTCGCCGACCTCGTGAAGGTCAAGGGCGTGGCCGTCACGGGCGCGATGCTGCAGATGGCCGCATCGGGCGCCGCCGGCACGGCCGTCGCGCTCCTTGCCTGGGACTGGGCGCTTCCCAATGCGATCGTCTTCGGCATGACGCTCTCCTGTGCATCGACCGTCGTCGTGATGAAGGCCCTTGAGCTTCACAAGCTTTCCGTCACGCCGAGCGGCCAGGTCGCCATCGGCTGGCTCGTCGTGCAGGACCTCGTCACCGTCTTCATCATGGTGTGCCTGCCGCTCGTCGCGCTCTGCCTGACGGCGTTTGCGGAGTTGTACGGCTGGGGGCATGAACCCGTGATGCGGAGCGTGCAGGTGCCGGCGGGCGAGCATCTGCGGGTGTTGCTGGCCGACGGTTCGGCCGTGACGCTCAATGCGTGCAGCGAGCTGCGCTATCCCGAACGCTTCGCACGCCGTCGCCGCGAGGTGCGGCTGGTGCGCGGCGAGGCTTTCTTCGAGGTGGCGCACGATGCTTCGGCACCCTTCACGGTCGAGACCGACGACGTATCGGTCGAGGTGCTCGGAACGAAATTCAATGTCAACGCCTACGACAAGGAGGTGACGACCGTCTATCTCAAAGAGGGGAAGGTCCGCCTGACCGAGCGGGTGACGGGGCGGCAGAACCGGTACCTCATGGCGCCCGACGAGATGCTGGCCGTCGACCGGAACGCCCGCACGTGCCGTGCCGTGCGGCCGGCCGGGAAGTCGGCTCCCGAAGCATGGCTGCACAACAACTATGCCTTCACGAACGCGCCGTTGGAGGATGTCGTGGAGTTCCTCGAACGACATTATGCCGTCGAGATCGAGGTGGCCGACGCGCGCATTCTCCAATACAGCTACACGATGGAGTTCTACAACGAGACGATCGACGAGGTGCTTTCGGTGATGTCGCAGATCACGCCGATCCGCTATTCGCGTGTCAACGACCGGATTACCGTCCGAGCCGCCCGATGATTTATACCCGACTGAACAGATAACCTAACTTTATCATTATGAATCTATTTAGACTTCCTTGCGGAATTCCGTGGGGAGGGGCGAGACGGCTCGTGCTTACGCTGGCCTGTCTGTTCGCCCTCTCCGGTCTCTCCGCGCAGAACGTGACGCTCCGCTTCGAGCGGGCGAAGCTGAAAACCGTGATGGA
>OLZF01000192.1_pt1 | contig 70544 bp, 41 predicted proteins | sample 1674391 | NCBI WGS metagenome assembly OLZF01 (sample SAMEA103958166, study PRJEB25191) | human gut metagenome | biome: human-associated habitat [ENVO:00009003]; feature: intestine environment [ENVO:2100002]; material: feces | place: Germany | collected 2013/2015
ATATCCCACAAATTGTGGAATACATCTTGCGGAAAGCAATTTTCAAACACGCTCTGGTTACACCATATTCTTCGGGAGAAAGAGACAAAAAAGAGAAAGAATGGCAGTAAGTCGGAGAATAAGGAGGGGCAAGACGGAGAGGGAAAGAGAACGGAGAACTATGATATGGAAAATGAAGGTTCAATGGATAGCCTGATCACTGATAAGACGGTGACGCTCTACTGGGAAAAGCAGGAATCGTTTTTAGATAAGGATTATTACAGGATTTCTTTCAATCAGGAAGTGGCAGGGATAACAGAGAAAACGCATTATGAATTCTCTGATTTAGAACCGGATACGGTATATTCTATTGGAATCCAATGGATGCGTGGAGAGAAAATGATAAGCCATGAAACCGTTCGGGTAAAAACACAAAAGCAAAAGAAGATTTTAGATATAACAAAACCCCCATATCATGCTGTGGGAGATGGAAAGACCATAAACACAGAGACCATTCAGCAGGCGATTGAAGATTGTGACGAGTACGCTATGGTGTATATCCCGGAAGGGGTATTTCTGACAGGTTCTTTGAGGCTTCACAGCAATATGGAAATCTATCTGGAAAGGGGGGCGGTTTTGCAGGGAACGGCTCGGAGGGAGGATTATCTCCCCATGATTCCAAGCAGATTTGAAGGAATAGAAATGTTGTGCTACAGCAGCCTGCTGAATCTGGGCGAGATGAGACATAAGGGCGGTTATAACTGCAGGAATGTAGTCATCCGTGGAGAAGGAACCATAGCCGGCGGCGGCAGAAGTCTTGCAGAGAAGGTGATTGCTTATGAGACGGAAAATCTGAGAGACTATCTTGCATCTTTGGGAGCTGCGGTTCAGGAGTGCGAGAAACCGGAAACAATACCGGGGCGATTGCGTCCCAGATTGATTAATATCAGTAATTGCCAGAAGGTTTCAATCTCCGGGCTTACATTAAAGGATGGCGCAAGCTGGAATGTACATATGATTTATTCGGATAATGTCGTGACCGATCATTGTGTATTCCGATCTGAAAATGTGTGGAATGGTGACGGCTGGGATCCGGATTCCTCGACAAATTGTACAATTTTTGCCTGTATATTCTATACAGGAGACGATTCTATTGCTATAAAATCCGGTAAAAATCCGGAAGGGAATCAAGTGAACCGCCCTTGCAGAAATATTCGTATTTTTGATTGTATCTGTAAAAAAGGCCATGGATTTGCAATCGGCAGTGAAATGTCCGGCGGTGTGGAGAATGTAAAAATCTGGGATTGTGATCTTAGAAACAGCATATGGGGGCTGGAAATCAAGGGAACAAAAAAACGGGGCGGTTATGTCCGGGATATTCACGTCAGGAACTGTGTAATGCCGAGAATTCTTTTTCATTCCGTCGGCTATAATGATGACGGAGCTGCTGCACCGATGCCGCCTGTGTTTGAAAAATGCAGTTTTACAGACGTGGCGGCAGAGGGGGTTTTTCGGAATCAGGAAGGAATAGAAGAGAAGTGCGCGGCTGTTGAACTGTGTGGGTTTGATACACCGGGGTATGAGATACGGGATGTTTTGTTCCGGCGGGTAAGACTGCCTGAGCAGAGGGATGGAGGGCAGATCATTTCTTTGAAGTATTGTAAAAACATCCGGTTTGATGAACTTTCCTGTGGATTCTGAGTCGGTGCAGGGCGTAGTCAGCTTTGAAAATCAATTCAAATATTAAAAAGAGCGGAAATCCGGGCGTTTTGAGCTTCCGGGACTGCTTTGTAAAAGGAAGGAGATTTATGGAAAAAGAATTCGATTTATTGTCTATGGGTGAAGTACTTCTGCGGCTTTCACCGCCGGAACATGAGCGGTTGGTGCAAAGCCGGGTCTTTGAAAAACAGATAGGAGGGGCAGAGCTTAATGTGGCGGCAGGGGCAGCGCTTCTCGGGCTGCGTACCGGGATTGTATCCCGTATTCCGTCTAACAGTATCGGGGAGTTTGCCAGAAACAGAATCCTTGCCTGCGGCGTCAGGGATGATTATCTGCTGTCAGACAGAAGTGCGGATGCAAGGCTTGGCATTTACTATTATGAGAATGGCGCATATCCCAGAAGCCCCGGAATCGTATATGACCGCGGTCATTCTTCTATTGCCGGAATCAATATCAGGGAATTTGGGGAACGTATCTACGGATCCGCCAGATGCTTCCACACTTCAGGCATCACACTGGCACTTGGCGGAACGTGCCGGGATACAGTGATTCAGATGATAAAAAGATTTAAAGAGGCAGGGACATGCATTTCCTTTGATGTGAACTTCAGGCTCAACCTCTGGTCAGGCAAAGAGGCAAGGGCGTGCATTGAACAGATTCTTCCCTATGTGGATATTTTCTTCTGCTCAGAAGACACTGCGCGGCTGACCTTTGGAAAATCAGGGAATGTCAGAGAAATCATGAGAAGCTTTGCAAAGGAGTACCCTGTTTCTGTCGTGGCCTCCACCCAAAGGACGGTGCACAGTCCGAAAGTCCATAGCTTTACATCTGTGATCTATGATGCAAAAGAGGATACATACTATGAAGAAAAGCCTTATGAAAATATAGAGGTGGTGGATCGGATAGGAAGCGGAGACGCTTATGTGTCAGGTGTGCTGTATGGACTGCTCTGCGAGGGCGGGTGTCCGGAAAAAGCGTTGGAATACGGCAATGCCTGCAGTGCAGCGAAAAATACCATTACGGGAGATATGCAGGCTATGAATCTTGACGAACTGAATGATATCATACAGGACCGTAAAACAACGGGATACCATAGTGAGATGAAAAGGTGATAAAAAGAGGGAGAGTGAAACCTCTATTACGCGGGCATATCTCTTGTTTCATATAGGAGATATGCTTTTTTGTTTGAACGGATTATAAAATTTGGTTGGATTTCAGAATGAAAAGTACAGGGCAAACGATGAAGATAAAATGGAAAGAAAATTTTAAGAACATGAAGCTGGCAAAGAAAATGCTTTTGGTATATGCCTTCTTTGCAGGGATTTCCTGTATTATTTCCATGGCATCTCTGCAGATGAGCCTGAACATCTATGATGGGAAGCTATATGAGAAATCCCTTCAGGAATTGGATTTTTTTTCACAGCAGGTAAATGAAAGTCTGGAGGATATTGAGAAACTGAGCAGTTATGTCGCACTGGATCGGGATATACAGGAACAGCTTTCTGAATTGAGGTCCTGTAAATATATGTCTGCAACATACGCGGTTGAATTGTTCCGCTTACGGGAACTGATTGCCGACGAGATGGCATCTTACCCGGTGGTAAAAAGTATACTCTATACAGATGGGAAACAGGCTATGACAAAAGCAGGACTGGATACGGGAATGCTTTCTGAGGAAGACGTAAAAGAGATGCTTGAACAGTTTCATGAGGTAAAAGGCGGCTATATTACCAGAAATCCGGACGGCAGGAATACGTACCTGATCTCAGGGAGAGACATCCTGGAACGCAAGAATGCAAGCCTTGATTATATGGGCTCCCTGATACTGACAAGCGACATAGCAGATGTGATTGAACAAAAAAATGACAGCCTTGAAGCAGCGCATTCCGCGCTTTTTGTCTATTCGGAAGATGGCATGGTATATCAGGAGGAAGGCGTGGAAGTACCGGAGCTGCCTTCGCTGGAGAAAGAGAAGGGTTATAAGATTCTCAGAGACGGTGGGGAAAAGTATTTCATGTGCTATCTGAAATCCGGTGTGAATGGCTGGATGTATGTAAATTTCTTCCCTTATTCAGACATCTTTGGACAGACGATGCAGGTACGTTATCTTCTTCTGGCAGGCATGGTGCTTTTATTCATTATCATTGTAGGAGTGATGAGGAAGATGGCAGTGGTGATCACAAGGCCTCTGAATCAGCTGACAGAATCCATGCAGATTGTGGAACAGGGGGATTTTAAAGGGGCCAAGGAGGTGCTGGACAAAGAACCGGGCAATGATGAGACAGGGCTTCTGGCGCAGGAATTCAAGGCAATGCTTGATAAGATTGATGTTCTGATATATGAAAATTATGAGAAGCAGCTGCTTTTAAAAGACACGAAATACAAGATGCTTCAGGCGCAGATTAATCCGCATTTCTTATATAATACGCTGAATGCATTGAATTGGATGGTAAAGGGCGGACAGAACGCAGACGCAGGCAAGATGATCATGGAATTGGGGAAAGTCCTGAGATCCTCTTTTGCCGGTGATCCATATACCACAGTGGCAGATGAACTGGAGACAGCAAAAGGATATATGGTCATTCAGAAGTACCGTTATCAGAACCGGGTACATTTTCACGTACACGAGGAAGGTAATTTGAGGAATTATCTGATTCCCAGAATGATCCTTCAGCCATTGATCGAGAACGCTATTTACTATGGGGTGGAAACATCTCTGGATGTATGTGATATTACAGTGCGTGCAAAAGAAATGCCGGATTCTGTCATATTGTCTGTTGAGGATAACGGACAGGGGATGACACAGGAGGAGCTGGAGCGTGTGAAGGATGGCTCCGTTATACCAAAGGGGCATGGAATTGGAATTAAGAATATCAGGGAGCGGCTGAAGATTACTTATGAGGACAGTGAGTTCACAATAAGCAGCCAAACAGGGTGTGGGACAAAGATTTATATCCGGATACCAAAAACGGAGGGGGAAGAGCATGTATAAGTTATTGATTGTAGATGATGAGGCGATAGAGCGTGACGGGATGGCAAACCTTATTCCCTGGCAGGCTTACGGGGTGGAATTAGTAGGCACTGCATGGAATGGGATGGATGGTTATGAAAAAATAGAGGCGCTGCATCCGGATATTGTATTAACAGATATTAAGATGCCCGTTATGAACGGGATTGAGTTGATTCGGAAGACAAAGTATAAATTTCCGGACATAGAGTTCCTTATTTTATCGGGATACGGGGAATATGAGTTTACAAGCCAGGCAATGGAGGAAGGGGTGCGCCATTATATTTTAAAGCCATGTGACGAAGCCAAAATTGTGGAGGTGTTGGATAAGGTCAAGGCAGAGATTGACGGAAGGAGAGAACAAAAGAAAAAAGAAGTCGAGGTCCGTTGGCTGATGCCGCGCGTAAAGGAACAGATATTTCGAAATCTTCTGCTGGGGAGGGCGTCGCTTGATGAAGATTATCGGAGATTCCTGATGGAACTGGGGGAGCCGGGAAAAAAGATCAGAGTTCTGGCAATGCGTGGGAAAGAGAGCTTCGATGAACTGGAACAGTTCATTCTGGGGAATGTACTGGGAGAACTGCTTGGCAGGGGGAAAGAACTGCTTTCTGCCGTAATACAAAACGATGTCCTTTTTTTGATTGAGGGACAGGAACTGGAAGAGATCATAAAAGCAGTTGAATGTACATGGCAGGAACTGGGACGGATGAGGAATACAAGACCGGTGGCAGCAGTCAGTGATACCGGGACAATTGAATCCATTGCAGAACTTTACAATCAGACGCAGGAACTGTGCCAGATTGGGATGGTGCAGCCCCAGGGAAAGGTTTTTCATTACAGGATGTCCGATGCAATGGAAAGCACGGCATTTCATCTGGTGGATTATGAGCGGATTTCAGCGGCCGAAGACTATGTACAGATTCTTTTCGAAACCACGCTTTTTTTTATGAAAATGGATTTGCTCAAATATTCTTATCAGGAAAAAGAACAGGGAGCCTGTTGGAGCCTTAAGGTTTTGTATGGGAAGGAGGTTCCGCGGTTTCTTGTAACAGGCAGCACGGAAGAGGAAAAAACGTGGGGGCTTTTTGAGACAGTAACGGAGATTATTGTAAATGAAAAAAAAATAAATGCAAAACAGGGTAAGGAGGAACAGCGGGTAAGGGATATCCTGCTGGCACTCTTCCAGCATATAGGCCAACCGGAACTGAGTATCCAGTTTCTCGCAAAAAAAGTCCTGTTTATGAACGAAGATTACGTTGGGCGCATGTTTGCCAGAAACAGAAGGATGAAATTTTCCACATTTTTATTGGAGCAGCGGATTTATCTGGCTCAGAGAATGATACAGTTTGACCCGGAAATTAAGATATCCAGATTAGCGGATATGGTTGGATATTCATTGGACGGGCAGTACTTTTCACGTGCATTCCGGAAGGTTACGGGAAAAACACCTACACAATACAGGAAATTGGCGGGCGGGGAAGAAGGATAGTCAATAAAAGTCGTTTTTTTTCAGATTATTACTCTGATTATTGCATTCAACTTTTACAGGATATGCATTAAGCTAAGTATAGTAACAGAGTCAAAGAATTCAGAAAATGAAAAAGGAGAAAAGGATATGAAAAGCAGGATGAGAAAAATAGCAGCGGCAATGTTGGTCGGCGTTATGGCTGTTTCATTAGCAGCATGCGGCTCAGAGGGAGATGGGAATACAAAAGATGTTTCCTCTAAAAGCGGCAAGACAAAGATTAAGATCACGTGGTGGGGAGGACAGAGCAGGCATGAGTATACGCAGAAGCTTTTGGATGCCTATACGGAGGAACATCCGGATGTTGAGTTTGAGGCTCTGCCTGCCGGTTGGGACGGGTATTTTGATAAGCTTTCCACACAGGCAGCATCCGGTTCCATGCCTGATATCGTCCAGATGGACTATCTGTACATATCTACCTATGCCAAAAACAATGCGGTTGCGGATCTGCAGCCCTATATAGATGACGGAACCATCGATACCTCCAATATAGACGAAAACGTATTAAATACAGGTTCTGTTGATGGAAAGATGGCAGGAATGGTCTTATCTACATCCTCAGTCGCGGTGGGATATAATCCGGAGGTATTTGAGCAGGCAGGAGTAGAGCTGCCGGATGGGACATGGACATGGAGCGAATTCATTGAGGCAAACCGGAAAATTTCAGAAAAGACAGGGAAAGAAAGTGTTCTCGTATCATCAGGGGCAACCGGAGATGTAATCCCTCTGCGTTACTGGATGCGGCAGCATGGCGAAAAGCTCTTCAATGATGAAGGAAATGGGCTTGGCTATGAAGATGATAAAGTGGTGGCAGACTTCTTCACAATGTGGAAGGAAATGGTAGACAGCAATATCTATTCCGACCCGGATGAAGAAGCACAGATTCTGACGCTGGGTCTGGAGGCGAGCCCGGTTGTGACCGGCGAGGCGGCAACCGTCTTCGATTGGAATAATTATTCCAACAGGGTATGCACAGTCAATGAAAAGATCAAGATCACGACACCTCCGGTCACAGACGAGGATGGAGAAAGCGGTCTGTGGAATAAACCGGGAATGTTTTTCTCTATTGCAGATACATCTAAAGTAAAGGATGAATGCGCAGAGTTTATCGACTGGTTTGTTAATTCCGAGACAGCAAATAATATAATCATGGCAGAACGGGGAACACCGGTGTCCTCAAAAGTCCGCGACGCCATGGTAGAGTCGGGCAAAATGACGGAGCAGCAGGTGGAGATGTTTGAATATGCAAACAAAGTCAGCGAACTTGCAAAAGACACACCCAAACCGGATCCGGAAGGGATCGCAGAGATCCAGGAATCCTTAAAAAATATCGGAAACAGCGTATTCTATGGGGAATCAACACCGGAAGAAGCAGCGAAAACATTCCGTGAAGAAGTCAGTGCGATACTTGAAAGAAACAAATAAATATCAGGTTAAGAGGGGCATAAAGATGCCCCTCTTTTAAAGAAAGAGAGGAGGAAACAGCGTGGGTAAGAGAAAAGCAGTATATAAGACGAAGGACAATGTGGCAGGATATCTCCTGCTGGCGCCCTGGCTGGTTGGGTTCCTGATCATGTGGCTGATTCCAATGGTGATATCAATTTATTATTCTTTTACAGATTTTAACATGCTGAATACGCCATCCATGATTGGGGTGGAAAATTATGTACGCATCTTTACAAAGGACAAAAGCTTCTGGCAGTCGCTGAAGGTGACCTTTATTTATGTATTACTTCTGGTTCCGCTGCGTCTGACGTTTGCCCTTTTTGTAGCAATGCTTCTAAACAAAAAGCACAGAGGGCTTGGGATTTACCGGACACTTTATTATATTCCTTCGATTATTGGAGGCAGCATTGCCGTATCCATTGTATGGAAACAGATTTTTGGAAACAAGGGAGTGGTAATGTCGCTTTTGGCAGCATTTGGGATTGAACAGAAGATTTCATTCCTTGGAAATCCACATACGGCTCTGGGTGTGATTGTTGTCATGGGGGTGTGGCAGTTTGGTTCTTCCATGCTGATTTTTCTGTCAGCGCTAAAACAAATCCCGGGGGCATTGTATGAATCCGCTATGGTGGATGGAGCAACCTCCAGACAGACATTTTTCAAAATAACGCTGCCGATGCTGACGCCTACAATTTTCTTTAATTTGATTCTTCAGATTATTAATGGGTTCCGTGTTTTTACAGAGAGCTATATCATCACGGACGGCGGTCCTCTTGACAGTACATTATCCTATGTATTGTATCTGTACCGGAGAGCATTTAACTTCTTTGATATGGGCTACAGCTGCGCATTGGCCTGGGTACTTGTCATTATTGTTGCAGTATTTACCATCATTCTGTTCAAGACACAGAATAACTGGGTACATTATGAAACGGGGGGCGATGACGAATGAAGAGAAAAAAGAATGTACATGCAGTGCTGTTTCATGTGGGCGCCTGCGTGCTGGGATTTTTCATGATTTATCCGTTGCTATGGCTTTTGTCCAGCTCTTTTAAGAGCAACGACACGATGTTTACCGATGCCTATTCACTGATCCCAAAGGTTTGGGACGCAGCAGCGAACTATAAAAGCGGTTTTGAAGGAGTGGGCGGGGTTCCGTTTACTACATTTCTTGGGAATACCGTGTTCGTTACAGTCATCGGCACGTTCGGCTGTGTATTTATTTCACTTCTGGCTGCCTATGCGTTTACCAGAATCAGATTCAAAGGCTCCAATTTCCTGTTTGGGTGTGTCATGATGACAATGATGATACCGCCGCAGGTGATGGTTGTGCCGCAGTATATCATTTTAAAAAAGATGAATCTGATTGATACAAGGGTTGCGTTGATCATGCCATGGTTTTTCGGGGGTGCATTCTTTATCTTCCTGCTGGTTCAATTTTTCAGGGGGATCCCGAAGGAGTTGGATGAGGCTGCCAAAATTGATGGATGTGGGATACTGGGGACTTTATTCAGAATTCTGGTTCCGGTCGTAAAGCCGGCGCTTGTGACAGCATCTATTTTTGCATTTTACTGGATTTGGCAGGATTTTTTCCAACCATTGATTTTTATGAGTACCACAAAGAAGTTTACTATTTCGCTGGCTCTTAATATGTATCTGGATCCAAATTCTTATAACAATTACGGGGGACTGTTTGCAATGTCAGTAATCTCCCTGTTGCCGGTGCTGGTATTCTTCATCATATTCCAAAAGTATCTTGTGGATGGAATTGCAATGGACGGCATTAAAGGATAGGAGGAAAAAATGATACGGATTAACCGAAAGAGCAGAATATTTAGCAGCAGTACAAAAGAACCTGTTATACGGGCAGTGAAGAACTTGAGACGCGACCTGGAAATGTGCTGCCTGGAATCGGCAGATGAAGGGGACAGCATCCGGCTTCTTGAAGGGAGTCAGGAGGAAGAATGTTTTTCTCTTTACGTAGCAGGACGGGAACTGGTGATTGAAGCAGGCAGCGAACGGGGCTTTGTATATGGCATATATGCAGTGAGCAGCCGGATTCTCGGAGTGGCGCCGTTCTGGTTTTGGAATGACCAACAATTGATACGGCAGAAATTTTATACGGTTGAGGATGGATTCCGTTATGAAAGCACACCCTTTGCGGTGAAATACAGAGGATGGTTCGTAAATGATGAAGTTCTGATCCACACATGGCATGTAGACCGAAGCAAAGACAAACCATGGGAAATGGTATTTGAGGCGTTACTTCGTCTTGGTGGAAACATGGTGATACCCGGCACAGATTCCAACTCAAAACGGTATAAGGGACTGGCAGCCGCTATGGGGCTTGCAATTACACACCACCATGCCGAGCCTCTGGGAGCAGAGATGTTTGCGAGAGCATATCCGGGAGTAAATCCATCCTATGATGAGAACCGGGAGTTATTTGAAAAGATATGGCGAGAGGGGATCAGAGAGCAAAAAGGCATGGAAGTAATCTGGAATCTGGGTTTCCGGGGCCAGGGAGACTATCCTTTCTGGGAGAATGATCCGAGATATGAGACACCGCAGATGCGCGGGGAGCTTATGGGGCGCCTGATCCGGATCCAATATGATATGGTAAAGGAAGAAGTACCTGATGCGGTATGCTGTACGAATCTGTACGGTGAGACCATGGAGCTGTATCAGGAAGGCTATCTGAAACTGCCGGAAGATGTCATCACAATCTGGGCGGACAACGGATTCGGAAAGATGGTGACAAGAAGGCAGTGGAACCATAATCCCCGGATTTATGCCCTGCCTGTGCGTCCGGAGGGAAGACATGGGATTTACTATCATGTTTCATTTTATGATCTTCAGGCAGCGAGCCATATCACCATGCTTCCGAATTCTCCTGAATTTATCAAACAGGAGTTGGAAGAGGTTCTGCAAAAAGATGTAAAGGATTATTGGATTATTAACTGCTCAAATGTAAAGCCCCATGTATATTACCTGGACTTTATAGCCCATATGTGGAAAGATGGAGAAATAAATATAGAGAAACAGATGGAACAATACATAAGTCAGTACTATAAGACAAAAGAGACTGACAGGATTAAGAGGTGTTTCCGGGATTATTGGAAGTGTGCGGCAAGGTTTGGAGAGCATGAGGATGAGCATGGAGGAGATCAATTTTCGAATCATGTGGCAAGGGTATTAGTTTCCCAATATATGAAGAATGAAAGTGAAAGGTCAGAGTATATGCTGTGGGCAACGGACGCACCGGATCTGCGGGGGCAGATACTCTGGTATCAGGAGATCTGTCAGGAGGCTGCGCACCGGTACAGGGAATGTCTCAGAAGGTATGAATTGACAGCCCTTGAGATAGAGAATGAAAAAGCGGAGGAATTATTCCGGGATTCCCTGCTGCTGCAGGCGCAGATTCACTATGACTGCTACAATGGGGCGGCAGAAACCTGCAGGGCGCTCCTGCTTGCTATGGAAGGAAAATATCAGGAAGCGTTTTACCATGCCGGAAAAGCGAGAAAATCTTATTTAAGCGGAAACACCGCCATGCGGGAAAGAGAACATGGAAAATGGAAGAACTTCTATGAAAATGATTGTTTTACGGATATCAAACAAAGTGCCTGGGTATTGGAAAGTCTCATGAGCTATCTACGTAACCTGGGAGACGGTCCGCATTTTTACCTTTGGCAGAGAGAGTTTCTGTATTCAGAGGAGGATAAACGGGTGATGCTGCTTTTGAATCTGGAAAATCATCTGAAGGATAAGGAACTGTTTGAATTAATGGAAGAAAAATGGGAGGAATAAAAAAGAATAGTCGACAAAAGTTTTCGGATTATTTCAAGAAAAAGAGCGGATTTTGACATTCCGCTCTTTTTCTTTTATTTGTATGATAATAATGATACCAGGGGTACAAAGTGCGGAGCAATCTGTAGGTATCACGGGGGCAAAATATTTTTTGACACCAAACATTATAATGATACAAGCGTCAAAAGGTCAGTTTTTCATGCCTGTATGAAAAAACATGACTTTGGGACGGGAAGAACACCGAAAAGCAGCCATTTTTCGTAGAAAAATGAGCGGATTTAAGGTGTTTAGGATTGCGGGAGCATGAAGTGCGGAGCAATCCGTGTATCATAAGCGCCAAAATACCTTTTGACGCTTTCAGCATTAATAATTACAAAAATAAAAAAGAGAGAGGTGGTTGTGAAAGTTAAAATGAACTGGAGAAAGTGTCTGTGTGCTGCAAGCATTACTTTTGGTACGAAACAGTAGAAATTGCAGCGCTTTCATGGACCGTGGAAAATGGAATGATACTGAAAAACAGGAGGAAAAAATGAGGAAAAAAGTATTACATCTGTTGCTGTTTGTCTTAATACTTGCAGGGGTATATTACTATGAAATCGATAACTCTGTGTCTGTGTCTGCGGCGACTGATACGTATGTCGCGCGGGATCCCTTTTATTCGCTTACGGATTCATCTGTCAATCGTATGAGCTCGGAGCATTTTCAGATTATCTGGGGAAATAAAGATACGACAGGAACAGTAAATAAAGAATTTGTCAGGGGAAATCTGGAAAATCTGGAAACCATCCGTTCTTTTTATATGGACAAATTGAAATTTGCGGATCTGGGAATTTCCCAGAATAAAGGGGTTACCGGAAAATATAAAACAAATGTCTATATTGCAGCTACCGGTCTGTCGAAAATCAATGATGACTGGGCATATATGACAATTGATAAGAATGCATTTGCATATCTTGTTATGGCGCCGGGAGCGATGCGGGTAGATCCGCCCAGCTGGGTCGTACCCCACGAACTGGCACATGCGTTTACTTATCATATGGGAGGCGTCGTGCCTTATGAGTGGTATGAAGCGGTTGCAAACTTTTGCAGAAACGAGTATTTACAAAGTTCCTATAACAAATACGGGAACAAAGTGTATGGACCGGAGACAGATTTTTTTGCACCGTTTCTTTTAAATGCGGAATCTCATTTTCCCCATACAAAGAACTGGTATGATGTATGGCCCATTTTTCTGTACATTGAAGAGAATCCGGATCAGATATCAGGACTGGGACATGATGCGATTTTAAAGATATTAAAAAACAATAAGGAAGATACTACCTTCTTCCATACCATAGAAAGGGTTACCGGGGTAGAGATCGAAAAGATTCTTGGAGGATTTGAGCGGCGTCTGGTAACGATGGATTTTAAGTCCCAGAGCCGTTATCAGAAAAGTCTGAAGGACTTGTTAAATCAGGACTCTTCCAATTACGGAAAAATATATACGACCTTGAATAAATCCAGTGACGGATGGATGACGGTACCGGACAGTAAGGCGCCGCAGCAGGGGGGCTATAATATTGTTCCGCTGGATGTGGATCTGAAAAAAGATCTTATAGAGGTAGAGTTTAAAGGCTTAAGTTCGGCATCAGGAGCCGGGTGGAGAATCAGTCTTGTTACGGAAATAAAAGCAGGCAAGACGAGATATTCCGATATGTGGAACGGCGGAACCAATTCCATGGAATTAAAAGGAGATGAAACGAAGGCATATCTGGTAGTTTCTGCGACCCCATCCACTATGAAGAAACTGGCGTTGGACAAGGATGGAACAAAGTATCCTTATAAGGTAAAGGTTACGGCGAAAGAGGCAATTCAGAAAGTGGAGCTGCCGAAAGAATATGACTATGTTTTGGTGGATGAGAAATTTGACGGTTCGAAGCTTCCGGAAAACTTTGTTTTCCCGAAGGAAGCGGAAGTGTCAAACGGACGTCTGGTTCTTACGAAGAATTCCGGCAATGGGGTAAGCACGGCTGCCGAGTTTGCGCCAGAAGTTGCAAAACAGACGGCGGTTGACTTTTCCTTCGAATACCAGTGTGAAAAGGGAAATAAGATGGGACTTCAATTCCGTGATCCATATGGAAGACTGGTATGGGCGCTCTGCGCGGCACCGGAAAAAAGCGAACTGCGGGGAGCAACCGTGGGAGTGGCGGTGGATGACGCCAAAGCTGCAGCGAATTCTACGGAACTGGAACCAAAATGGGAAGCAGTGCCCCTGGATGTGAATAAGGTTTATACAATCAGAGTTCGCGCCGACTTTAATAAGAAGACGGTAAGTTACATAATCGCTGAAAAATCGACGGGCAAGATACTTGCCCAGAAGGTAAACGCAGCTACGGAAGCCACGGGACTTGCCAGAATCGTTTCCTGCAGCTGGTGGGATTCCAAGACACAGTATCTTGACAATTTCAGACTGACTGCACCGGTGAAGAAGCCGGATCTTCTACTAAAAGACAAGTCGGTTTATGTATTTGGAGACAGTATCATACTGGGCAATACCTATCCCAGGGGAGGGTTTGCGGATCTGGCGGCAAAGCGTGAAGGCATGAAACTGCAGAAATTTGCATTAGGTGGTTCGACAATCCTGGATGCGAATTACCCGGACGGCCAGATTCTCTCCCAGATTCAGTCTGCGCCTGCGGCCGAACCGGATTACATTTTGTTTGACGGGGGAGCCCACGATGCAGAATACATTGCGAACACACAGGGTGTTCCGTACGGCACCGTAACGGCCGAAAAAGATCCGGATGCCCTGGATACGTCCACATTTGCGGGAGCCTTCGAAAAGACCATCTGCACGATGAAACAAAAGTGGCCCAAAGCGCAGCTGGTTTATGTGGCAGTCCATAAGATGGGAAGCCGGGATAAGGACGTACAGGAAAAACTGCATGAGCTGGAGATCCGGATCTGCAGAAAATGGGGCGTAAAGGTAGCAGATTTATATGAAGAATCGTCCCTGGATACAAACGATACAACGCAGAAGAATACTTACACCTTTAACAGTGTAGGTACAAACGGACTTCCGGGTACCAATGGTACGGGAACACATCCGAACCTGGCGGCGATTGAAGCATTCTATGAGCCGGTTGTGGCAGCTGCCCTTCGCCGCGCACAGGAGATTCCGGAGGTTCTTGCAGAGTTTGATTTTGATGCAGATGGACAGTACTTCGACGGCGGAAATGCAAAGGCGGAAGGTACTTATACCCTGGAGAGCCATGGCAGCGGAAAAGCACTTAAGCTGGATGGGAACGGACAGTATCTTGCGGTGACAGCGAAAGATGGAAAGAGCCTGTTGACTGATGTGGATGAGATGACGGTATCTTACCAGATCAGGCCGGAAAACAGTAAGACAAACTGGGGATTCTTTGCGGCGCCAAATGCGGATACGCAGAAATACCAGTATGAGCACTATCTTGGAATCGTTGATATCAACGGGACTACAAGTGCAGAGCGTTATAACAACAGCGGTGCAAGACCGGCAACTGCCAAATATGCAACCGGTTATAATGGCTGGTACTATGTGACCGTTGTATATACGGAAGGCGCTACCACACTTTATATCAACGGTGAAAAGGCAGCGGAAGAAGCAAGTGCGTATGCCCTTACAGAGATCCTTGGCGATAACAGTATTCTGTATATCGGAAAGTCTTCCTGGGGACAGGGAGAATATGCAACCGCATTGCTTGATAACTACAAGATTGTAAGCAGAGCCCTTACTGCAGATGAAGTGAAAGCAGAGGCAGCAAAGTATGTAGAAAACGAACCGGCAGAGGCAGATAAGGAAGCTCTTAAAGCAGCCATCGACGCAAAAGTGGATGGGGAAGATACGTATACAGCAGAGAGCTGGAACGCATACAAGGAAGCTCTTACAGCAGCAAATACGGTATACAACAAGAAAGAGGCAGCACAGGAAGAAGTAGATGCAGCGGAAAAAGCATTGACAGATGCATGGACTGCGCTGAAAAAGAAGGAACGTCCATTTGCAGACGTAGACAGGGAGACAGGAAGCTGGTATTACGATGCCGTCTACGATAACTTTGATAAAGGGATTATCCAGGGTGTGGATCCGACGCATTTTGAGCCGCTGAGCAGTCTTACAAGAGCGCAGTTTGCAATCATCCTGCACAGGATGGAAAAACAGCCGGCTTCAGAATACAGTGCGAAGTTTGCGGATGTGGAAGCGGGCGTATGGTATACCGATGCGATTATGTGGGCAAGTGCAAATGGAATCGTAACGGGGTATGCAGACGGAAGCCACAGATTCGGAACAGGTGACAAGATTGTCCGTGAACAGATGGCCGTGATGCTGTATCGTTATGCAAAGGACTACAAGAAGTATGACGTAAGCGAGGCAGCAGACTTTGCCCACTTCACAGATGCGGCATCTGTAAGCGCTTATGCAGAAGAAGCGGTTGCATGGGCAGTAGGAAATGGAATCCTTACCGGAAAGGACAATGGAACAAAACTGGATCCCCAGGGAGATGCGTCCCGGGCGGAATGCGCAGTTATTATCCAGAGATTCCTGGAGAAATATGGAGAATAGGAATATAGGAGAGGTTTGAAGTTCTGGGAATATTTCAGATAACAACCAAAAAAATTTCTGGTTTTTATTTCAAACTTTCGCTATACAATATACAGCATTGCATTAACCTTGAAATAATAAGTGCTTATTTCTCAAGGCTTAATACAATGCTGTATTAAGGTGTATATAGGTAATTACGAACATGAAACGCATCACCTTTTGACCCTGGTATCATATTTATAGAAGAATACGAAAAATTAGAGAAATCAGACATTTTTTTCTATGTTTTTTCTACAAAAAAATGATAGTGTAACATTATAAACGTCATAATGGGTAATTGTGAAACAAGTTTGCAATTCTGATTGCAACAGGGTAAAAATCCGGCAGTAGATACTTATATATTCGGATGAGATTGAGAAAATGAGAAACAAAGGGTATTGGAACAATTTCATCAAGGTTAATGGGTTTATCAAGCAGAGTAAGAAACGCATCGTTATCGTTTTCTGGCAACTCTATTGTACCATAAACCAGTGAGGCGATATTTTATAAGAAAACGAATGCCGTATTTATGCGGCTTGTGGCGTTTCGCAAACGCCTGTTAAGGTGTATAATGTGAAAGGAGGAAATGTATGCAAAAGAAAAGAAAGCGTACACATAACGGCTTTTACAGAGGACTTTGTGTTCTGTCTTTAATGGCTGTTCTATCTTCTTCTGTGGTACCGGCAGTGCCGGTCCTGGGGGCAGAAAAGCCAGTGGGACCCCGCATGGTATATTCGGGAGAGGAATATGAAAGAGATCTGGAATTCACCGGTAGCAGGGAGGATTATGTGCCTGCCGTAGCAGCATTGAGGAAGTCAGCAGGAGCCAGGGACGTACACGAATTTGAGGATGTATACGAAGACGACTGGTTTTATAAGGATGTGGCTTACGTAAGTGAAAAAGGCATCATGACCGGTTTAAAGGAAACTGTTTTTGGACCGGGAGCAGAACTTTCCCGTGCAGAGTTTGCCACCATTCTTTACCGAATGGCAGGAAGTCCGGAAGTAGCTTATGAAGATAAGTTCTCAGATGTAAAAGAAGGTGAATTCTATACCAGTGCAGTAATGTGGGCAAGCGAGCATAAGATTGTTAACGGATATGGGAATACAGGGCTGTATGAGCCGGGCAGAAGCATAAGCCGTGAGGAGCTTTCTGTGATGCTGTGCCGTTACGCTGCATACAGCGATCAGGAGGTTACCGCCGCTGTTGATCTTTCCTCCTATCCGGACGGTGATTCGGTCAGCGAATTTGCCGAAGGGGGAATGTCCTGGGCAGTTGCGAATCAAATCATCCGGGGAGCAGAGGGACAGCTTTTGAAACCACAGGATAAAGTAAAACGTGCAGAATGTGCGGCAATCATTCACAGATATACCATTACGGAAAAGCAGCCGGTCGTGACAGGTGCATCTGCAATTTACGACGGAAAGCAGGCGGCTCCCATCATAATAGATGCAGCTTATACGAACAATTCCGCTGATGCACATGCGGGGCGTACTTATAATCAAATTGTCCGCGCAGTTGGCGATTTGCGGCAGGATATTGCGATGGTAACCGGAGCGATTGACTTTGAGGAAATTCAGCAGATTTTTAAGGATAGTGCTGAGAAACAGGCTGACCGTCTCACGAAAGCGGAACAGAGCAAGGTTCCGCAGCTTTTAACGGATACATCTGTTGTAAAATCTGATTACGCAATCATTGTCGGTTCGGTAAGCGACAGTGCGATCATTCAGAAGCTGACAGCTGACGGCAAACTGTCCGAAGCAGACGCAATCAAGGGGCAGCGGGAAGCCTTTGTGATTAAAGAAGTCGAAAACCCGACTGAAAATATTAAAAAGGCGCTTGTAATCGCGGGTGCGGATGCACGCGGCACGATCTACGGCATCTACACGATTTCGGAAGAAATCGGTGTTTCCCCGTGGTATTGGATGAGCGACGCGCCTGTTGCGGTGAAGGATCAGATTCAGGTAAATTACAGCACGGCACACGTTGAAGGAACGCCCTCGGTCAAGTATCGCGGCATTTTCATTAACGATGAGGAGCCGATGCGTGAATGGGCTTATTACAAATACGGTTATTCGAACCAGATATCTGATCCGGGCTTTTACAACCGTGTCTTTGAACTGATGCTCCGCCTGAAAATGAATACCCTGTGGCCGGCTATGCACGAGTACACCGAAGCATTTAACAATGTGGTCGGCGAAGACGGCGAGCAATTCATCAACGCGAAAAATGCGAATACATATGGTCTTATTATGAGCTCTGCGCATAACGAAATCCTGCTCCGGAACCCTGTGGGCGAGTGGGAGGAATGGTACAATGCGCATAAGGACGAATATGATATCAAAGGCTCTGGCTACCGGAATGCCTGGGATTGGACCCGCAATAAAAAAGCGCTTCTTGCTTTCTGGGACGAGCGTTTGGAGACCCACGGCGAGTATGAGAATATTTATGAGCTGGGGATTCGCGGGGTTCATGACAGCAGTTCCGTAAAGGAAAATCTGGATGGATTCGTAAGCGGCACCGGAGACAACTGCATAAATCCGGCAATTAAAGTCGATGGGACTTCGAAAGAAGCCAAAGTTAGCGCGATGATGAAGGACATCATCTATGAACAGCGGCAGCTTATCAAAAAGCATTTTGGCAGCGAAGACGCGGTGCCGCAATGCTTCCTTCCCTATAATGAGATGGCTATCATTTATGGCCAGAACAACGGGGATGTAAAGAAGTGGATGGCGCAAAATGCTCCGGATGTGATGCTGATGTGGTCCAATGACAACTACGGGCATCTGCGCCAGCTCCCCGATGCAAGTGAGTGCGCTGAGGGCCGCTCGAATGGTATTTATTACCATATCTCCTATTGGGGCCCGCCGAAACCGTATCTGTGGCTGAATTCTCAGCAAATCCAGCTGATGGATACCGAGCTTCGCAGGGCATATAACCGGAATGCGGGTGATTACTGGATTCTGAATGTAGGTGATATCAAGCCTGGTGATATCCTGATGGAGTATTTCGCGAAAATGAGCTGGGATATTGAAAAATACAATGATTCCACCATTCCGCAGTACCTGAAGGCGCAGGCAAAACGTGATTATCTTGTCTCTGACGCAGTCGCGGAAGAAATTGCGGACTGTTGGAACACCTACTATCAGTATCAGGGAACCAAGCGTGCGGAGCAGTACAATTACAGCCAGTATCAGGGCACATTCTCGAATGACATCATTTATAAGTTCAGCCCCTTTGCCAACGGTGATGAAGCGGCCCGCTGGGTGAATCAATGGGATGAACTATATGATAAGATGGAAGCTATCTATAACGATCTTCCCGCGGCTGCAAAGGATGCCTTTTATGAGCAAATGCTTCACGCGGTACGTTCTGCGCGGGATGTTGCGTGGATGAACGTCTATTGGTGGAAACATTTGCAGGCTGTGGAGCAGGGACGCTATGGAAGCTCATTGGTTTATAAGGACTTGAGCCTTGCAGCAGTTCAGGATATTAAGGCTGCGCAGAATGTATATTGGACGCTGAATAGTGGGAAATGGGATCATGCGATTGATTACGAGCAGTTTGGCAGAGGACGCACCGGCGAAAACGGCGAGACATGGACGTCGTATAACTGGAACCCCGGCATGACCATGATTGGCGAAAGCAATTTCAAGTCTGTAAATCCCGGCACTGGTATAGGCGCTCAAGCGGACAATGCGGATAAACCCGGCGATGCTACGCTGAAATTCCATAACCTTACACAGGATGTGCATTACTTTGATGTGTTTGGCAAAGGGGAAGAAGCATCAGAGTGGAGCGTGGAAGCAGTACCTGAGTGGGTAAAGCTGACAGACGCAGAAGGTACTCTGGTATCTGGCGGCAGCGTGTACACGGAAACCCGTGTACTGGTCAGCATTGATTGGAAGCAAGTGACCGAATCAAAAACCGGTACAATCACGGTTAAAAACGCAGGCAATGAAACGGTCGCAACGTTCACCGTAGAAGCAACAGTAGAAGCAAGCCACCTGAATGAAAAGTCACGTGGATATCAGGAAACGAACGGCTATGTAATGCTGGAAGCAGAACATTATTCCAGGACAACGGCTGGCAGCGACGGTGCAGAATGGACCGTTGTCAACCACATGGGTCAGCGCGGTGATTCCCTGCGGGTAGTCGGCGGAACAAACGCGCAGGTTGCGGTGGACACGAATGCAAATGCAAAGAGTAGCACCGCGACAGTGGAATACGACATCTATTTCAGCAAAACAGGCACTTATAAAGGATACGCTTTCCGTATGCCTTCGTTTGATGAGGTAACCCTCACCTGCCGTACTGGAGTAGCACTGGATGATGGGAACGTAACGCTGCTGAGAGGACTTGCTTCGGTGAAGTCAGGCGGCGGATGGGACTGGCCAACGCCTGAGTGGGAATTCTCAAATGTGATTAAGAATCAGGCGGAAATGCTGCCATTTGAAATCAATGTGCAGCAAGCTGGCTGGCACACCCTGAAGCTGTACCGCTACAGCCCGGATCAGATGTTTGACCGCATTCTCCTTGCGCAGGGCACTGTTCCTGCAATGAATGCCGGTAAAGCATCCGGAAAGAGAAGCGACGTTGGCATCGGTCCGGCAATGAGCCCGAACAATATTGCTGACGCAAGCACCCTCCGGGACTTCCAGCTCAATGAAATCGGGGTTCTGCCCAGGGAAATTACATGGGCGAACCGCAGCGTAGCGTTCAAGCCGATGGAACTTTGCGTTGGGGAAACCAGGCAGATTGAGTTTGCCGAGGGGGTTGAAGGCTATACGATTCAGTCCTGCGAGAGCCGCAACACAACTGCCGTTGAAGGCAATGATGACAATATGCTTACGGCGAAGCGTGCGGGTATCGCGACGGTGAAAGTAACCTGTAAGGACTCCGAAGGCAACATGGCATCCGGGACGCTCAGCGTGAAAGTCCTGCCTGCTGAATGGAATCCCGCTGCTCCGTATACGCTTGTTGATGGGCTGGCGATTGACACGGCAGATGTCCTGCGCAGTGACGAGTACGCAAAAATGATCACTGGCGAAAACAACCATACATGGGAACTGGGAGAAAACGGTATGGTGTGTACACCGGATAATGGGGGGCAGTGGACAGATACAAATCAAGTGCCAGGCAAAGCACCGGGGCTGGCGTTTACTGTGAATGTTTCGGATGATGCAGAAGGTCAGTATTATATCTACGTCAACCAATACGGCAAGGACACGGGCGCCGACTCCTTCCATATTTTTGTGGATAATCAGCACTTTTATACACCCGCTTATGGTGAATACAAGGGAACTCGCTGGTTTGAATCAAAAAATACGATAAATCTGACGGCAGGAGAACACACAATTACGATTTATGCCCGTGAGGATGGTGTCTGCATTAATCAGCTGTATTTCTCCAAAAGCAAAAAAATCCTGAACGGGTTGCAGAAGACCGATTCCGCTGTGGATTCATCTGGAGACTTGCTGGAACTGAAGGATAACTTGCAATAATTTTTTTAGTACAGCCGGGGCGCAGTTTGTGCCCCGGCTGTATCTGTATCAAACAATATAATTTTAAAACAAGGATAACAATATTTATGGTTTTTACAGGCAACTTCTCATTACTTCGTAGGTACCTGTTTCTTCGATTAGATTGAGATAATCAGCTATTTTATCTTCAAATCCTGGAAGCAGGCTCAGATTTTCTCCCCAGAAATCCACATTGCTGCAGGCTGCATGGACAAAGTCTGCTGTGGAATCATCTTTGTGAGCGTCATAGAATTCCAGAATCGGACGCTCATCCTTTACGGTGTACTCGTTCGTACCGCGGGATGCGATCAGCCCCTCATCCTTCAGACGCAGGCCTTTGTAAAATTTCAAATAGAAGGCAAAGGATGCGGTGATGCATTCTGGCAGAGTTCCTGTTTTGTCCAGATACCCTTTCAGAGAAGGCATGACACGTGCCTTCCATTTAGAGGTAGAATTTAGAGAAATGGACAGCAGCGCATGGTCAATGAACGGATTTTTAAAACGTTCGGTGACAGATGCGGCAAAATCTTTCAGTTCTTCTTCCGGAAGTGTCAGGGTAGGAATGATCTCCTCGTAAATAGTCTTGTTCATAAAGCCGTTGATAACTTCGTCTTCCATACAGTCGCGCACGATATCCTGTCCTGCCAGATAAGCGCCAAGGACAAACGAAGTATGGGCGCCGTTCAGAATGCGGACTTTGCGCTGCTTGTAGGGCTTATGATTGTCCGTTATCAGAATCGGAAGTCCGGCTTTTTCACAGGGAAGCTCATTTTTGATGGACTGTGGCCCTTCGATAACCCAGAAACCAAAGATCTCTCCGGTGTCGATCAGGTTATCCAGATAGCCATTTTCTTCACAGAGTGCGGCTGCTTCCGCCCGTGGATAACCGGTTACAATACGGTCTACCAGGGTAGAACAGAAAATATTTTCTTTTTGTATCCATGCGATAAAATCTTCGCCAAGGTTCCACTGTCCGGCATATTTTAAAACGCATTTTTCCAGTTCTTTTCCGTTATCGTCGATCAGCTCACAGGCAAGGATGATAAAGCCTTTTCCCTCTTCCTGACCAAAGTTTTGAAAACGCTGATATAAAAACTGGGTCAATTTCCCCGGGTAGCTGTTCGCCGGCCGGTCTGTGAACTGACATGACGGATCATAAGCGATGCCTGCTTCGGTGGTATTGCAGGTGATGAAACGGAGGTCTGGATTTTTTGCGCAGTCCATAAGGGCATCAAAATCCTGATATGGATTCAGACAGCGGCTGACACAGGAAATGATGCGTTTTTTGTTTACTTTCTGTCCCTCCTGAAAACCGCGCAGATATAAGGTATAGAGGCCTTCCTGTTCATTGATCATGTCTGCAAGTCCCGGAGCAATGGGCTGGCAGAGGACAACTTTTGAGTTGAAGCCTGCCTTCTCGTTCATCATATCGATAAAATAGTCTACAAATGCCCGCAGAAAATTTCCTTCTCCAAATTGAAGGACACGTTCCGGAGCGTCTTTTAAAAGGTAACCATCGTAATTCATTTCTTCCAGAACGGCATAACTTAATTTTTTCATAATTTTTGAATCCTTTCTTTGGTTTGAATTCTCAGTAAATGCGACAATTTATTTAATGTTTGGCTGTGATAGTTACAAAGTCACGCCTTGTTTGAAAATAGCCATGTCGTGGAAGCCGGCAGCTTCTGATTTTGTCTGCTTACCGGAGGCGATGTCTATAACAAGGTCAAATAATTCATTGGACAATTCTGTAAGGGATTTGCCATCCACCATACTTCCGCAGTTGAAATCAATCCAGTTGCCCTTTTTCTTATATAAATCAGAGTTCGTCGATATTTTCATGGTCGGAACCGGGCAGGCAAATGGTGTGCCGCATCCGGTGGTAAAAAGTACAATATGTGCGCCGGCTGCTGCAAGGGCAGTGGAAGCCACCGGATCGTTGCCGGGTGCGCTAAGCAGGTTTAGGCCTTTCATGGTCACGCAGTCACCGTAGGCCAGTACGTCACGCACCGGAGCATTTCCGGATTTTTGCGTACAACCAAGAGATTTATCTTCCAGAGTGGAGATGCCGCCCTTCTTGTTGCCGGGAGAGGGGTTCTCGTAAATGGTCTGGTTGTGGCTTTTGAAATATGCTTTAAAATCGTTGATCAGTGCAACCGTTTTGTTAAAAAGCTCTTCGGTTTCGCAGCGATTCATAAGAAGTGTCTCGGCACCGAACATCTCCGGAACTTCTGTAAGAATGGTGGTGCCGCCTTTGGAGATTAGCAGGTCGGAAAATGCACCGACGACTGGATTGGCGGTGATGCCGGATAAACCGTCAGAGCCGCCGCATTTCATGCCGATGATCAGTTCACTGCAATCAATGGGCCTGCGCTTGAAAGAGGAGACATAGGAGACCAGCTCTTCCAGAATCTGTAAGCCTTGAGCAATCTCATCTTTACATTCCTGAGTAACTAAAAAGCGGACACGGTTCGGATCGTAAGAACCAATATAAGGTTTTAACACGTCAATATTACTGTTTTCGCATCCAAGGCCAAGAACCAGCACGCCGCCTGCGTTTGGATGGTTGATTAGATCTGCAAGAATGCGCCTTGTATTTTCCTGATCATCGCCCATCTGAGAGCAGCCATAAGGATGCGGGAAGGCGCAGATACCGTCTATGGTACCGCCAACCAGTTTCCGGGTCTGACGTTCGAGCGTGGTGGCTATGTTATTTACACAGCCGACGGTCGGGATGATCCAGATCTCATTGCGGATACCAACTTTTCCATTCGGACGGCGGTACCCCAAAAAAGTTTTGGGAATAGTAGGTTCCAATTCAGAAATATTTTTTGCATAAGAATAAGTCAGAAGGTCGCTTAAGCCTGTTTTCAGGTTGTGCGTGTGGATCCAGGTTCCCTCTGGGATCGAAGTTTGGATAAACCCGATGGGATTGCCGTATTTTATGATCTTTTCACCATTTGAGAGTGGCCTCAGAGAAAATTTATGTCCCTGTGGGATGTCTTCCTTTAAGGTGACAGAGATGCCGTCAATGTCAAGTGTCTGTCCGGCGGAAAGAGGAGAGAGCGCAACGGCAACGTTGTCTGCAGGGTGAATTTTAATAAATGTTTTCATATGAAAGAAATCTCCTGTCATGTGATATAGGATGAAATTAGAAAATGTAAGCGCTTACAATAAAAATACAACGGTTTTTGAAAATGGTCAACAAAAAAAGAAAAAAAGTTAGCAAAACAGGAAAAAACGTAAAATTAGACAAAATTAGATAAAGATTTTTGTGAAAAAAATAAATTGATTTAATATAAACGAAGGATGTAGGATGAAAAAAGAAATGTAAGAGCTTACAAAAGGAGAATGATATGAACATATACGATATTGCAAAACAGGCAGGGGTATCCATAGCCACAGTTTCCCGTGTTGTGAATGGAAGCGACAAAGTCAGTGAAAAGACCCGGCAAAAAGTTATGGCGGTTATGGAAGGGGCGGATTATACGCCAAACGTATTTGCCAGAGGTCTGGGACTGGATTCCATGAAGACTATCGGAATTCTCTGCCCTAATATTGCGGATGTTTTTATTGCAAATGCCATTTCTGTATTAGAAAAACGCCTGCATCAATATGGGTACGACTGCATACTGGGCTGCAGTGGTTACGAGCAGGAAAAACGTGAAAATCATGTAAAAATGCTTCTGTCCAAGAGGATTGATGCGTTGATTTTAGTCGGTTCCACTTATGCGGGAAGAACTGGTGATAAGCGTGAGACCGATTATCTGAGAGAGGCAGCAAAGACTACACCGGTATTTCTGATTAACGGATATGTGGAAGGGGAAAATATCTACTGCTCTTTTTGTGATGATTTTCATGCGACTTATGATGTGACCACTGGTTTTATTTTGAGAGGGAAAAAACGGATTCTCTTTTTGTGCGATTCTCATTCTTACAGTGCCAGGCGAAAACTGGCCGGTTATGAAGCGGCACTTACGGATGCGGGCTGTCCGATTCGCGGTGAACTGAAATTTTATACGGAAAATAACATCCACCATGTGAGGGATATGCTGTTGGCACACAAAACACTGGAATTTGACAGTGTAGTGGCAACGGACGACGGACTTGCTATCGGCGCCGTTAAATATGCGCTGGCAAAAGGGCTTTCTATACCGGAGGATATTAGTGTGTCGGGATACAACAATTCCCAACTGTCTGTGGGATGTGAGCCGGAGCTGACATCCGTGGACAATCACCTGGAGCAACTGTGTACGGATACGATTGAGAATATGCTGAAAGTGCTGTGTGGTGAGCTTGGCGTGATTCAGAAAAATGAAGTGGCGTGTGAGATTGTAAAGAGATGTACCACGGATTTTTAGAATCCGTATGGATGAATAGTAACAAAAAAGATAAGGAGGAAATGAAAAAATATGAAAAAATTTATGGATCAGGATTTTTTACTGTCAACGGAAACGGCACGGAAGTTGTATCATGAATATGCAGAAAGGATGCCGGTTCTGGATTACCATTGTCATATTAATCCAAAAGAGATTTATGAAGACCGTAAATTTGACAATATCGCTCAGGTATGGCTTAACGGCGATCATTACAAATGGCGTCAGATGCGTTCCAACGGAGTAGACGAAAAATATATCACCGGTGACGCAACCGACCGGGAGAAATTCCAGAGGTGGGCTGAAACGCTGGAACTTGCCATCGGCAATCCGCTCTATCACTGGAGTCATCTGGAACTGCAGCGCTATTTTGGCTACGACGGCTATCTAAATGGGGAGACAGCAGAAGAAGTATGGAATCTGTGCAATGAAAAACTGGCGCAGGATGATATGAGCGTGAGAAATATTATCCGCAAATCCAATGTGACTTTAATCTGTACTACAGATGATCCCATCGATTCCCTTGAGTGGCATAAAAAAATCGCAGAAGATGAGACCTTTGAGGTACAGGTACTTCCGGCCTGGAGACCGGACAAGGCCATGAATCTGGAAAAAGCAGATTATTTTGTATATCTTACGAAATTAAGTGATGCAAGCGGAGTGAAAATAACAGACTTTGCATCCCTGATAGAAGCGCTGAAAACCAGAATGGATTTTTTTGCATCCATGGGATGCAGTGTATCTGACCATGCACTGGAATATGTTATGTATGCACCTGCATCGGATGCGGAGATAGAAAGAATATTTGCAAAACGTTTAGCTGGCGAAGCGGTGACAAAGCAGGAAGAGATGCAGTTTAAGACTGCATTTATGATCCGAATGGGTCGTGAGTACCACAAGAAAAACTGGGTAATGCAGCTGCACTATGGATGCAAGCGGGACAACAACGAGTTCCGATACAAACAATTGGGCCCGGATACGGGTTATGATTGTATCAACAACTATGCACCGTCTTCTGAAATGGCAGATTTTCTTAATGCTTTGAACCAGACGGATGAATTGCCCAAAACCATTTTATATTCGTTAAATCCGACGGATAACGCAGCCATTGGAACTATTCTGGGATGTTTTCAGGATAGTTCCGCGATAGGAAAGATCCAGCAGGGGAGTGCATGGTGGTTTAATGACAATAAGACTGGTATGCAGGAACAGATGAATTCACTGGCAAACTTAGGTCTTTTAGGTAATTTTATCGGTATGCTGACTGACTCCAGAAGTTTTTTGTCTTATACAAGACATGAGTATTTCCGTAGAATTATGTGTGAGTTAATTGGTGGCTGGGTTGAAGAGGGAGAATATCCGGAAGACTATAAAGCATTGGAAAGGATTGTTTCAGGTATTTCATATAGTAATGCCGTAAGATATTTTGAATTTGAATGATACCAGGGTCAAAAGGTCATGCTTTTTCATGTTTGCATGAAAAAGCATGACCTTTTGACCCGTAAACATGAGAAAGTAGCCCGAACAGGGCGGATTTCGAATGTTTTTAGGATTGCGGGAGCATGAAATGCGGAGCAATCTGTGTATCATAGGGGTCAAAATACCCTGGATTATGAAAAATATTACACATCATACCTAAGAATAATGCTATTTTTATAAAACTGAATGGACTAAAATTGAGGGGAATAATAATCTGGAGGGATCAGATATGACGAGAAAAGAAATCGAGCTTATGGAGGGGTGGGAATTTGCGCTGGAGACTCACGGAGAGAAACGTTTTGCACCGGTTGACCTTCCCCATGACTGGGCAATTACTGCTCCGATTCGGAAAAATATGGAGCAGGGGGAGGCACAGGGATTTCGTGACCGTTGGGGTATCGGTTGGTACCGCAAAAAAATCATGCTGGATGCCAAAAAGGACGATACGTGCTATTATCTGGAGTTCGGAGGAATTTATGAGGACAGTACCGTATGGATAAATGGGCATAGAGCGGGGGGACGCAAGTATGGATACAGTCCTTTCAGGCTTGAGGTTACAGATTTTGTACATACAGGTGAGAATGAGATACTGGTCAAAGTGGATAATACAAAAAAGCCCGCAGACCGTTGGTATAGCGGCGCTGGAATTTACCGTACCGTAAAATGGCTGGAACTTGGGAAACGGCATCTGGATGAGCAAAAGATCGTGATCCGGTCAAGGGTAGAAGGGAAAGACGGAATACTCAGCGTATATGTGGGAACGGAAGGCTGTATACGTCTGACACTTAAAAATGAGAGCTATTCCTGTCAGGTTCAGAGCAGTACAGGAGAATTTCATATAAGAGTCTCTGACGCCAGGTTCTGGTCCGCCGAGGAGCCAAATCTCTATGATCTGACGATCGAGCTTATGGATGAGGAAAGATGCGTGGATTGTATTACAATGAAAACAGGAATCCGGGAATTTTCCTTTGTTCCAGGAGAAGGTCTGTACGTAAATGGAATCCATACGCTCTTAAAGGGAGTCTGCCTTCATCAGGATATCGGATGTCGGGGAATTGCTGCCGTAAAGGAACTTTGGAGGGAAAGACTTAAGGATCTAAAAGAGCTTGGGTGTAACTGCATCAGGGCGTCACATCACATCTTTGCGGAAGAATTCCTGGATTTATGCGAGGAGATGGGCTTCTACGTCTATGAAGAATGCTTTGATAAGTGGACCGGAGGACTTTATGGACGGTATTTTGAGACCGAGTGGAAAAAAGATTTGGAATGTATGGTGAAAAGGGACCGTAACAGAGCCTGTATCTTTATCTGGGGCGTAGGCAACGAAGTGGAAAATCAGGCGCAGGATTCCATGATTCGTATTCTGAAAATGTTAAAGGATTGTATATTGTCTCTGGACGATACCCGTCCGGTTACCTGTGCCATGAATCCTCATTTTAAGCGGGAAAGTAATGTGGATGTTTCCCGGGTGGAGGATATCCAGAAGTTTGTGGATGAAGCGGACGATACGGAAATTTATGACATGGAGGAACGTGTGGAACGTATATCCAAAATTGCGGAAATTGTGGATGTGATTGCCTGCAATTATCAGGAGCAGTGGTATGAGAGGATTCATAAACAGTTTCCGGAAAAATTGATTCTGGGTACGGAAATATACCAGTTTTTCAAGGGAAATGAGAATCAGATGCAGAACTTTACCTGTGAGAATCCGTCACTTGTTCCCTTTGAGAAAAAATATGTGATCGGCGGCATCATCTGGGCAGGATTTGATTATCTGGGAGAATCTATGGGCTACCCGGCTAAGGGGTGGGGAGGTGCGCTCATACGGACGAACGGGGAACGACGGGCATCCTACTATATCATACAGAGTTATTGGAGCAAAAAGCCAATGGTATATTTTTCAGCGCTAGATTACAGTCTGGAGGATGAAGGGGTAAAAGAGCACTGGGATATTCCGCCTTTTGCGGAGCATTGGCATTTTCCGCAGTTTCAGAAAACTGTTATCCCTTATATGATTGCCAGTAATTGTGAAGAAGTACGGCTGTTTCTGAATGAAAAACAATTTTATCTGCCATCACCCCAAGAGTGTCCCAACAGGATGATTCTGGGATACCTTCCCTACATACCGGGAAAGGTAAGGGTGGAAGGGTATAATCAGGGACATAAGGTCTGCAGCAGAGAGGTTGTGACTCCGGAAATGCCGGTTCAGCTGATATTTTCAGACGGAGAGTATCTGGAGATACCTGAAAAGGAGCAGCATATGTTCCGGGTAAGAGCGTGCGACCGGTCTGGAAATCCTTATTTTCGGGAAAGTTCCCGGGTGACCTTTCAGATAGAAGGAGAAGGCAGGATCCTGGCGGTTGATAATGGAGACCTTATGGGCAGTGAGTCTTATGAGGATACACGGATCCATCTGTATCATGGACAGGCGGCAGTGTTGATCAAGAGTGGGAAGGCAGGAGAAACTTTCCGGTTGACGGCGTATGCGTCCGGAATGCAAAGCGGTGTGCTTACATGTAAAATAATCTGACGATTTATGAGTAATCCGTGTATCATAGGGGTCAAAATACCTTTTGCCCCCAACATCATTGTATATAGATGAAAGGAAAAAAATTATGAAATATGAAAATCCGATTATAAAAGGCTTTTATCCGGATCCAAGTATCTGCCGGGTAGAAAAAGACTATTATCTTGTAACCAGTTCTATGGAATATTTTCCGGGAATCCCGCTATTTCACAGCAGGGATCTGGTCAACTGGGAGCAGATTGGAAACTGTATCAGCAGGCAGGATTGTCTGCCGATGGAGAAGGTCAGCGATTCCGGCGGAGTCTGGGCACCGACGATCCGCTATGATCAGGGCAGATTTTATGTAACAGCTACCCTGGAGGGATATGGGAATTTTATTATATCCACGGAAGACCCCTATGCGGAATGGTCAGAGCCGGTATGGGTTCCGGTAGGGGGAATTGATCCTTCTTTATATTTTGAAGATGGAAGGGCATATTACTGTACCAATCAAAGCCTGCATCCGGGAATGGAAGAAATTACGTTAGAAGAGATTGATATAGAAACGGGCAAGCTGAAAAGTGCAGTCACATCGATATGGTCCGGCACCGGCGGAGGTCATCTGGAAGCGCCGCATCTCTATAAAATCAATGGGTGGTACTATTTGATGGCGGCAGAGGGCGGTACGAATTTCAATCATATGGTGACGATTGCCAGAAGCAGATCTCTGTGGGGTGAATATGAGAGCTGCAAGAATAATCCGATTTTGACCAATCGCCATGATACTGTGAAAGAAATTCAGTGTTCCGGTCATGGAGATCTGTTTCAGGATCACAGAGGCAACTGGTGGATGGTTCATCTTGGTATACGAACGGCAAGGAGAACTATGAGCCATCTGGGAAGAGAAACATTTCTGACACACATACTCTGGGAAGATGGATGGCCATCTATGGGAGATGGAAAGATGGATGGCCATCTATGGGAGATGGAAAGATGGAGATGCTGGAAAAGGAAGGACCGCTCTGGGAGGAACAAAAAAAGAAACGGGCATGGAAGGCGGATTTTGGAAAGGCTGCATGGGAGCCGCAGTGGATTTTTGTACGCGGGCGCAGAGACAGCCTTTTTCAGCGTGGAGATGGAAAATTGAGCATGCATGCTTCCAGGCAGAAGTCAGACCGGGAGATAGGTTCTGCGTTTGCAGCAGTCAGACCGTTGGACTTTGCGTGTATCATAGGGACAGAATATCAGTTTTGTCCTCAGCATACAGGGGATGAAGCGGGAATGGCAATCTATCTGGAATCCGGCTTTCATTATCGCTTCGGGAAGAGGAAAACAGAGCAGGGAGAATTTATTGTTCTGGAAAAAACCGCAGAGGATTTTCAACAGACCGCCTGCTGCATTCCGGTGGAGCCGGGAAAACTCAGGTTAAAAATTGAGTGCAGTAAAGAGCAGTATCAGTTCTATTATGCCTTCGGAAAGGAAGCATTTCAATTGGCGTGTACGGCATCCACCCGATTTCTGTCATGTGAGGTGGCGGGAAGATGCTTTACAGGAACCGTTGCAGGACTTTATGCGTTGTCAAAGGAACGGACGGATGCATTTGCAGAATATGACAGTTTTTATATGGAAATGAAATGAGTTTGCTCAGGGAAGGAGAGAAGACATGGCAGGCATAGCTATGGAAACGGGGACATTCGTAACAATCGGAGTCAGTCAGATGGAATCCCCGGCAGTCCGGATAGCGGCGCAGAATCTGAAACAAGATCTGATGTCTGTGTTGGCGGCGGAAGTATCACTGGAAGAAAATAAGGGTAATGAGACCATCATTGTAGGAACCATAGGGGTTTCACAGGGAATAGAACAGTATTTTGATCCGGGAAAACTGCAGGATGAGCTGGGAAATTTCCGAAAGGAGGCATATATTCATGCAGTATCGGATGGAAAGCTGGTGATTGCCGGGACGGACCGCAGAGGAACCATATACGGGATTTATGATTTCTGTGAATGGATTGGCGTGTCCCCCTGGTACTACTGGGCGGATGTTCCGATCAGGAAGAAAGAGAGAATCCAGATACCGGAGGACTATGAAAAGATAGATTTTCCGTCTGTGGAATACCGGGGAATTTTTATTAATGATGAAGAAGAACTGGATCACTGGGCACGGTTGCATATGAATGAGGATACAATCGGCGTTCATACATATGAAAAAATATTTGAACTGCTTCTTCGGCTGAAAGGAAATTATATCTGGCCGGCCATGCATGTAAATTCTTTTAACCGGAAACAGGAAAATGGAGCCCTGGCAGAACGGATGGGAATTGTGGTAGGCACCTCACATTGTGACATGCTTATGCGGAGCAATAATCGGGAGTGGCTCCCCTGGCTTGAACAAAAGGGCTATCAGGATGTACGGTATGATTATTCTGTTACAGGAAAAAACCGGGAGATACTTCATGAGTACTGGCGGGAGAGTGTAAGACAGAATAAGGAGTTTGAAGTAAGCTATACATTGGGAATGCGCGGAATCCATGATTCCGGGTTCGAGACCAGCATGTTAACCGGGAATACGGAAGAGGAACTCAGGCAGCAGAAAATTCGTTTGCTGGAAACCGTAATTGAAAATCAGAATAAAATTCTGGAGGAAGAACTGGACGAAGTCCCTTTGAAATTATTTATACCGTACAAGGAAGTACTGGAGCTATATGACGAAGGTCTCTGCGTGCCGGAGGAGTTTACCATAATCTGGTCAAATGATAATTATGGCTATATACGGCGGTATCCTTCGGAGAAAGAACGGAAAAGGCAGGGAGGACATGGGATTTACTATCATAATTCGTACTGGTCACCTCCGGGAAGGTCTTATTTGTTTCTTTGCTCTACGCCTCTGGCTCATACGAAATATGAACTGATGAAGGCGTATCATGAAGGGATACAGAAACTGTGGATTCTGAATGTGGGGGCGTTGAAGCCTCTGGAAATGGAAACTGAATTTTTCTTACGTCTTGCATGGGAGGCGGGAAAAGAGGAAGGCAGAACCAGAAATGTGGATGATTACGTGAGCCAGTGGCTGGGCAGGAATTTTACCGGAGCAGAAGAGAAAATGCTTGGACCACTGCTGAATCAGTTCTCTCAGATTGCCAATGTCCGTAAACTTGAGATGATGGAAGATGATGTGTTTTCCCAAACTGCCTACGGAGATGAAGGAGCCGTCAGGCTTCATAAGCTGCGGGAGATTGTACGGAAAGCCGATGGAATATACAGAGGGCTTCCCGAGGAAGAAAAGGATGCCTTCTTTCAGATGGTTCTTTTGCGGATTCATGCGGTCTGGCTTACCATGTGCCAGTATTACTTTTCTGACCGGAGTACATTGTGTCACTCGCAGGGGAAGATGCAGGCGGCAGCCCTGTATGTAAAAGAAACGCGGGAATATGAGGATGCCAGAAGAAAACTGATTTTTTACTATAATCAGGTGGTATCCGGCGGCAAATGGAACGGAATCGTCACACCGGAAGATTTTCCGCCGCCGAGAACCGCCATGTATCCGGCCTGTACGCCGCCGCTGCAGATCGGGGAGAGAAAAATGCTGGTGCATCTGTGGAATGAAGAGGAACGACTGTCTTTCCGGAAGCCAGGGATAAAGTGGCTGGAAATTTCCAATGGAGGAGAAGGATGGTTTGAGTTCCATGCGGAGGCGCCGGAATGGGTGGAATTGTCGGAAAGCCGGGGAAGAATCTACAGTGAAAAGCGAATTATGGTGACCGTAAAGGAAATAAGGGAAGGTGCCGAAGGAGAAATTCGTCTATGGAATGAGACCGATAAAGTTCTTCAGTGCGTCCCCATTGAAATCCTGCCGTTTGGGAGATCAGGCGGGACAGAAGAAGATGGAGCTGTAGTAATCCCGATGCAGGGAGTAGAGGCGGAAGGGTTCCGCACAATCCATAGATTGGGAAGAGAAGAAGGAGATCTTCTGGAGGGATATACAAAAGGGGCGGAGGTTTCATTTCCTGTGTTTTTTGAAAGCGACGGAAAATTTTTGCTGGAGATCCACCGTTTTCCGTCTTTAAATTCCACAGGGAGGATTCGGGTCGGTATTCAGATGGATCATGGTGAGGTACAAATAGTGGAAAGCCAGGCAAAGGATGAGTGGAAGGGCACATGGAGCCGTAATACGATGGACAATGTGGACAGGCTTTACCTTACCCTGCCATGGATGGAGCGGGGACATCACTGCCTGTCCGTAAAGGTAATTGACAGATATTTTGCATTTTCCAGGATGGTTATTTATACGAAACAGAGAAAGGAGAACAATCTGGGAATCATTCAGGGAAATCAGGAACTTCCGCAGACAGGTATGGTACGGGAGTGGGCGGAACGTTTTTACGGAAGATCAGACCTGGGACCGAGAAAAGAAATTTTTGCAGATGCAAAGACCAGAAAGGATAGCCTTACTCCCACGGATCAGTTTGTGGAATCAGAGCGGTATGCAGAAACAAAGAAACCGGAGGAAATTCTGAAGGCTGCGGATTCTGTATTTTGTGAAAATGAGAATGCGGTAAAAATTGACGCGGTCACGGCATATATGCAGACGCAATACGCATATACGACAAACGGAAACTGGCAATATTGCAGCAGTGAATCTTATGGAAGAAGCGGACTGGCGATGTATCTGCGTCAGAGAGGGAGAACATGGGAACGCGCCGGAGAGGCGCCTGCACTGAATTATGAGATTGAATGCGGAGATGGAAGTTATACGCTCTGGATTCTGATGCGTATCGATCCCGCTGATCCGTCCTGCATGGCCGTAGCGGTAGACGGAATGTTTGTGGAAAAAGATCTGTTGTATCATGAGGGGAAGACATGGAGGTATGAGGCAGAGCAGGTGTGGCGTTGGATTCCGTTCGCACGCCTTTCCCTTTCCGGCGGGCGGCATCTGCTGACTGTCGCAGTCATGGCATCCGGCATTCGGATAGACAGACTTTACCTGTCGGATCGGAATAACCGTCCGCCGGTGGATTTGTATTGGAATGCTGCGGGCAGTCAGGGAGGTGCGGATTAAAAAAAATTACCTGTTTTATCGAAAAATTTTTATATTCTGAAAAATAAAAGCCATATAAAATAAGAATAATAAAACATATAAGAAAGAGAGGAAAAAAGAATATGATGAAGAAGAGAGTAATGGCGTTTGCACTGGCAGCCGTAATGGCGGCAGGATCGCTTATGGGATGCGGAAACAGCGGTAATACGGATCAGAAAAATAATGAAGATCAGAAAAATGAAAGCAGCGCCAGCGTGGATGCAAAATCAGAGAAAACAGATGGAGAAAAGACAGACGGGGAAAAGACAACGATTCGATTTGCATGGTGGGGCGGCCAGGAGAGAGCAGATATGACAAATGAGGCCGTGGAGTTATTTATGGAGAAGAACCCGGATATCGAAGTGGAAACAAGCTTTTACCCGTGGGACTCCTACTGGGAAAATCTGTCGGTGGCATCCACAGCGAACAATGTACCGGATGTATACCAGGGCTACATAGGTGCCGGAGAATTTCAGCAGTTTATGGACGGAGGAATTGTGGAACCTCTGGACAGCTATGCGGAGCAAGGGCTGATTGACCTGTCTGCTATTTCTGATAATCTGATCTCTGAAGGAAAGGTAGATGGAAAATTGTATGGACTTCCATTTGGAATTAATACAAGGGCTATGCTTGTGGCGCCTGATATGTATGAAAAAGCCGGACTGGAAATACCGGAAAACGGATATGAGTCCTGGGAGGCGCTGGAAAAAGATCTGGTAAAACTCAAAGAGGCCACAGGAAAATATGCGGCGGCAGACTTTGTCGAGTATGAAGGCGATGTATTGAAATATTGGTGCAGGCAGCAGGGAGAAAGCGTTTATGCACCGGAAGGCGACAGTCTGATTGGATTTTCAAAAGAAACCTTTGTGGATTTTTATAACATGAAATTAAGATGGGCGGATGCAGGGCTTATTCCTCCATATGATGTCTCACAGGCAGAAAACGGACCGGAAGACAATACGATTGTAAAAGGTGAATCTGCGGTAAATATTATCCCGGCATCTCAGTATGCCAATTTTGCGAATGCGGCGAAGAAAGATCTGAAGATGATTCTTCTCCCGGGAGCAACAAACAGCGAGGCTACGATGGTTCCGGCTTCACTCCACCTTTGCATGTCTAGCAAGTCCGAGAATAAAGAAGCTGCCGCAAAACTGATCGATTTTCTGATCAATGATGTGGAAGCGAACAAGCTGCTGAAGGCAGAGAGAGGTATCCCGGCTTCCAGTGAAGTGCGTAAAAATATGGAGGATACCTTTACAGATCAGCAGAAAAAGGTAGCGGATATCACGGATCAGGCAGTGGATTACAGTTCTGCCAATGATGCGCCGTCCATGGAGGGCAGCAGTGAAATCCAGAAACTGATTCAGGAATACGAAGAAAGAATGATGTATAAAGATGTAACTCCGGAGGAGGCATACGACGCAATAGCAGAAGCTGCCATGATAAAATAAGCTGTAGAGAGCGGCAGAGGGCGGGGGCAGAGTAAAAGAAGCCTCCGCCCTTGCAGCTTATTACAGACAAAGGCAGTCTGCGGCTGTGGTTCCAGAGGAAACATTGTATAATTGACCGGAGGTAACTATGAAGAAAAAAATGTTTAGAAAGCAGTATGAGGGCTATCTCTATGTAGCGCCCTGGATATTTGGATTTACTGTGCTGACCTTGATTCCATTTATCTGTCTGATCTATTTTTCCTTTACCAAATATAATATGCTCAGCGCACCGGAGTGGATCGGCATTCATAACTATACTGAAATTTTTAACGGAGATGAAAAGTTTCTTACATCTTTGAAAGTAACATTTATCTATGTTCTGGTATCCGTTCCATTGAAGCTGATAGCAGCTCTTCTGGTGGCGATGCTTCTGAACCAGAAAAGGAGAGGAATAGGAATTTACAGGACGCTGTTCTATATTCCGTCAATTATCGGCGGAAGCGTGGCGGTAGCCGTGATGTGGAGAAATTTATTTTCCAGAGACGGCGCTTTTAACGCGCTGATTGAAGCGATTACCGGAATTCATATGGATATTTCCTGGGTGGCAGATCCGTCAACCGCGTTAGGTTCTCTGATCCTGATGGCAATCTGGCAGTTCGGTTCGCCTATGCTGATCTTCCTTGCAGGTCTTAAGAATATCTCTTCTACTTATTACGAGGCGGCGAGGATGGACGGAGCGAATAAAGTGCAGTGTTTCTTTTCAATCACACTTCCGCTTCTGTCACCGATTATCTTCTTCAACCTTATTATGCAGATGATCAATGGATTTATGACCTTCACACAGGGACTGATCGTCACCAACGGTGGACCGATGAATCGAACGCTGTTTTATCAGCTGTATGTATATCAAAAAGGATTTAAGGATTTCAATATGGGATATGCATCGGCATTGTCCTGTATTTTGTTGGTAATCGTTCTGTTTTTTACCGCTCTGGCATTCAAAAGTTCAAATGCATGGGTTTATTATGAAAGCGGAGGAAAGAAGTGATGAAAAGGAAAAGACAAATCGGAAGTATCGTATTTCATGTGGCATGTATCTTGTTTGCGCTGACCTCACTTTATCCAATCGTATGGATGCTGTCCAGTTCTTTGAAAGACAGTACGCAGGTGTTTGTGGATGCGGCAAATCTGATCCCCTGGGAATTTAAAATAGAGAACTATATCAATGGATGGAGGGGATTCGGAGGAATATCATTTGCTACGTTCTTCTTCAACACCTTCGTTGTTGTTCTGCTGTGTGTGCTGGGAACGGTAGTGTCATGTCCGCTGGTGGCATATGGATTTGCGAGAACGGAGTTCCGGTTCAAACAGGCGTGGTTCTTTACGATTATGATTTCCCTGATGCTGCCGGCACAGGTGGTTATGGTTCCGCAGTATATTATGTTCAATAAACTGGGCTGGATCAATACATATCTGCCGCTGATTATACCTCTCTGGTTCGGAAGTGCGTTTTTCATATTTCAGCATATGCAGTTTATCCGGTCTATTCCGATCGAACTGGATGAAGCGGCATATCTGGACGGAGCAAGTAAATTTACGGTATATACCAGGGTCATTCTGCCGCTGATCAAGCCGTCTATCGCGACTTCTGTTATTTTTCAGTTTTACTGGAAATGGGAAGATTTCTTCGGACCGCTCATATATTTAACTTCACCGAAAAAATATACGGTGTCTGTGGCACTGAAATTATTCTCTGACCCGACGTCCATGACAGACTGGGGAGCAATGTTCGCTATGAGCGTGTTGTCTCTGGCACCGCCGGTGATACTCTTTTTCTGTTTCCAGAAATACATTGTAGAGGGTATCAGTGCAAGCGGATTAAAAGGATAAAGACTCCTTGAAGTTTCTCTGATAAAGATTTACAATGTAGGCAGGAAGAAAATCGTGTTCGTGTAAAAAATGGAGCGGAAGATGAGAAAGAGACTATGTTATCTGATACTGACCGTCCAGGCGGCGATAGCCCTGACCGGGTGCGGAGGGAAGGAAGAGGATCTGGAAAACAAGGATGCCCCTCCGGTTGTGCTGCAGGTATATGCGGGACAGAGTGAGAAAGAAAATCTGGAGCTTCTTGTAGATGCTTATCAGAAGAAAAATAAGGAGTTGTCTGTTGAAATTCATCTGATACCAAATTCAGAGTATACGCAGCAGATGATGCGGATTAAAAACAGAGAAGTGCAGGCGGACTGCATTTTCTTTCAAAGCGCCGGGGAGGCGGCTATATGGAGAAATAAGAAAGTTTTAAAAGACCTCAGACCGTGGTACGAGGGGACAGAGGAGGCAGCATATTACTGCCGCTGGTATGAAGATATGGCGGATGATGGTGCATATTATATGATTCCATACAGGCTGGGGAAGATATGTGTGTATTATAATAAGACGCTTTTCGAGAAGAACGGTGTGGATGTGCCCGCGGACGGTTGGACATGGGAAGATTATAAAGAAGCTGCAAAACGGCTTACCGGTTGGGAAGATAACAGGAAGATCTATGGTTCTTTGGGCTTTGAGGGTCCCGGTCTGTGGTGGATGTTCCCGGCACGCACAAGAGGAGCGGAAGATCCCTTTGATCCGGAGGATCTGGAAGTATTTCGTGAGTCTGCGGAGTGGTGCCATGAATTTACAAAGGAATTTACCACAACATTTCCCTATGTTGACTGGAAAGATGACGGGAGCGGCTATAATGAACTGTTTCTGGAGGGCAGACTGGGAATGTATTTTGGCGAAGACAATGAAGTGAATATCCTGAATCGGGAAATTCATAATCAGAGCCTGGAAATCGAGTATGATGTGGTAAGCCTTCCGGTCTGGGATGAAGCCGGAACATCAGAGGTCTATAATACGTCAGTTGTTACGATGTCGGCTTCGTCTCAATATCCGGAAGAAACCTATCAGTTTATGGAGTTCTGCATAGGAGAGGAAGGAGCGCAGATTCTGACAGAGAACGGCGCAGTACCTTCCTGGCAGTCTCCGGCGATACAGGAGAATTATCTGGCGTCTGCAGGAACGCCGGAGCATTCGGAATGCTTCCTTACCAATGATATGCCGACAGAGAGAAAGGCAGGGGGCTTATATAATGGAGGGATAGCAATCATGCAGAATGAAGTGGCGCTTTATATGAAGGATGAGCAGGAATTGGATTATACGTTTGAGAACATTCAGAAGCAGCTCAGAGAACTGCGGGCAAGGTGAGGATGAAATTGGTTTCAGGAATATTTCTGCGGGGGTGTTTATGAAGCAGACAATCACAAGAAGGTTTTTGAAATATCTTATTCTTATCATTATTGGGTCGAATCTCATTGTAGCCATGTTTTTATACGGAATCATGCGTGATAATGCAATGAAACAGGCGGAGGATCTGCGGCAGGGGCTGATGGAATCGAATATGGTCACGATGCGGCAGTATTTTGAGAATGTGGATAATATTGCAAACGCCATTATCTATAACCGGGATGTGATTCATCTCATGAGAAAAAGCCAGGATACGGTATCAGATATGGTGCTGCTCCGGGGAATAGAAAGTCAGTATTATTATTCCAATCCGGAACTGGAGATGAGTTTTTACAAATCCGGAAACTGGACAAGCAAGTATTCCATTCAGGAGAGTGAAAGGGCGATCCCTGTTTCCGATTATCGCTATACCGACTGGTATCAGGAAATTATATGGACAAGAGATAAAAAAGTGCTGCTGTCAGACGGTAAAGAAACAGATGAGGATGGAGGAATTCAGTCCTGTGTCTATAAAATAGAGGATCTTTACAGCTCCAATGCGGTGGGGTATCTGAAGATTGATATGCACATGAGTTATCTGAAAGAGAAGTTCCTCCACAGCTTCAGTAAAATTGCCGGGGCAACGATTCTGGACAGAGATGGCAACGTACTGTTTTATACGTTATCGGACCAAGCCCCCCAGCCCTCATCCCCGATCAAGGTTTCGACTAAGGTACTGGAAGAAAACATAGAGGGAACCTATGAGAATGGAGACTACATGATTACTTATGGGACTCTGGAAAGTACCGGATGGTATCTTTGTCTGGCCAGCTCCAAGGCAGAAATTCTTCAGAATCAGAATCGGGTGATCCCGGTGTTATTGTCTCTGCTTTTGATCATTGTAGGATTTACTCTTTTGATTTCCAAGAAATGTTTTTCTATCATCACGGTGAATTTCACCCGGCTTGTGGAGGGGATGGAGCAGGTCAAACGAGGAGACCTTAAGACCAAGGTGCAGGCAGAGACACAGGACGAGATCAGTATTCTGATCCGGGAGTTTAACGAGATGATGATGCGCATTGATGAGCTGATAAAGCGTGTGGAGGCGGAACAGCTTCTTGTAAAAGAAACAGAAATTAAGGCGCTTCAACAGCAGATTAATCCTCATTTTATCTATAATGTTCTGGAAACTATCATGGGACTTGCGAGCGAAGGGCTCGATGATGAAGTCATTGAGGTGAGCACATGTCTGAGTGTGATGCTGCGCTATAATACACGATTTGAGAATGTCACGGTTATCGCCGGAGAACTGGAGCAGATCAAAAACTATGTAACTGTGATAAAGATACGTTTTGAGGATAGATTTGAAGTATATTACGATGTGGACGAGGAGTGTCTGGATTGTCGTATTTTAAAGTTTACCCTGCAGCCCTTTTTGGAAAATGCGGTGTCCCATGGTCTGGCTGATGTGGAATCAGGAGGAATGCTGAGAATCCGGATTAAAAAGGAAGAGGATACAGTTTCTATTATGGTCTATGACAATGGAACCGGGATACCAAAAGAAAAGCTGAAGGAGTTGAATGATCGTCTGAAAAAGACGGAAGAACATCCGTTGGAATATATTGAACAGTATAAAAGCCTGGGAATATTAAACGTACATCTCCGTTCCAGACTTTTCTATGGAGAAGGTTATTCCTTTGAAATATTCAGTAAGGAAGGAAAAGGAACCTGTATATCCATGAAGATACCCTTTTCCTACATGGATACCGTTACGGTGACGAACACAGAGTGTGAGCAGGAATAGAAAAACAGTGCAATCGCACATGGGCAATATCAAGGATTACAAAATGAGGGATTGGTCATGTACAGAGTGATGATTGTGGATGATGAAAGATTTATACGCAGGAGTATACGGAATCGGATAAACTGGGAGCAGTTTGGAATCACGGAACTGGAGGAGGCAGGAAACGGTATGGAAGCGTTGGAGCTTCTGGATACCTTCTGCCCGGAAATTGTACTGGTAGATATCCGTATGCCTAAGATGGATGGACTGAACTTTATCTCGGAGGCAAAGAAAAAGCATCCGGAGATTGATTACGTCATTATGAGTGCATACAGTGATTTTACTTATGCCAGAACAGCCATCGACCTTGGGGTGGAGGCATATCTTCTGAAGCCTATTCAGAAGGAGGAACTGGAGAAACAGTTGGGCAAACTGCTGCACAGGAAAAATGAGAAAAAGTTACAGCATATGTCTCAGAGCATTAAAGTGGAAGAACTGCAGCAGGAGGTTATTTTAAGATATCGTAATGTTGTGGCAGCAGCTTTTTATTCGGAGACCGAGGAATGCGGAGAAAGAATTGAAGTGATTGTGCGGAACCAGATGGAACAATACGAAAACTGTTTTGTGTATTTCCTGCGGAACTGTTCCCGGAGTACCTGTCATGTGTTTTTAATCAATATGGAAGAAGGAAAGCAGGAAACAGGCCGCAGGTGCGTGAAAATAGTTATGGATGCAATGCAGGATTCGGGGATGTGGGCGTCTGTGTCAGAGGTTTTTGAACGGAAAAATTTTAAGGAATGCATTGCGCAGAGCCTTTATTTTCTGAAACGGAAAATGTTTTATTCGCAGAATAAAATTATTACACATTCCTCATGGGAAAACAGGTGCGTTGAGGAGCGAAAAAGCCAGATACAGACAGAACTGGAACAAATCTATAGTCGGATACGGAAGAGGGAGTTTGACCGTGTAAAAGAGGAACTGCTGGAAATTGTGGATATCCTGATTCAGGAGAGCAATCCTGTAAAAGTGATAGAGGAGGGAATCGACGAGATCATGGTTTTGCTGTGCCATCTTCCTAAGGAAGCAAGCAATGACATGGATTTTAATATTTTGTTGCATGATTTTAGAAGTAAGGATTACCTGCTGGTATATCATACAGCAGAAGATTTGAGAATGAATCTCAGAAATCTCATCAGCAGGCTTTTGAACATTGTTCAGCAAAAGGATTCCGCCGATGCCATAGTTCAGATAAAGGAATATATAGAAAACAATTATGGAGATTCGCTGAATGCAGCAGAGCTTGCACAGCGGTATGGTCTGAGTGTAAGTTATCTGTCGACCTTGTTTAAAGAGCGGACAGGGGTCAATCTTACAGCTTATATAGAAGGAATCCGTATGGAGAAGGCGAAAAGTCTGTTGAGAAGCAGGGAGTGGACGGTGACGGAGGTGGCGCTTCATACCGGTTATTCCAACTCCAACTATTTCTCGAAAGTATTTAAGAAGTATACAGGAATCACGCCGCGGGAATTCAGGGAAACTGAGCGAAAAAAATAGTATAAAAAGAAAGGATGCAGACATGTCAGGGGGAATTTTTTCACCAGATGGAAGACTGGCGCTTACTTTAAATAAAGTATCTGATCTGGCGATTTTGAATGTGTTATGGCTGCTATGCAGTATTCCGGTGATAACGGCAGGTGCAGCTACAACGGCGCTGCATTATGCCGCAATGAAAATGAAAGCCGGAGATCAGGGATATGTGATCAGGAATTTTTTTCATTCCTTTAAGGAAAATTTTCGGCAGGCCACGATTATCTGGTTGCTCTGTATACTGGCAGCGGGAATTCTTGTCATAGATTTCTGCATTATTTTTCAGAGACTGCCGAATCAGATGCAGTGGGTGAGCGTTCCTGCCTGTATGGCGGCAGCAGCATTTTTATTTATGTTGAGCTATGTATTTGCAGGGTTGGCTTTTTTTGAAGCATCTATCTGGAAAACCATAAAAAACGCATTTTTTATGTCAGTCCTGCATCTGCCGTATACATTACTTATTCTGGTTGTGGGAGCAGCTCCGGTCTGGGCGATTTTGATTTTTTCGGAGGAACTTGTGTTTGTTTCGTTTTTGGATGTGGTGATCATGCCTGCATTCTGTGTATGGGTAAATGCAAAGTTCTTTTTGAAGATCTTCAGCCAGCATCTGCCGGAAGAGGTTCAGAGCAGGCAGTACAACGAATAAGAAGTAAATGAGAAGTTATTTGGATTGATGAAACGATGGAGGCAATTTTATGAAGTTATCATTGCAGGGAATAGAAGATAAGCAGGTCTGGGAAGAGAAGGGATACCAGCTTCCGCAGTATGATATTAAAAGAATGGTGAACAATACAAAAGAAAACCCTTTCTGGATTCATTTTGGCGCGGGGAACTTGTTCCGTGCGTTTCATGCAAATGTTGTCCAGAATATGCTGAATGAGGGAACCCTTGACAGAGGTCTGATTGTAGCGGAGGGATTTGATTATGAGATTATTGAGAAAATGTACACAGTGCATGATAATCTTGGAATTCTGGCCACACTTAAGGCGGATGGAACCATTGAAAAGTCCGTGACAGGGAGTGTGGCAGAAGCGCTGCCTTTAGATTCCGCGGATGAAGCGGCTTATGGGAGGTTGAAAGAAATCTTTGCAGAAGATTCTCTTCAGATGGCGACTTTTACGATTACGGAGAAAGGGTATAGCATTGCGAATGGGAAGGGAGAACTGCTCCCGGACGTGGCTGATGACTTTGTAAACGGTCCTGGGAAACCGGCAAGCTATATGGGCAAGGTGGCCTCTCTCTTATATGCAAGGTACCGGTCCGGAAAAAAACCCATTGCTATGGTAAGCACCGACAACTGTTCTCATAATGGAGATAAATTATATGCCGCCATTATGGCATTTGCAAAAGCGTGGGCAGATAACGGTAAGGCGGAGAAAGGATTTGAAGACTATATAGATTCTGACAGCGTTTCGTTTACCTGGAGCATGATTGATAAGATTACGCCAAGACCGGATGCATCCGTAGCGGAAATCCTGCAGGAAGATGGTGTGGAAGAACTGAAGCCGGTAGTTACCGCTAAGAAAACATACGTGGCGCCTTTTGTCAATGCAGAAGAGACGGAATACCTTGTTATTGAAGATGATTTTCCAAATGGACGGCCGGATCTTACGAAGGGCGGACTGATGTTTACGGACCGTGAGACGGTAGACAAGGTCGAGAAGATGAAGGTATGCACCTGTTTGAATCCGCTGCATACCTGTCTGGCTGTTTTTGGCTGTCTTCTGGGATATGAAAAAATTTCTGAGGAGATGAAGGACAAAGAACTGAAAAAGCTGGTGGAGATCGTAGGATACGAGGAAGGACTTCCGGTAGTAGTAGACCCGGGGATTTTAGATCCGAAGGAATTTATTGATACGGTTCTGACAGTGCGTGTAACCAATCCGTTTATGCCGGATACGCCGCAGAGAATTGCGACGGACACCTCACAAAAGCTGGCAATCCGATTTGGTGAGACAATGAAGGCATACGTTGAAAGTGAGACGCTGGATGTGAAGGAGCTGAAGATGATTCCTCTGGTTTTGGCAGGTTGGTTACGGTATCTGCTGGGAATCAACGATGACGGTGAGCAGTTTGAACTCAGTCCGGATCCCTTGCTTGGGGAGATCAGACCATGTGTTGAAGAACTCAGGCTTGGCGACAAGAATGTGGAAACTGCTGTGCGTCCGATCATGGAACGGGAAGATATTTTTGGAATCAATCTATATGAGATTGGATTGGCAGACAAGGTTCTTGGGTACTTAGAAGAACTGATCGCAGGAAAAGGTGCTGTCAGGAAAACGTTAAAAAAGTATTTGCAGTAATACGGGTAGGACCAGTCTCGGGACGGCTGGTCTTATTTTATACTACTGAGTGCAGGTAGAGCATCGGCGGAAGAGGCTTTTTATGTAAGAGATGGAGAAAAGGGGATAGAAGATGTATAGGGTATTGATTATTGATGATGAGAAATTTATTCGAAAAAGTATCAGGAATCGTATCAATTGGGAAAAATACGGCTTTTCTGTGGCGGCAGAGGCTGGTAATGGAGCAGAAGCGATCCGGATTATGAGCGAAATCACTCCCCATTTGATTATAGTAGATATCCGTATGCCCATAATGGATGGATTGGCATTTATCAAGGAAGCCAGGAAAAGGTTTCCAAAGAGCATATATGTAATCATGAGCGCCTATAGTGATTTTGAGTATGCGAGAAGGGCAATGCAGCTTGGAGTAGCGGAGTATGTGTTAAAGCCGATAGAAGAAGAAGAGATGGAAAGAATCCTGGAAGAAGCAGCGTATCGGCTTAATAAAGAAAATGTAATAAAACAGATGAATCAGAGGGAATTCTGCGAAAGTGTATTCCCGGTAAACGGGACGAGAATCGGAGCAATGGCATTCTGGAATAAGGACGAAGAGTATGGAGAACGAATGGAAGAGGCGATCAGACGGAATCCTTATATAATAGAAAACCATATAAAATTATATTTTCTTGAAGAACACTGCCGGGAACATTGCTTTCTTTATCTGGCAGCAGGGGAGGGGTTAACAGAAGACGGTATAAGGAAGGCGCTGGAGAACCTGTTACAGGACGAAGAAAAGCATGTGAAAGCAGCATACTCGGGAATTTACGATGGCTCGAAAGTAAAGGAGGCAACATCCGAAAGTATTCAGACATTAAAAAGAAAAATCTTCTATCCGGACAGAACCATACTATATGCAGAGCCTTGTGATGGAAAAAAAGAAGAAAGATACAGAGCGCTTAAGGAAAAGATCCTATCGGCACAGAAGGGATTTCTGAAGCAGGAATACAGGAAGTCCATTCAGGAATTTATGAATATTGTGGATCAGACCATTTTAAAAGAAAATTCTATCCACAATATAGAGGAAGTAATACGGGAGATTATGTTACTGCTTTGGTATTTTGCAGAGGACCAGAGCAGCCGGACAGATTTTAATATTATGTTTCATCGCTTCCAAAGCCGTGATTACCTGCTGGTCTATGATACCGCCGATGAACTCAAGGTAAACCTAAAGAAGATGCTTTCCAGTTTTATGGAGCTATACAGTGACAGAAGGAGTAAGGAAACTGTTGATATAATTAAAGATTACATTAAGGAGAACTTTTTCGAGGATCTGAATGCCTCGAATATTGCCGGCAGATTTTATCTGAACCCAAGTTATCTTTCTACGATGTTTCGGGAAAAAACAGGAATGAAACTTATGAGTTACATTGAGGGGATACGAATGGAAAAAGCAAAAGAATATTTAAAGAATAATGTATGGACGGTTACAGAAATTGCAATCGAAACAGGTTATTCTGATTCGAACTATTTTTCTAAGGTATTCAAAAAGTATACCGGGGTATCACCAAAGCAGTATCGGGAGAGAGTGCTTCGGGATCGAAGCTTTGTATGAAGTTCTAGGAATATTTCAGATGACAACCAAAAAAATTTCTAGTTTTTACGGGAAACTTTCGATATACTGCATGCATCAGTTACTTAGTATTTGTTGTACTAGGGTGTATAATGAAAGGAGGAAATGTATGCAACAGAAAAGAAAGCGTACACATAACGGCTTTTGCAGAGGACTTAGTGTTCTGTCTTCAATAGCCGTTCTATCTTCTTCTGTGGTACCGGCAATGCCGGTCCTGGGGGCAGAAAAACCAGTGGGATCCCGCGTGGTATATTCGGGAGAGGGATATGAAAGAGATCTGGCGTTAGAGGTAGGCGGAGAGCCGTTCTTTTATAATGGTGTTCAGATCCGAATAGACAAAGAGGCGGACGTCTATGGTTTCAATGACGCCCAGATCAAACAGCTTATGCAGATGGCAAAAGATGATGGATTTACAGTGGCGAATATGCAGATCCGGTGGTCCGATATTCAGCCGGACAAAAAGCTAAATGCCAAGGAATCAGCCACAGTTTCGGAAAAAGAGGCGGATCAGCCACAGACAGGGACATTGAAAGTGGAAGGCGCGGATGTGCAGGACGACCATTATACCTATCTGAAATATGATCTGAGCCAGTTTGCCGACCGGAATGCAATTGAAGCAGCAAAACTCCGGGTGAATCTTCCGGATGCCGAGAACGATCTTACAAAAGATCATGTCCTGTATGCGTATAATGTTACAGAGGATATGGAAGGGGCTGATTTTTCAGGCTTAACCTGGGAGAATACCCCTGTGAAGGATACTGAGACTTTCGCAGGCACATCTACGAAGGTATGGGATCCCGTGAAAAAGGCGACCTACTACGACATTGATGTGACGGAGATGGTGAATGAACAATTATCCCAAAATCCCGGGGCGGATGAAATTACGTTGATGGTATCGGCTGCTTTAAAAGAAGATGGGAAATCAAATGGAGAATTGATTCAGATAGAAAACGCAGCCTACGCCCCCCAGCTGGTTGTCTCAGAGGACAAGGATGAGTATGACTGGAGCTATCTGGATAAATATCTGGGCTGGGCCGAAGAAATAGGATTGAAGGTAGAGATACTGTGGTTTGCTACGGATACCTGCAGTATTACCTCGGACAACCGGGTGCCATTCTATGTATACAACCATTATCAACTGAGTATGGCAGATGTGGATAAGCCGTTTTTTAAGAAACAGTCGGGTGACTGGGCAGTGGCTTATGGAATCTACTGGTATCTCATGTGTAAAAATGATCCAAATATGAAGGCGCAGGAAGCTGCTACGCTGAAGGCTTTATTTAATCATGTAGCGGAATTTGATGCGGAAAATGGAAATAAAAATACCGTAGTAGGCTGTCAGGTCAGCAATGAACCCAATGTATCCAGACTGCACAATGGAAGCGTATATGATGCAAATGGAACAAAAGTTCAGCATTGTATGTGCGAAACCTGTCAGAAGCTGAAGAAAGAGCTGAACTTAAGTGATCAGGGATTTCGGGATTATACAATGTTCGAATACAATAATAATCTGGCGAAGGCAGTGAAAACATCGAATTACCCGGTATGGACCCGTGTGAACAATGTACAGGGAAATGATGCATGGGGCGTTACCTATAACGAACAGAAACGGAGAGAAGGAGGAACAGATAAAGACGGCGGTACCTATCTTGATTTTATCGGCCTGGATCCCTATGGATGGGGCAGAAAAAACTTATATGATTATGGTACAGGCAGCTATTCCACAGGACAGAATCTTCCGGTTGTTATGGAGAGCGGAGGGGAGAATTCCATGTCTGCCCTGATGATGCTTGCGACGGTTGCCGGCGGCGGATTCTATAATGTATATGATCTGTGCAGCTCGGATGGACATCATCTCTACGATCAAAATATGCAGCCGCGTGTTATTGCAGCCGGTGATAAATATTTGCCGGAAGGCGGAACTTACATTGAGGATGTACGCAACCATAATAAGCTTCTGAATAAGATTGCTTATGAACTTGCAGTGAAAAAACCGGATAGTCTGGGCGGTAAAGATCTGTTGTTCTTCAATTGTGAGGGAACGGAGCTTCAGAATATCAATGTGACAAAGCAAATAGAAGGTATGGATGTGACATACAAGTCCAATACCAGGTATGCTTCCGGAATTGCCGTAAAGAGAAGCGGTAATGAAGTTGTACTTCTCAACACACAGGGGAAGGATGCCACATTTACCCTGTCACAGATCGCGGATGATGTGAAGTCAGTTGAATATGGTCAGTATGAAGGTACTGAATGGGTATCAGATGCCGGGGAAGTCAGCTATCAGAAGTCGGGCAGCGATCTTGTAGTAAAGATGCCTGTATTCTCCTGTGTCCGTGTGGAGACAAACAGCGAACTTCCGAAACCGACTTATTATGAGACCGAGGATCTGGTGGAAGCCGGAAACGTGACAGTATCCAATGGATTACAGATTAACAATCATAGTGAAAACGGAGCCCACGGCGGCCGGTGGACGGAAATTAAAAATGCACCGGTTGGCGCTAAGGTGACTTTTGAGATTATGGTTCCGGAGAATCTGTCTGCGGCCCAGATCGCAACCGGCTATAAATCCAATACACCGGGACGTGCAACGGTGCAGCTCTCTGTGAATGGCAAGAATTATGGGACACCTTTGGATATGACAGGAGAGTATGGATATCGGATTTCCGAAGCAGGTCCGATTGTAGAGCTAAAACCGGGACAGAAAAACACACTGACCTATACGGTCACAAAGGCAGGACATGTCTGCTTAGACTATATTAATTTTATCAAAAGAGATTCCATGCCGGATGCATTAGAAGGGAAAATATTGATAGATGAAGATTTTTCGGATGCGAAAGATACCTTTGGTTTTCCAAGAGGAGCATCTGTCTCAGACGGCGCATTACATATTACAGAAGGCATGGGAAATTACACAACATCTGTAAAAAACTTTGATGCGGAGATATTAGGACAGTCAGCAGTAGAATTGTCCTTTGACTGGAAATCCAATGTGACATCAAACGGGAAAAAGAGTGGAATCGAATTCCGTGATCTGTATGGAAAACTGATCTTTGCTCTGGCAAGTAAGTCGGGAACAGAACTGCGTTATTCGGTTACGTCCCGGGATTCCGATTCCACAAGGTGTGAATACGACTGGGAGCCCAAATGGACATCGGCTGCCATGGACAGGACAAAGACCTATACGGTACGCCTGGTGGCTGATTTTGAAAACCATATAGTAAGCTATTCCATAGCAGAAAAAGATACGGGAAATGTCATAGCCCAGCAGATCAATGTTCCGATAGAGGCTGAGAGTATGGCGAAAATGGTTGCCGCAAACTATTATACGGTTGAGAATCAATCCTATGTGGGAACACAGGATATTGATAATTTTAAACTGATCGGAAAAGATGATGCGGTGGATCTGCCTTACAAAGGAAAAACAATCTATGCCTTTGGCGATGATATTATGGCAGGATATGCGTATGAAAAAGCAGGCTACGTACAGTTTGCGGCAGCGGCAGAGGGCATGGAGGTATCTTATGACGGGGCAGTAAACGGAGCCACTGTCATGGAAAGCGATAAGCAGATACTTTCTCAGATTGAAGCAGCTCCTGCAAACTCTCCGGATGTGGTAATTTTCAATGGCGGGATCAATGATTTTGGAACAGCATTTGATAAAGCTTCCTTCTCAACAGCATTTGAAAAGATGGTTACCCGGATGAGCCAGAAGTGGCCGGAGGCAAAGCTTATTTATACAACGGCCCATAAAATGAGCGGGGCAGCTTCAGGTATAGCAGAAGCGGATCAGGAGCAGATGTATCAGATTGTGACGGATATCTGTAAGAAGCACGGTGTTTGTGTGGCTGATTTGTACCAGACTATGGATGCCAGTGAAGATACCTGCAGACAAAATAAAACATTTGACGAGTTAGGGCAGGATAGCTTGCCTGGCACTATGGCGACGATATCCAGCGAAAAATTTTCAAGCCAATACCCTTCCGGCAAATATCCGAATTTCACCGGTATCAGGGAGCATTATGTGCCTGCCATAGCAGCAGCGCTTAGAAAGTCTGCAGGATCCGGGGATGTACATGAATTTGAGGATGTACACGAAGACGACTGGTTCCGTAAGGATGTGGCTTATGTAAGTGAAAAAGGCATCATGACCGGTTTAAAGGAAACTGTTTTTGGACCGGAAGCAGAGCTTTCCCGTGCAGAGTTTGCCACCATTCTTTACCGGCTGGCAGGAAGTCCGGAAGTAGCTTATGAGAACAAGTTCTCAGATGTAAAAGAAGGTGAATTCTATACCAGTGCAGTAATGTGGGCAAGCGAGCATAAGATTGTTAACGGATATGGGAATACAGGGCTGTATGAGCCGGGCAGAAGCATAAGCCGTGAGGAGCTTTCTGTGATGCTGCGCCGTTACGCTGCATACAGCGGTCAGGATGTTACCGCCGCTGTTGATCTTTCCTCCTATCCAGACGGTGATTCGGTCAGTGAATTTGCAAAAGAGGGAATGTCCTGGGCAGTTGCGAATCGAATTATCCTGGGAGCAGAGGGACAGCTTTTGAAACCGCAGGATAGAGCAAACCGTGCAGAATGTGCGGCAATCATTCACAGATATCTGGAAAAATAGAGAATTCTAACAAAAGTGCCCTGGAGATACAAATCTCAGGGCATTTTTGAAATAAATAAGCTCAGGCAGACCCGTTTCATAACGTGTTGTGCCTGTGCGAAACGAAAGGAAACGATATAAAATGGAAATGACATTCAGATGGTATGGAGCAAAATTTGATACGGTAACCTTAAAGCAGATCCGGCAGATCCCAGGGGTCACAGGTGTGATAACAACCCTGTATGATACCCAGCCGGGAGAGGTATGGAGCAGAGAAAGGATTCGTGCAATGATTGATGAGGTAGAAGCGGAAGGGCTTCACATTGCAGGAATTGAGAGTGTAAATGTTCATGATGCAATTAAAACGGGTGCACCGGAACGTGACAAATATATCGATCATTATATTACAACGCTGGAGAACCTGGGAAGAGAGGGGATCCATCTTGTGTGTTACAACTTTATGCCGGTGTTTGACTGGACGAGGACAGAGCTTGCAAGAAAGCGTCCGGATGGCTCTACCGTACTTGCTTATACCCAGGAGGCCATTGATGCATTGAATCCGGAAGAAATGTTCGGATCCATTTCTGCGGACTCAAATGGCAGTCTTCTCCCGGGATGGGAGCCGGAACGTATGGCGCATATTAAAGAATTATTTGAGATGTATAAAGATATTGATGATGAAAAATTATTTGAAAATCTGAAATATTTTCTTGAGAGGATTATGCCTGTCTGCAATCAATATGATATTAAGATGGCAATCCACCCGGATGATCCGGCATGGAGTGTATTCGGACTTCCGCGTATTATTATCAATAAAGAAAATATTCATCGTATGATGAAGATGGTAGATGATCCGCATAATGGTGTAACGTTCTGTTCGGGTTCCTATGGGACAAATCTGGAAAATGATCTCCCGGATATGATTCGTTCTTTGAAAGGAAGAATTCATTTTGCACATGTCCGCAACTTGAAATTTAATTCTCCCACAGATTTTGAAGAATCGGCACATCTTTCTTCAGACGGGACATTCGATATGTATGAGATTATGAAGGCATTATATGATATTGGATTTGAGGGTCCTATCCGTCCGGATCATGGACGCATGATCTGGGATGAAGTGGCAATGCCGGGTTACGGACTTTACGATCGTGCATTAGGGGCAGCATATCTGAATGGTCTGTGGGAGGCGATTGAAAAATCATCTTAAGGAAATCGTTAGAAAGGTTTCCGTTCAGACCGTTACATTGACGCTTACAAAAAAAGAATATAGCATTACAGATGGAAAGGAAAAGATATGTGTTTCGTTGAGAAAATTCAAAGTATGGGTGTTGTACCTGTTGTTGTATTGGCGGATGCAAAGGATGCCGCTCCTTTGGCAAAGGCACTGTGTGAAGGGGGACTTCCCTGTGCGGAGGTGACATTTCGTACAGAGGCTGCAGAAGAGTCTATTCGGATTATGACTGCACAGTATCCAAAGATGCTGGTAGGTGCAGGGACAGTGGTGAGTACAGAGCAGGTTGAACGTGCAGTAAAAGCGGGTGCCAAATTTATTGTAAGTCCGGGGTTTGATGGAGAAGTTGTAGATTATTGCATAGAAAAGAATATTCCGGTATTTCCGGGATGTGTTACACCGTCAGAGATTATGCAGGCGGTAAAGAGGAATCTTAAAATCGTAAAATTCTTTCCGGCAGAACAATATGGGGGAGTTGATACGATAAAAGCTCTTGCAGCGCCTTATGCAGGTATAAAGTTTATGCCCACAGGAGGTATCAACATCAAGAATCTGGAAAATTATCTTTCATGTGATAAGATCGTGGCCTGCGGCGGAAGCTGGATGGTAAAAGGGGAGCTGATCAAAGCAGGTGAATTTGAAAAGATCAAGAGTCTGGTAAAAGAAGCAGTCAGGCTTGTAGAGGATATACGAAACAAATAAAACAGGATAGAAATCGGAGGCTGTAATTATGGGTAAAAAAGTGGTGACCTTTGGAGAACTTATGCTGAGACTGGCACCGGAGGGTTACTCCCGCTTTGTTCAGGCGGATACGTTTGGTGCAACTTATGGAGGCGGAGAAGCAAATGTCGCAGTATCTCTCGCTAATTATGGGTTTGATGCGGCATTTGTGACGAAACTCCCGGAGCATGAGATTGGACAGGCAGCAGTGAACGCATTGAGAAAATATGGTGTAAATACAGAATATATTGTTCGCGGCGGTGACAGGGTCGGTATTTATTTCCTTGAAAAAGGCGCTTCCCAGAGACCTTCAAAGGTTATTTATGATCGTGCAGGTTCATCGATCTATACTGCGGATAAAGGGGATTTTAACTGGGAAAAGATATTTAGCGGCGCAGAGTGGTTTCATTTCACAGGTATTACTCCTGCGCTAAATGAGAATGTCGCCGGAATCTGTCTGGATGCCTGCAAGGCAGCGAAAGCTTTTGGGGTTAAGATTTCGTGTGATTTAAATTATCGTAATAAATTATGGAGTAAAGAAAAAGCGGGCAAGGTGATGGGCGAACTCTGTGAATATGTGGACCTGTGTATTGCAAATGAAGAGGATGCATCGGATGTATTTGGAATCAAGGCGGACGATACAGATGTCTATGCAGGAGAAGTAAACCATGAGGGATATAGAGAAGTAGCCAGAAAGCTGGCAGATCGTTTTGGGTTTGAGAAGGTAGCGATAACGTTGCGGGAGTCTCTGTCTGCAAATGATAATAACTGGTCGGCGATGCTTTTTGATGGAAAAGAGTATTATTTCAGTAAAAAGTATAAAATGCATATTGTCGATCGCGTGGGAGGAGGAGACAGCTTTGGAGGAGGCTTGATTGCGGCTATTCTGAATGGTTATGATCCTCAGATGTCCATTGAATTTGCAGTGGCAGCATCTTGTCTGAAGCATTCGGTTGAAGGTGACTTTAATCTGGTATCAGCAGATGAGGTGCTGAAACTTGCCGGTGGAGACGGTTCAGGACGTGTGCAGAGATAAGAGGGGGCAGGATATGAAAAAGTTTATGGATAAGGATTTTCTGCTGTCGACCGAGACTGCCCGAAAATTATATCATAAATATGCGGTGAACATGCCGATTCTGGACTATCATTGTCATATTGATCCACAGGAAATAGCAGAGGATAAGAAATTTGACAATATTACGCAGATATGGCTTGGAGGTGACCATTATAAATGGCGTCAGATGCGTTCTAATGGTATAGAGGAAAAGTATATTACCGGTGATGCACCTGACAGAGAAAAGTTCCAGAAATGGGCAGAAACATTAGAAAAAGCCATTGGAAATCCTCTGTATCATTGGAGCCATCTTGAACTGCAAAGATATTTTGGATATGATGGCATCTTAAACGGAGAAACAGCAGAAGAGGTATGGGAGATCTGCAACAAAAAGCTTCAGGAGAAGGCATTTAGTGCCAGGGGGTTGATTCAGGCATCCAATGTTACCTTGCTTTGCACGACGGATGACCCGGCAGACAGTTTAAAATGGCATAAGATTATTTGGGAGGATTCGGAGTTTACAACTCAGGTTCTTCCTGCATGGAGACCGGAAAAGGCAATGAATATTGCAGCGCCGGGATTCAAAACATATATGAAAAAATTAGGGCAGGCTGCTGGAATAGAAATACTTGATTTTTCAGGATTAAAGCGCGCATTGATTAAAAGGATGGACTTCTTTCAGCAAATGGGATGCCGGGAATCAGATCACAGTCTGGATTATGCGATGTATATACCGGCTTCTGAGAAAGAAGTTGAAAGTATTTTTGCCAAAGCAATGGCGGATACACCGATTTCCTATGAAGAGGAATTGAAATATAAGACTGCATTTCTTATATTTGCAGGAAAGGAATACAAACGACGCAATTGGGTGATGCAGCTTCATTATGGTGTGAAGCGGGATAATAATCGTAAGATTTACTGTATGGCCGGTGCGGATGCAGGGATTGATTGTATTAACAATTATACGCCGTCAGCGCAGCTTGCGGATTTGCTTAATGCGATGAATGAACAGGAATCATTGCCAAAAACAATTCTGTACAGTCTGAATCCTTCTGACAACGCAGCGATAGGTACCGTGATCGGATGTTTTCAGGATGATGAATGCGCCGGCAAGATTCAGCAGGGCAGTGCGTGGTGGTTTAATGATCATAAGCAGGGAATGACAGATCAATTGATTTCGTTGGCGAATCTTGGACTACTGGGGAATTTTATTGGAATGCTTACAGATTCCAGAAGTTTTTTGTCATACACGAGGCATGAATATTTCAGAAGGATTCTCTGTAATCTTATCGGGGACTGGGTAGAGAACGGTGAGTATCCGGACGATGAAAGGGTTCTTTCAACACTTGTGGAGAATATCTCTTATTGGAATGCAGTCAGGTATTTTGAGTTTAATCTGAACAATTCCTAAGAAGTTAAAGTGATGCGATTCCTCCAAGGCAAACAGATGAAAAAAGCTGTCTGTCTTGGAGAGATTTTAGTTTTTGGATGGTATCTGAACTGTTACTATTTTGGATGATAATATTAAGCATTTTTGAAAAATGATTCTTGACAAAATGATTAAGTCATGTATAATAATATGTAACAGAACCCACCACGCCTCTGATTTTCATGCGCAACCCGGTGGGATTTTTTCATTTATGAGGTATTCTATGTACCAATATTCAAAACAAATATTGAAAATTGAACAGCAAATTCAATCATATATTGATGCAGAGATGGAAATCGGTTCTCGTGATGAGGTGGAAAAGGCATTAAAGATGATTGGTTATTATCGCTTGAGAGGATATTCATTTCAACGATACGATAATTTTACGAAAAAATATATTCCAGGGACAAAATTTGAGGACATTTTAAAATTATACCATTTTGATCAAAAACTTTCGGATATAATTTTTTCGATGCTTTCGAAAATTGAGGTGGCGTTGAGAGTTCGAGTGGTTGATGCACTACTAATTCACGATGATGCATTAATTTTACAAGATTCTTCAATTTTTAAAGATAAAAAAATGTATTGGCAAAATGCATCAATAATTGCTTCTGAAATTGCTCGTTCAAATGATGTGTTTATAAAGCATAATTTCGATAAACATGAAGGGGAAGTGCCAGTGTGGGCAGTGGTAGAAGTGATTTCTTTCGGAACTTTGTCAAAAATGATCAAAAATTTGAAAGCAGGTACAGGAAGTGCGTATGCAGCATTGGCAAGTAACTATAAGTATACAACCAAGAAGGGAAATCTTGTAAATCCATCACAAAAAATGTTTACATCATGGGTACAGAGTATTACAGTATTGCGTAATATGTGTGCACATAATTCCAGAATATATAATAGAACAATACATACAACACCAGAAATTCTTGATGTTGATAAGATTACGCCGCTACCTGCACATAGTGGTCTGTATCAAATACTACTGGCAATGAAATATTTGAGACCATCTGATGAATTATGGAATGTTTTTGTCAAGGAATTTGATGATTTGTTAAAGGATCATGGAATTGTTATTAGTCTTGCGGCGATGAATTTTCCTGGTGATTGGAAAACACATTTGAGTGTTTAAAAGATGTTGATATGCATAAAATATACGGGCAGACCTAATCAAGCACATTGTGCTCAAACCGATTAGGCTTTCGGCGGAGTGTTACGATAAGCACTTCGCCATTTTTTATTTGTAGAGTAACTATTTTAAGTGGAGACAGGCTTGAAGGAAGGAGCAAAGAATAGTAAAATTATACAGATAACAAATGTGCAGATCAAAGTGGGTTGAAAAGGATGTGTGAGAATGAAAAAAAGTGAATGCGGGATAAAAGCAGTGATCTTCGATATGGATGGCCTGATGTTTGATACGGAACGCATAGCGGCCATGGGATGGAGGTATGCAGGTGAGAAATTGGGCTTTGAGATAACGGAGCAGGAGTTATGTCAGTTGAGGGGACGCAATGTCATTGCAGGACGGGAACTTTTTCATACATGGTACGGCGACCGGGTGACGTATGACGAAGGAAGGAGTCTGCGGGCTGCATATGTAAAGCAATATATAGAAAAATATGGAACACCGGTAAAAGATGGTTTGGAAGATCTGTTTGCATATTTAACAAGTCACGGTTATCAAAAGGCAATTGCAACTTCATCATCCCGGGAGACGGCGGAGCGGTATTTCAGGTATGCGGGGTTTGCGTTTGATTTTGAGCAGTCTGTCTGCGGCACAGAGGTTGCAGTCAGTAAGCCGGCGCCGGACATCTTTCGGAAAGCGGTGGAGAAATTGAACCTGAAACCGGAACAATGCCTGGTTCTGGAAGACAGTTATAATGGTGTGCGTGCGGGAGCAGCCGCAGGATGTCAGGTGGTGATGATACCGGACATACAGGAACCGGACGAAGAAATTCGAAAATTATGCAGAAAGGTCTGCAGAAATCTCAGAGAGGTCATTCCGTTTTTGGAGAATCGTTCTAAAATTGATCAGAGCGACGTGTTGAATTCTTGACAAAAGAAAGATAATGTGTTAAACTTTCTGACAAGCAAGCAGATAAAAGGGAGTAGCCGAACGCCGAAAGGTGGGTTTGAAACCGTCATCCGATGCCGAGAGGTATCCGTATCAAATGAGATGTGCAAGACTTTTATTGTGGCAGACGTGTCATGATGAGAGTCTTTTTCTTTTACCTGAAAAGGTAATCTCTGACGGGAAAGGAGTGACAGAGTTGTTCTTTCCATACATAAAATGTAGGAGGAACAGAAAAAAGCAGACAGAAAGGAGTGGTTCGATGGGTTGTCTTGGTAATTTATTGTGGTTTCTTTTTGGCGGTTGTGTCAGTGGGCTTGGATGGCTGCTTGCAGGATGCCTGTGGTGTATCACCATCGTGGGAATCCCAATTGGAGTTCAGTGTTTCAAATTTGCTTCCTTAAGTTTTTTTCCATTTGGAAAGGAAGTCATTTACGGAGGCGGAGCAGGTTCTCTCTTGCTGAATATCATCTGGTTGCTGGTGACGGGGCTTCCGATGGCAGGTGTACACGCAGTAAACGGTTTGCTGCTTTGTATCACGATTATCGGAATTCCGTTTGGATTACAACAGTTTAAACTTGCCAAACTGGCACTTTTGCCATTTGGCGCTGAAATTAGATAAGGAGTATTTAAAATATGAAGTCAGGAAAAACAGGATCAGGAAAACGGGGATTTGGAAGAGTATTGCTGATACTTTTGGTACTGGTACTTGCAGGTGCTTATTATTATGTGACGTTACCGGCAATTAATATTCACAGTCAGGGATTCTGGGGATTTATTATCCTTTTTTTGGTATTGCTTTTCGTGTTCTATGGATTGAGAAAGCGGATGCGAACCGTCTATGAGATCAAAGAGAGCAAGGTGTTAAAGGGCGGTGGATTATTGATTGGAGCGCTGCTTTTGATTCTTCTGATCGGGACAATTTTATCATCACCGATTGTCAATGCAAAAAAATACCGGGATCTGATGATGCCGACAGAACGGGAGTTTACCGAAGATCTCCCCCAGATCAGTTTTGATCAGATTCCCCTTTTGGACCGGGACAGCGCTATTCTACTTGGAAACCGGAAGATGGGCAGCATGGTGGACATGGTATCCCAGTTTGAGGTCAGTGATCTGTATTCTCAGATTAATTATCAGGGGATTCCGGTCCGGGTATCTCCCCTTGTATATGCAAGTCCTGTTAAGTGGTTTACGAACCAGTCGGAAGGAATTCCGGCGTATATGATGATTGATATGGCAAACCAGGATACCACACTGGTAAAACTGGATAAACCAATCAAATATTCCAAGTCAGAATATCTGAACCGGAATATTTACCGTCATCTGCGCTTCCGTTACCCGACTTATATGTTTGATCAGATCAGTTTTGAGATCAATGATGAAGGTGTTCCCTACTGGGTATGCCCGGTGAAGGAATATACTATCGGACTTTTCGGCGGTCAGACCATCGGGCGTGTGGTTTTATGTAATGCGCAGACCGGAGAAACAGAAGATTATCCGATTGAGGATTGTCCCCAGTGGGTAGACCGGGCGTATCCGGCAGATTTGCTGCTTGAGCTGTATAATTATCATGGATCACTGAATAATGGTTTTCTTAACAGTATTCTGGGGCAGAAAGGTTGTCTGACATCAACGGAAGGCTATAACTATATCGCTATGGATGATGATGTATGGGTGTATACCGGAATTACTTCTGTTAATGCGGATCAGTCTAATGTGGGATTTCTGTTGATTAATCAGAGAACCATGGAGACCAGATATTATGCAATCTCCGGTGCAGAAGAGTTTTCAGCGATGGATTCTGCAGAAGGTCAGGTACAAAATCTGGGGTATCAGGCCGCATTTCCGTTGTTGATGAATATTGCGAATGAGCCAACCTACGTAATGGCGCTGAAAGACGAGGCAGGGCTTGTGAAAAAATATGCGATGGTGAATGTGCAGAAATATCAGAATGTGGCGATTGGTGATAATATATCAGAGTGTCAGAGTGCTTATGTAAAAATGCTGAAAAACAGCGGTATTACATCGTCGGAGGGCGGTGAGGCAGGCATACAGAAAGTGACGGGTAAAATTTCCAGAATTGCACAAAGTGTTATTGAGGGGAATTCGCATTTCTATCTTGTGTTGGAAGGAGAAGAGAGAATCTTTGATATTTCGATTACAGATTTTGTAGAAATTGTCCGATATGATGTCGGAGATTCCATTACACTGGAGTACATGGAAGGCGATCCTCTATGTGTTGTGACGGCATTGTCTGAGAGGTAAAAATGCAGCAAAACCATAATTTTTTACGGAGTTTTTGTTAAATGCCAAGAAAAACGTTTTAATTGCCGAACTTAAGAAGACTTTTGTGCATGTTATACAAGAATCCCTATGGGAAGTTGTTGAAAAATTGGAAATGTGTTATGGTGATAGCAAATAAAAAAGATAAAATATGCAAAATATACTAAAACGTTCTATCAGTATAAAACCACATTTGAGATGCAACAATAGAAAATTGGGAAGGAGGGATAGGCGTTTAAATCGAGCGGGCAGAACGAGTGTGGAAATTATATGATAAAGAAAGGAAAGTATGTGTATTGCTTTTAGATACATGATACGGGGGAACATTATGCAAAAACAGAAACGAATGATTTCTATACTTCTATCTTTTTTAGTATTGCTGTCATGTGTATTTGGCAACGCAGCGGTGATTCCGCTGTATGCTCAGGAAACGGGAACTTTGGAACAAAATTCCGTCACATATGTACAGATTACGGATTTAAGTACCATTTCTGCCGATGAGCAATACGTGTTGGTAGGGTGGCGGTATTTTGGCGGTACAGATCCGGATGCAACGAAAGGCTATGTCTTGCATAGCGATAATAATGGAAATTTGCGTGCAGTGACATCCGACAGCTACGCCAGCATTACGTATGCGGAGAATGGAGGCGTGCTGCCGGATTTGGCACTCTGGAATCTGACCGGAAGCGGAGAAACTTTTACAATACGGAATGTTTCCACCAAGAAGTATCTTGGTAATGACCTTTCTTTCGCCAGTGAGGAAGGTGCGGAGTTTATATTTACTGGCGGAAGTGTCAATGGATGTGCCAATTACGCAATCGGTGTCAATGGAAAATCAATCCGCTATTCCGGGACTTCCGGGAAATTCGGACGCGAGATGATGTGCCAGTGACGTATACCATTACAAAGGGCACGCTGAACGGTTGTGAAAATTTTGCATTATCATATGGAGGTAAGAGTCTCCGTTATTCCGGGACCAGCGGAACGTTCTCAAACAGCGGTTCCGATGGAGCAGCAGAGACAGCGCGGGGAAATGCCTGCAACTTTACAATTTATAAATATGAATGTAAAACACATAAGTTCGGAGAATGGGAAATTGTCAAAGAGCCTGGATGGGAGCAGGAAGGTGAGAAGCGCAGAATCTGTGAAATTTGTCATGCGGTCGAGACAGAGATGATTCTAAAGCTTGAAAAACTCCCATTTGTGGATATCGCAGAGAATGCGTGGTATGTGGATGCAGTCAGATATGTTTATCAGCATCAGATTATGAGCGGAATGGATGAGACACACTTTGCTCCGGAGGCAGATTTGAGCCGTGGGCAGTTTGCAGTGGTTCTTTATCAGATGGCCGGAAAACCAGAGGTAGATGATAAGCCAGTATTTGAGGATGTAAAAGATGGTGAGTATTATACGAATGCTGTTATGTGGGCAAATGCTAATGGAATTGTAACCGGATATGGAGACAGCGGATTGTTTGGACCAAATGACAGGATCAATCGTGAACAGATGGTGACCATGCTGTTCCGTTATGCAAAATATCTGGAGGCAGATGATCTGGAAGTCCGGGAGAGTTATGATAAATTCCCGGATGGCGAAAGGGTAAGTGCATTTGCATCAGAGGCGATGGAATGGGCCATCGGAACGGGTATAATTTCCGGATATGAAGATGGAAGACTGGCACCCCAGGATTATACTAACCGTGCGGTTTGTGCGGCAATGGTTCAGAGATTTCTGAATAAATAATGGATGAAAAGAAAGCGCTGCGAGAGATTTGCAGTGCTTTTTTAGTACCGGCTTATCTGTCCGTTTTTCATGCTCCTGTGTGTAAAAAGAATTTTGCATAATAAAAGTAAAAATTTTTATATTATCAGAGTTTATTGTAAAAATTATTATAGTTTAAGAAATAGAATGCGGAAAAAAGCCTGAATCAAGTAAAAGAAATGATGTTTTAAAACAAAAAAATTTAATGCTTAAAAACAAGTGGTAAGGTATACTAAAACAAACCTGAATATTTTAAATCGGACCAAGAAGAATTATCTGGAAAGATAAGGAAGAGAGCTGGGAAAATATTAAGGTTGCATAAAAAATAAGAGGAATGGAGGAAAGCAATGAAAAGGACAAAACGAATATTCAGTGCAATGCTTTGTGTTGTTTTGGCATGTCCGCCTGTTGCACTGAAGGCAAATGTAACTGAGGAATTGGGAGATGGAAAGTACACCCGGGAAACAGCCGACGGTGACATCGCATCTTTTGGATGGGAGGGTGATAAGCATGCACCTATTGCCTATCGGGATGGTTCCTATCTTCTGCGGGACCGCGATAATCTGATCGTTGAATTTGGTATTGCAGGTGTAGCTGCCGATGATATCCAATGGTACAACAAAGAAGGATATCTGCCGTGTTTTGTCAGTGAGTATTCGAAAAATAATATGGATTTCACTGTGGAAAACTTCGCAGATAAAATTACAACAGAACCAACTTTAAATGAGGGAGAAGCCTATGAGACTTCTATTTTCAATCCGAATGAGAAATATCCGGCGGAGAATGGCTGGACGTTTGGAGATGTTGATTATAATGGTAAGCGTGTTCAGACATTTACGGCTCAGGCAGACGGCAGAATTTCTGATCTGCAGGTGCTTCTGGTAAAATGGGGAGAAGGAGAACACGATGATTTACAGGCAGCGTTGTATCTGGCAGGGGAGAAGGGTGCTCCGACCGGAGAGGCTCTGCAGCAGACGACGATTGCAGCGGCAGATGTACAAAGCGGTACTTATACCCAGATTCCGCTGGACTGCAGCGTCAAAGAGGGGACACGTTACGCATTGGTATTGTGGCAGGAAACTTTAAATCCGGATGCTCATTATCGATGGGGTTATACCTATGATCCGGGTAAGGGTGATCCATATGAGGATGAGTATGCGGGAGGCATGCGCCTGAGTGACAACAGTTATCACCGTGAAGACGATATTGTTGGCAACAATGCCATGAAAGTCACGGTAACTGAGCAGGAGCAGACGGAAGGACGGGATTATGAAGTCGCTTATTCACGTTTGACAGTAAAAAATAACAACAGTTCTGAGCAGGCACTTCCCGTGGTATCGGAGGAACTGATTCCGCTCAATGAGGATGCAAAAAGTAAAACGACAATTGCAGCAGGTGAAACGCTGGTACTTGATTATGCAATTGCTGCGGATCGGTTCGGTAATACCTATTTCTTCCCGGAAGATGAGGTTATTGCAGGGTTCGGCGGATTTGACAGTCATTATGAGCATATGAAAACATACTGGAATAACCGTCTGGAAGGTATCATTGATATTGAAAAATTGCCCTCCGGTTATGAGGAATTGATTGATGCTTATAAGGCGGGGTACATTTATACGTTTATTGTAGCTGACGGCGATGAACTTAATGTTGGTGAAAATAATTACGACCGTGTTTTCGACCATGACTGTATCGGACAATTGGCTGCCTTGATTATTCAGGGTGATTACGGGAAATTTAAAGAATACAATAAACATGTGTTTGATACGCCGCAGTATCGTGATGCTGAATGGAAATATAGCTGGCCGATTGCCTTATATCTGCAGAAGAGCGGAGATATTGATTTTGTGCGTGAGGAATTTGAGAATATCAAAAAACATGTGCACACGATTGAAAGTGATCGGGAGGACAACGGCACCGGAATTATGAAGAAATCCTGGGGAATTGATCTTTATGGTCATTGGCTGATTGATAACTGGTCTGCACTGACAGGTCTTACAACTTATAAATATCTGTGTGAAAAGCTGGGTGAAGAAGGAGAGGCTCAATGGGCAAAAGCGCAGTATGATTCCTTGATAAAGGTAGTTACAGATAAGCTTGGCAGTACGATGGAATGGTATGACTTTAATTATCTTCCGGCTTCTGTTATGCAGGACAATGACGGACACCGCTGCGACACACCGGATGACGCAAACTGGGCGGCACATATGTTGTTTGGACGTTGGGCATGGGAGGGTTATCTCTTCGGCGCCGATCAGGAAGACAGTCTGATGATTGATCAGATTGATGCAACTTATACATATGGATTTCAGCGTCTGGAAAATATCGGGTTCCCTGCGTATACATTCGGCGGATTTCCGGGTATGTGCAGTGCTTATAACGCGGGATATGGCTCTTCGGCGCTTCGCGGCGAACTGTATCGTGATACCGGTATCAAGGCTTATATGTACATGATTGAAAATGCACAGAATGGACCGTATAGCTGGTGGGAGTTCATTGATGGCTGGGATCACCACACTTCGAAATACTGCGGAGGAAGCTGCCAGCATATGTGGGGACAATCGACAGCATCCAAGGTACTTGTGGATTCCCTGATTTCGGAGAAATTTGACGGAAGTATTATCGTTGGACGCGGTATTCCGACAGAATGGATTGCTGACGGAGAGGAGATTGTGGTATCTAATGCACCGATCAGTAATAATAAACGGATCGGCTTTACACTTTCCACTTCCGGAAAAGAAGTAACGCTTGCACTTACAGGTGACAGAGGAAATGCGCCGCTGAGTCTTGAGCTGATGTCCTTTAAGGACAACATTGAAGCTGTTCAGGGCGGAAGCTTTGACGAGGAGACTGGTATTGTCACGGTTGAAACCGGAGTGAATACAGTCAACGTTACTTTGAAGGAAGACGGAAGCAGCGCACTGTATGAGGCGAAGAAGGAGCTTACAATTTCGGCACAGAAATTGCAGAACGAAGCAAAAGAGAAAACATATACGAAAGAAAGCGTTGATGTGGCAAGAAGCTATGCACAGAAAGCAATTGAAGCCGCGGCTTCCAGTGAGGCAACACTGAATCAGCTTAATAATCTGCAGGAAGAACTGAATACTGCTAAAGCAGCCCTGAAAGAACGCGGCGGCGACCGGATGAATTTTGGCTATATTCCGCATACGGACGCAGAAATATCTGTGGACGGAAAACTGGATGATGCTTATAAGGATGCGCTGAACGTTAAAATTGCAAAAGGAGCCAACCAGGAGCATTACCACTCTTCGGAGTTGAATGCGGAGGCTAAATTCTTATGGAAAGACGGAGAACTTTATGTCCATGTTTCTGTAAATGACGGTAATCTGGTTACTTCTTACAAACCGGAAGAACTGGCAAATATTTTGGGATATATGGATTGCTGTGAACTCTATCTGGAAGCAGGAGCAAAAGGTGAATTTAACAAAGTAATGCGTTTCCGTGTGGACGTTACAGGCGGGGTTTCTGTGATTGACCAGAATGGTATTTGGGAGACTACGCCGGAAGGCTGTGCACCGTATCTGGATTATGCGATCGTTTTAGATGAGGAGAAAAATGAATATGCCGTGGAATTTAAAGTAAAACAGCTTCTTGACCCGATTGAAGAGGGTGAAGAGATTGGTGTATTCTTCCGTGTAATTGACAAGCTTAATCAGGGTTACGGTTCCCAGCGCAGCTGGTATGCAGAGTGCAACCGTCTTGGCGGTCCATGGCAACCGGAATTTTATAGCAAAGCTACAATCGGAACGGCAGCTCCGGCTGATGTAAAGAGAGAAAAAATTGATGCGGCATGCAGCAAGGCTGAGAAGGTTCTGCAGCAGACGGCAGATCAATTGTCAGTTTCCGAAAAAATTGCTATAGAGACAGCGCTTGCCAAAGCACATAATATCTCAAAAGATATCGGTTCTTTCCAGAGCGATGTAGATTCTGCATATGATGCTCTTATGGCGCTGCTTCCTGTTGAAGAGGAACTTCCTTTTGTGGATGTAGAGGAGGAAGCATGGTATACAGATGCAGTACGTCTCGTATATCATCAGGATATTATGACAGGAAAGGATGAAACACACTTTGCACCGGCAGAGGACTTAAGCCGTGCAGAATTTGCAACGATTTTGTATCGAATGGCAGGTCAGCCGGCTGTAGAATATAAACCGGTATTTGAAGATGTAAAGGATGGTGAATTCTATACAGATGCTGTTCTGTGGGCAAATGCTAACGGAATTATAACCGGATATGAAGGAGGCAGCCTGTTTGGTACAAACGATAAGCTTACTCGTGAACAGATGGCAACCATGATGTTCCGCTATGCAAAATATCAGGGAGCAGATGATCTGGAAGTACGGGAGAGCTACGAAAAATTCGCAGATAGCAAAGAGGTAAGTGTATTTGCATCTGAGGCGATGGAATGGGCCGTTGGAACAGGGATGATTTCCGGATATGCAGACGGAAGACTGGCACCGCAGGATTATACCAACCGTGCGGTTTGTGCGGCAATGATTCAGAGATTTCTGAACAGATAAAGAGTGAAAAGAGGGCATTGCAAGAGAAGAAGCGCTTGCAATGTCTTCTTTTTTGAGCGTTTCCCCCTTGTGAGAAAAAAATATTGAGAGTATACTGGAATGTGTCTGAAGTGTAAAAATATTTTTGAGTTGTCTGCAGCATTTTTATAGAAAGCGGACACTGATTTTATAAAGGCAACAGTGAATCTGATGCAAGGAGGAGAAAGAGATGGAACGAAAAAGAATATGGCTGGCAGCGGCAGGAATCGTGGCGGTGTTGTTGATCGGAGCAGGAATTTTAATTTGGATGCGGGGTGACGAGGAGGAGAAAGGAAAAACGGATGCAGATCAGCGGCAGTCCGGTGAACAGGTTCAAAGTACGGCTATGTATGTACCATACGGCGAGAATTCGTATATTATGGTAGATCAGGAAAACGGCGTTGTTTATACGGTAACGATGCCGGAGGAGATCTATGATATCAAGGGAAGGAAAATAACGGCTGCTGAACTTGAAAAAGGAAATATTCTGACAATTTATGGAGATGGAATTATGTTGGAATCTTATCCGGGGCAGTATCCGGGGGTGACGAAAATTGAAGTGGAGAAGAAGGGAGATCCTTCGGATGCAGATCAGTATCAGGAGTTGATTGATGAAATCTATCAGGAACCTGATCCGGCGGAACATCCCAGTCTGAACATGGAATATCGAACGGATTTGGCGGTAGTGTCAGCAGGTGCTTCTGAGGGAGGGTACCAGTGGACGTATGAAGGAGCGGATGGACAGTCTCATTCTGTGATAGCAGATGCATCGCATATTCTGGAGTGGGATAATCTGATAGATCTTACACTGGATCAGTCAACGGAATTGCGTCTGCAGTTTTCTGAAATTCCAAAGCGGATTGAGGTGACAAGATGGCCGTCAGAATTTTACAAAAAAGAGAGGCAGGAAGAACAGAACATTCCGGAGGGTGAAAAGGTATCGGCAGAAGAAACCAAAGAAGGTTATGTCCTGAAAGATGCAGAGCCGGGATATGTCTATCTGGTGACTGGAGTCTGGGATCATGGAAGAGTAGAATATGGATTTCTGACAAAGTAGTATGGTTAGATACCAGGGTCAAAAGGTTATGCGTTTCATGCTTGCATGAAAAAGCATGACTTTTGCCCCCAACATCATGGTTATCAAAGAAGATTGTTTTTGTGCTTCTTTTAAAAATGGAGAGAGGATAGTTATTTATGAGAAAGAAAAAATTTCGTGCCGCACTGATACAGATGGATTCTCAAGGTTGCTGGGAGGAAAATAAAAGAAATGCGGAAAGATTTCTGCAGACAGCAGTAGAGCAGGGAGCTGATTATGTACAGTTTCCGGAAACTGTGGATTATATCGGTACAGAGTTTGGGCGGTTTGCCAGGGAGCATCGTGGGGAAGCAGAACTCTTTTTTTCTGATATGGCGAGAAAATATGAGGTATATCTTCATTGCGGAAGCATTACAGAATATCAGGAAGGAGGAAAACCAAAAAACACCACGTTGTTTTTCGGACCGGATGGAACAGTATTGGGAAAGTACAGTAAACTCCATCTCTTTGATGTGGAAGTGGAGGAGGGACCGTCTTACCGGGAGTCGGATGAAATTCAGGCGGGTGATCAGGCGGTCGTATTGCAGACGGAGATTGGTTCTTACGGACTTTCCATCTGCTATGACATGAGATTTCCGGAACTGTACCGCGAGCTTGCATCGGAGGGAGCCGAAATTCTTTGTAATTCAGCTAATTTTACGAAGCCTACCGGACAATATCACTGGAGAACACTTCTTCGGGCGAGGGCGATCGAGAATACCTGTTTTGTACTGGCAGCAGGGCAGTGTGGAGAAAAGCCGAAATTTCAGGCATATGGGCATTCTATGGTGATTGATCCCTGGGGTGATATTCTGCTGGAGATGGGAGAAGAATCAGGGGTTGGAGTTGTTGAGATTGATTTGGAAAGGATAGAGAAGGTGAGAAGACAGCTGCCTTGTCTGAAAAATCGCAGAAGGGACCTCTTTTGAGTCTGGATACAAGATAGCATGTGTGCTAAAATAAGGAAAACGTATGGGATAAGAGATTGGAAAACATCAGATTAGGAGGAGGTTTCAAAGATGCAGAATTTTGTACAGTATGCGCCGACAGAGGTGATTTTTGGAAAGGATACGGAGGAACAGACAGGCAGCCAGGTAAAAAAATGGGGCGGTTCCAGAGCGTTGATTGTTTATGGCGGAGGCAGTGTTGTAAGGAGCGGATTGCTTGAACGTGTAGAAAAGTCTTTAAAAAGCAAGAAAATTGTGTATGAGGAATTCGGTGGGGTAATGCCAAATCCGCGTCTGGCCTTTGCGGAAGAAGGTGTGAAGCGGGCGCTTGCATTTCAGGCAGACTTTATTCTGGCAGTAGGAGGAGGCAGTGCGATTGACACGGCAAAAGCCATCGCACATGGAGCGGCGAATCCGGATGAAAAGCTGTGGGATATCTGGACGAAGAAAGCTCCTCTTGTAAAATCTTTGCCGATCGGCGTTGTACTGACCATTGCTGCGGCGGGAAGTGAGATGAGTGATTCTGCGGTGTTAACCAATGAAGCGATTGGAAAGAAGTCGGGAATCAATACGGAATTTAACCGGGCAAAATTTGCGATTATGAATCCGGAACTGGCATTTACTCTTCCAAAGTATCAGTTGGCCTGCGGGATCACGGATATTATGATGCATACCATGGAGCGATACTTTATCCCCGGAATTTCTTGTGAGATGACAGATGAAATTGCGGAAGGTCTGCTGCGGACTGTGATTAGAAACGGCAGGAAAGTGATGGAGAATCAGGAAGATTATGATGCCATGGCTGAAATTATGTGGTGCGGAAGCTTGTCGCATAATAACCTGACGGAATGTGGACGCGGCAAGGATTTTTCCGTACATAAACTGGGTCATGCACTGAGTGCCCGATATGATGTGGCACACGGAGCCTCTCTGGCATCCGTGTGGGCTTCCTGGGCAAGGTATCAGTATGAAGCCGCGCCTCAGCGCTTTGCGAAGTATGCAAGAAAAGTATTTGGAATAGAAGGGCAGGATGAGAAGAAACTGGCTTTACAGGGAATTGCGGAAACAGAAAACTACTTCCGCAAAATTGGAATGCCAGTGTCATTGGAAGAATTGGGGGTTTTTCCGGATGATGATGAGGTTCGCAAACTTGCAATGGATGCAACCATGGGAAATACAGTGGAATTGTCAAGGCTGAAACCGTTGTCTGCGGACGAGGTGTATGAGATTTATCAAATGGCAAAGTGATGAATGTGAGGCAGGAATAAAGGGAGAGGATTTTAAGATATCGAAAAAGAGCGATCTTCGTATGAAGAACGCTCTTTTTGTGTGCGCTCGGCAGTGGGAAGGATATAGCTGAACACCAAGGCTCTTGCTGTGAGGTTTAAGAGGGTTGAAGAAAGGTGCAGGCAAGTCCCTGACCTAACATACAGAAACCATTTCAGGCTAAGATTGCACGAAGACGGAGAAGTCTGATTTTTAAAGGAATATATATGCAATAATTACTATATTATTTGGGAATATATTATGATAAAATAAATTTATGATCAAGTATATTTGCATAAGCATGAGGAGAATATGCGCCTGTTTTTTTGAATTCCGGAGCGTAAAATTTTTGGCTTTTTGCCAAACATCTCCTTTGCTCTTTCACTTGATATTATAGGTTGTTCCACTTTTCCTGTCCACACTTATGTACTAAAGACTAAAGCGTGTTTGGATATTCATTCCCGCGATCTGCATGCCCCACTTTGCGGTATATTTACCCCGCCTTCGGTCAACGTAGCCCGCTACGTCT